>Ga0335081_10017154_pt1 | contig 11728 bp, 10 predicted proteins | sample Lox_Sample_35_FD_206713 | JGI IMG/M metagenome (GOLD analysis project Ga0335081, IMG submission 206713) | Soil microbial communities from Loxahatchee National Wildlife Refuge, Florida, United States - Lox_Sample_3.5 | ecosystem: Environmental > Terrestrial > Soil > Wetlands | place: USA... | reverse complement strand
CACTTCCACATTGGGATGAGCGGCGACGGCGGCGATGGTGGGGTCAAGCCCTGCGGTATTGTTGTCATCGAGGAGCAATCGCACCCGCACGCCGCGATCGGCGGCCTGGCACAGAGCCTCAAGCAGCAGCCTGCCAGTCACGTCGTCGTGCCAGATGTAGTACTGCGCATCGATCGAGCGCTCGGCGGCGGCTGCGAGCAGGCCACGGGCCGCAAAGGCATCCTCGCCCGCCGCCAGGGGGTGGACGCCGCTTTCGCCCGGATGAGGCGCAACCAGCTCGGTCGTCGCGCGCCCGAGCCGGGTGGTGGCAGTGCCTTGAAGCGCGGAAGTGGCGGTGCGGCCTGCGAGTGAGGGCGGCGCGCAGCCGGCACAAAGCGCAATGGCAACTACGGACAGCATGCGTGCTGCATGCAAGATCCTCTCGCGCTCGCCGGTCTGCGCCATGGCGCCATGTTACGCACACTTCGCGCCGGCGTGCGGACTTGCGCAGGCTGGTCGCTGCCCCTGAAACTAACGATCCTCGGTCTGTAGATGAAGAACTCAGGAGTCCTGCGCATGAAGATCCGGATCATCACCCGCCTGCTCTGCGCAGCCCTTTTGATAACCGGTGCAGCGCACGCAGCGGCCTCTGAGAGCTGCGATCGGCACTGCCTCGAGGGCTTCGTCGACCGCTATCTCGATGCGATGCAGGCGCATCAGGTGAGCGAGGAGCTGTTCGCGCGCGAGACCAAATTCACCGAGAACGGAATCCGCTTGCCCCTGGGACACGAAGGACTGTGGTTCGATATGTCCGGCCGCGGTACTTACAGGTTCTACGTGCCGGATGTGGAAACCCAGCAGGTGGCATTCATCGGCACCTTGCGGGAGGGTGGCAGCAACACCTCTGACGGCACCCTGGTCGCCTTCGCGTTGCGCCTGAAGATCGCAGGCAGCCATATCACGGAAGTGGAACAGCTCGCCATCCGCCCGGAGACGCCCCTCGGCGGCGCCGCTGCCAATGCACCGCCGCCGCGCTTTCCGCCTGCGGGCGAGGCGGTCGAGAAGCTCGGGCAGCCAAACCCGGTGTTCGCGGAAGTCATCCCGGAGGCCAAGCGCCCCTCGCGCGAGGAGATGATCAAGACCGCCAACTATTATTTCGCGGGGCTGCAGCGCAACGACGGCAAGGGCTACTACCCCTTCACCGATGACTGCGCCCGCATCGAGAACGGCATGAAGACCACCAACATTCCGCCGAACAACTACAGCTGCAAGCGCCAGTTCGAAGTCGGCCTGAAGAACATCGTGTCACGCATCCGTGACCGGCGCTTCGTGGCGGTGGATCGGGAGCGCGGCATCGTCTTCGCCTTCGGCTTCTTCGACCACGAGCGGATCAACTGGACCTGGCAGCTCGCGGAGCTGTTCAAGGTGCAAAACGGCCAGATCCGCCGCATCGAGGCCGTGTTCCACCGCGCCCCCTACGGTATCAATTCAGGCTGGAGCACTTACGAGCAGGGTATGTCCGAGGAGCCGCAGAGCATCCGTTAGCGGCACGGCAGCGACGCTCACATCGGACCCGGGCGCATGGTGAAATGGAAGCTGGCGCCGCCGGATGGATTATTTTCAGCCCAGATTCGCCCGCCATGGGCGAGCACAATCGAGCGTGCGATCGACAGACCCAGGCCCATCCCGCCCGTTTTGGTCGTGAAGAACGAATCGAACAGCCGCGGTAGGTCCGCCACCTTGATGCCGCGGCCGCGATCGCTCACTGAGACGATGAGATTGCTCTCCGCGTCGCGGCTCGTGGCGACCATGAGCTGGCGCTCGCCCTCGGCTGTGTCGCTCATCGCGTCCATGGCGTTGACGACCAGATTGAGCAGCACATGCTCCAGCGATGCGGAATCCGCAATCACGCTCGGCAGCTCCGGCATCAGGTCGCGCCGCACCTGCACGCGACGCCGCAATGCATCGCCGGAAGCCAGGCGAAGCACATTCTCGACCGCCGCATTGAGATCGATCGCCACCCGATTCGGCTCATGCTTGTGGGTGAGCGCGCGGATCTCCTGGATCGATTCCGAAGCGCGCATGCCATCGGCGCTGATGTCGAGCATGCACTGCCTCAGCTCCGCGATCGGAGGATGTTCCGATTGCAACAACGACTCGGCGGCCTCGGCATTGCCCACGATCGCGGTCAGCGGTTGCGTGAGCTCATGTGCCACCATGGCGGTGAGCTCCCCGAGGGCTGCAAGCCGCGCCGCATGCGCCACCTTACGGTCGGCCTCTTCGGCCCGCTTTCGGTCCATCACATCATTGCCAATGATCTGGTAGCTCTGCAGCTGACCCACAGCGTCGAACAACGCCCGACAGGTCCAATGCACCAGGCCCAGACGCTCCGGCGCGAGCACAATATCGCTCTCCCACTCCCGCACCTCATTCGAGGCTGCAGCGACGCCAAAGATCTCCAGTGCCCGGGACTGGGATGCCCGCGGAAGCAGCGCGAGGAAATTCCCGCCCACGAGATCGGCAGCGGCGCGTCCCACAAACTGACAGAAGGCGGGGTTGACGAAGGTCAAAGTCATATCCGAACGCAGGCGGCAGACAAAGCTGGTCTGCATCTCGACCATTTCCCGATAGCGCGCCTCGCTCTCGCGCAGCGAGGCCGCCGCCCGCCCGGTCTGACCGACGAGTACGCCCACGACGTACAGCGGCACCGCCCGGATCAGCAAATACTCCTGCAGGCTCAAGGCTACTTCCGCGGGCGAATTGCCCAGGAACGGACCGGCCGAAGATAGAGCACCCCGCACGGCGAAGATGGCGAGCAGTGCGATGGCGCCCGAGGCGCCCAAGGCGCCGAAACGCAGTGCCGCCCACACCAGGAATGGCACTGGCGCGTAAAGCTGGGCATCGGAGAAGAAGACGCGCCCCTGCGCGGGCGCGAACGCAAGCCAGGTGCTCACGGTCAGACCGCCGATGATGAGCAGCGCCTCGGCGATCCGCATGCGGCTGACACTTCGGACACGCGGCGGCGGCAGGAGCCAATAGAACAGGAACGGCGTGATCACGAGACTGGTCAGCGCATCGCCCTGATACCACTGCAGCCAGCTGGCGCCAAACGGATACCCGAGCAGATGCCGTCCCCAGGCGCCGGGAATTGCGCTCAGGGCCGGAACGATGCCGGCGACGGCAAGGGCATAGAGGCAGTAATCACGCAGCGACTCAAAGCGCAGCGGGTTGGCAAGCAGACGCCGCAGCACTGCGGCAGCGATGAGACCCTTGGCGGCATCGATCGCCGTGGTAAAGACCAGAAACCACAGCGGCACGGTTGCCGGATACGCAATCAGCAGGCGGATCGGAAGGGTCGCTGCAACGAGCCACCACGACCAGCGCGGGCGCGCCCACAGGAGCGCACACAACAGCACCGAGTCCGGAAACCAGAACGGCGAGGCCGTCGTCTGGCTGAACTGCATCCCAAAACGGAACGCGACCGCATAGGCCACCGAAAAGACGGCCAGTGCGGCTCCCTGCTGCAGAGTCTCACGGCGCAAGAGACGCCGGAGCCCCCACTCCATTCGCTCCTGTGCGACTCCCACGCCGGCATCTTGCGCTTTGCGCCCCATAGCCACAAGGCACCACCGGCGACAGGCGACTGATAGTATTGAAAAAGAACTGCATCATTTGAGAGAGCGTGCCGGACATGACACCGACCCGAGCCGTGTTACTGATTGCGACCGTGTGCGTCGGCGTTGCGGGATGCCTCGCGCCCGGGCTCGCCACCGCGGCCGGCGCCTACCAGCATTTCGTTGCCACGGTCTACATTCCGGTCGGCGCAACGCGTCAGCTCGCTGATGCGGCAACGCTGGAGCGGCAATACGCCCGCATCTCGAGCCAGCTGCGCTTCGATAAGGTCTACCTCGAGGTCTACCGCGAAGGCCAGTTCGCGGATGAGGCATCGCTCGCACCGATCAAGCGCTTCTTTGCCGCGCACGGCATCGCTGTCTCGGGCGGCATCACGCTCGCCGCGGCGGGACGCGGCGGACAATTCGGCACGTTCGACTATGAGAATCCGCAGGACCGCGCCGAATGCCAACGGGCGGTCGAGATGGCCGCGCGCAATTTCGACCAGGTCATTCTGGATGACTTCTTCTTCTATACCACCAAGAGCGATGCCGACATCGCAGCGAAGGGCAAGCGCAGCTGGACACAATATCGCCTGGAGCGGATGCGCGAGGTGGCGCAGACCCTGGTGCTCAAGCCCGCACGTGCCGCCAATCCCAAAGTCCAGATGATCATCAAGTATCCGAACTGGTATGAGCACTTCCAGGGCTTAGGCTACGACCTCGACCAGGAAGCCAGACAGTTCGATGCCATCTACACCGGCACGGAGACGCGCGATCCCGAGACCACCGATCAGCTGCTGCAGCAATACGAGAGCTATCTGATCGTGCGCTACTTCGACAACATCCGGCCTGGCGGCGGCAATCATGGCGGCTGGGTCGACACCTACGACACACGCTACGTCGACCGCTATGCCGAGCAGCTCTGGCTCACTTTGTTCGCGCGGGCACCGGAGATCACTCTGTTCAATTGGGCCGACCTCGCCAGAGCGGACGCCGTGGGGCCAGGCGAACGCAGCGCCTGGAGCTCACTGAAAACGAGCTTCAACTGGGACGCGATGGAGCACGGCGGACCCGCCGCACCAGCCGGCGGCACGATCGGATGGGCGCGTGTTGCCGGCTACTCGCTTGAGCAGGCAGACCGTGCACTGCCCTATCTCGGCAAGCCGACCGGAATCGCGAGCTACAAGCCGTACCAGTCCCTGGGCGAGGACTATCTGCAGAACTATCTGGGCAATGCGGGCGTTCCGATCGAGCTTATGCCGCAGTTTCCGGCCAACGCAGCGACGGTGCTGCTGACGGAACAGGCCCGCTTCGATCCGGCGATCGTCTCAAAGATCAAGAGTCAGCTGACCGCAGGGCGCAACGTCGTCATCACCTCGGGTCTGCTGCAGGCGCTGCAGGGCAAGGGGATCGAGGACATCGTCGAGCTGCAGTACACCGGGCGCAAGATCGCGGTGCACGAGTTCCTCGAGGGCTACGGTGCGGGGCGCGGCACCTCACTGAATGATCCCGCTGTCACCCAGCGCGACATCCTGTTTCCCGAGATCCGCTTCCTGACGAACGACTCGTGGGTGCTGGTGCGCGGCGTCGCCAATGCGCAGGGGCTGCCGATTCTGCTCATGAATCGTTACTCGCGCGGCGTGATCTATGTCCTCAACATACCCGAGAACATCGGCGATCTGTACGCGCTGCCGCAGGCCGTCTGGCACGTACTGCGCACGTATCTGCAGGGCAATTTTCCGGTACGCATCGATGCGCCGGTGCGAGTGAGCCTGTTTGCCTACGACAACGGCAGCCTCATCGTGCACTCCTTCCGCTCCGAACCGACCAGCGTGCGACTCGAGCTCACAGGTACCCATGGCAAGCTCACCGATCCCTTATCCGGTGAGTCCTTCGCAGCCGATCAGAGCGACGCCGTTGCGCTGCGCGCGCGCACGGCCGCTCAGCGGCGCAACCCCGATGAGCTCGCGCGCACGAGCTTCATCGTGCCCTTAGCGCCGCATTCGTTCCGTGTGCTGAAGCCCGAGTGACTACTTCGCGCCGGCGTCGAGCAGCAGCTTTTCGATTGCGGTAAATCCTCGACGCTGCGCCACTCCGAGCACGGTCTCGGGGGCGCTCATACTGGGTCCGTTGGGATCGGCTCCGGCGGCGAGCAGCGCTGCCACGATCGCAGCGGGTCTCGAGCCGTTCACCGCGGCGAACAGCGGCGTGATGCGGCTCTTGGAGATGGCGTTCGCATCCGCACCAGCGGCCACCAGGGCCTGGATGCATTCCACCGTGCCATCGCTCGCCGCCGAATGCAGTGGAGTGAATTGGTAACTGTCGAGACTGCGCACGTCGATGCCGCGCTCGATCAGATAGCGGCACACTGCCGGATGCTTCACCGATGCTGACAGCGCATCGCGCAGCCAGAGCTTGATATTGGGCAGGCCGCGGACCTCGAGATCGGCGCCCTGCGCGAGCAGCGCCTTCACCTGCGCGAGATCACCCTTGTAGGACGCCTGCAGCAGCTGCTCATCGATATCGCGATTCTTCGGCGGCGATGCGATGCCGTGAGCCTTGAGCAGCGCTTCGACGGGTGCGCGGGTGTCGGCGTTCGTGTTGTGGCCCGCGGCCCCCAGCGCGTTTTCACCGAAGGCATCGAGCGGCCAGATCGCGGCACCCCGCTCGAGCAGCAGCTGCACGGTCGACTCAGAGCCGTGGGAGGCGGCATACATCAGTGCCGTGATGCCGTGGTGGTCGCGAAAATTCACATTCCCGTGGTGATCGAGCAGCACGGCGAGCAGCTCGTTCGCAGCGCGCAGTGCGGCGATGGTCACCGCCGACATGCCGTCTTCGAAGCGGTAGTTGGGGTCCGCACCGGCGGCGAGCAGCAACTGAGTGACGGGGACCGAGCCTGAGACGATCGCTCCGCGCCAGGCATCCTGATTCTGCAGCCTGTAGTCTGCTCCGTGGGCGAGCAGCAGTTCGGTGATCTGCGCCTCTCCGCCCCAGGTGGCCGACGACAGCGGCGTGAACGTCTGCTTATTGATCGTCTGCGGTTCGTTGACGGCTTTGGCGCCCCCCTCGAGCAACGCGCGGACCACTTCAATCTTGCGGCCGCCTACGGCATAGAGGATGGCGGCTCGCCCGGCCGCGTCCCGCGCATCCGCATCGGCCCCGGCCTTGAGTGCCGCCCGGACTGCGGCCGCATCGCCACGCCCGACCGCCTGCAGCAGGTCAGCGTTGGCGCCGACGGGCACTCCATCTGCCCACACGGCACCGCCGATGCACGCCAGAACGAGCAGGCCGATGCCCGTCCGGATCGATCGTGTCATGTGATACCCCCTCAGCGTGAGCATAGCGGCAGTGCAGACAGTCGTCTTGCAATTTGCCTGCGGCGGTCTTATGAAAACCCCCTCGCCCCTGGAGGACGCTCATGGCAACGGGTTGGGCCGGTGACGGCGCGGTGCAGGATCAGATCGATGCGACGGTGAAAGACGGCGTCAGCCGCGCCACGAGCCGGCTGCCTGCGGGGGAAGCGCTTCTGCATTGCGCGGAATGCGGGGCGGAGATTCCGCAGGCGCGCCGGGCTGCACTACCCGGCGTACGCCTGTGCACTGCCTGCCAGGAAGGTCACGACCGCGACGACACCGCCTTCAGCGGCTACAACCGCCGCGGCAGCAAGGACAGTCAGCTGCGCTGAGCGCTCCGGCTCAGAATGTGAAGGCGATGCGGGCCACAGGCCCGAACGTCGTAATGTCATAGAGAAACCGGCTGCTGCCGCTGCCGCTCTCATAGTCATCGCCGATGACGCGGTAGCCGAATGAAAAATACTTGTTCGGCGAGAAGTGATACTGCGCGTAGAGCTGCACCTGCCAGGCGAACTTGGATGCCACATCGAAGCCGCCGACGTTGCCGCGCCCCGAGATCGACCATTTGTCCGTGAGCGGAAATGTGCCCCTGAGGAGGATGGTCGGATCCACCCAGGTGTGCTTCTGATCGAAATCGTTCGTCACGACGCCGATAATCGGAACGTTGATCGCCAGATGCAGGCCCGCATCGACGCTGTTCAGCTGGGCGCCGATGCCCACGTCAATGTGGTCGGTTAGGCGATGCAGCAGCGCGAGCTCCCAGCCAATCTGCTTGAGGTCCACGCGCCCGTAGGCGATCACCCGATTCGCATCGGCGTTGCCCGCCAGGTTCATATAAAGGACGTCGGAGCTTATGCTCCACGCGTCGTTGCTCGCCTCGGCGTAGAGCATCGCGCCCATCTGCAGGTGGCTGAAGATGTCCGATGGCGACTCATCGACCGCCGCATCGGGCAAAGTGCCGAGTCCCGCCGTGCCGTGCAGATTGGCCAGCATGAAATACGGCTCGAGCACATAGTGCCACGTACCGTCCTGGGTGCTCTGGGCGTGCGCCGCCGGCGCACCCGCGAGCAGGCACAACAATGCGACGGAAAGCCAGCGGTCTCTGCGGTTCATGCGCACCATCCTGTGAATGTGTGCGCATCAGGATTCGGCAATCCATCGCCGATTCCTATCGGACCTTGGTCCGACGCCGGTCAGATCGCCTTCTTCACCGTGAAATCGAAGGGCATGCCCATGAACTCAGAGTGAATCTTGATCTCACCCTTCGAGACCACGCCGGTGTAGGTGAAGGTTACGGGCCCCTGGCCGAAATCGAGATCGATCGCGAAAGCGATCTTCTCGCCATCGACCTTGCCGTCCTTGATCGCGATCGAGCTGCCATCGGGCGCACTGGTCGAGCCGGTGAGCTTCATGCCGTCGGCCTTGAAGGTGTAATTGACCGGAATGGGGCCGTTGGGCGTATCGAGCGAGCCGGTCCATTTGCCATCCACTTCGTGCGCAAACGCGCTGGTCGCCAGCAGCGCAAGAGCAAATCCAAGTACGCGAGCTTTCACCGGACACCCCCCAGTTTGGTTTGGTTCGACAGCGACGATAGAAGCCCGACCTCGCGGCTGTCAATCGAACGCACTACAATGCGCGCCCGGATGGCACGGATGTGCGTATGCTCAAAGTGACGCTGACTATTCTGGGAATCCTCATCGTCGGCGCCGCCGCTTACACCTGGATCACGCTACATTTCGCGTACGCCCAGGGAGAGCGCGCGGGCTACGTGCAGAAATTCTCCAGAAAGGGCTGGGTCTGCAAGACCTGGGAAGGCGAGATGGCGATGGTCACCATGCCGGGAACGGTCGCCGACAAGTTTCAGTTCACCGTGAGCGACGATGCGGTGGCCGCCAAAATCACCGCGAGCATCGGCAAGCGCATGGCGCTGCGCTATGACCAGCATCGCTGGATCCCGAGCTCCTGCTTCGGGGACACCGAGTACTTCATCACCGATGTGCGGGTGATGGAGTAGCGCGCGGAGCTCGGGTCAGCCGCTACTTCGCGAGCTGGAACAGCGTCGAGGGCACCCAACCCTCGTTACCCAGTTCGTCGGACACCTTCCACCAGATCTTGTCCTTCTCGCCGGTCGGGTAGAGCGTCATGCCCGGCTCCAGATCGCGCACGACTTTGGCCTTGACGCTCGCAGCCTCGTACATCTTGCCTGGCTTGGCCATCGTCACCGACTGCTGGGCATTGTCAGCCTTGGCATTCAGCGTCATGCCCTTCACCTCGTTCACCATCTTGGTGTAGGCATCGAGGTAGGCAATGGCAATGACCTGACCGATGTCGCTGTTGGCGTAGCTGCTGGCACCCGCCGCGGCGAAACCGCCGAAGAATGCTCCGCCACCCGCACCCCAGCTCACGTCCGTCTTCTTATAGTGACCCTGCTCGAGCGCCACCTGCTCGGTCGAGCGCACGTCGGTCAGCGTGAGGACGACGTCGGCTTCCTTGCTCTTCATGTTGATGCCGCCGACCACCGCGCCGGCCACGCCGTGCATGAAGCCGCCCAGAATGCCGCCAATGTTCTTGCCGCCCGAATTGTTGTTCTTGAGCGCGAGATCCGGCACCAGCACGTAGTCGGCCGCCTTCATCTGGCCCTTGCCGATATTGGAGCCGCCGCGCATCTCCCCGCCCCCGGCGAGTGCGCGCTCTTTCTCGGCCGCCGCCAGGCCCTTGCCGCGATCGACGAGGGTGAAGCACTTCGACTGCGACACGTACACCTTGATCAGCGCTTCGGGTGACTCCAGCTGATACTGCAGCCACCACTTGTTCTCAGGTTCGGTGACAGCAAGTGTCCCGATCTTCTTGTCGCAGGTCGGAATTTCCGGTGCCGGCGCTTCGGCCGCGAGCGCACTCGCTGCGGCGCACAAGCCACCGAGCGCGACCATCAGGGACAGCAAATCACGAAGAGATCTCTGCAGCACGTCGCATCCCTCCCCGGCCGGTCATTGTTGTTACGAAGCTTTGCGCCTCTCGCCAGCAGGGTATCATGTCGCGCGGAGCCCGGGACATAACCACAAAAGCCGGACTGCACCGGCAGGGGGCACTCATGGGCGGCTTGCTCGCGTTGCTGTACGGCGTCCTCGCGTACGCGGTGTTCTTCCTCACCTTTCTCTATGCCATCTGCTTCGTCGAGAACCTGGGACCCGGTCCGACGATCGACACCGGGCCCGAGGCGTCCACCTCGACCGCCTTCCTGATCGATGTGCTGCTGCTCGGATTATTTGCCGTGCAGCACAGCGTCATGGCGCGCCCGGGATTCAAGCGCGCCTGGACGACAATCGTGCCGAAGTCCATCGAGCGCAGCACCTATGTGCTGTTTGCGAGCCTCGTGCTGATCCTGCTGTATCTCGAATGGCGCCCACTTCCCGCGCCCATCTGGACCGTGACGGATACGATGTTGGGCAACGTGCTGGTGCTCATCTCCTGGGCGGGCTGGCTCATCGTCCTGCTCAGCACCTTCTTCATTAATCATTTCGAGCTCTTTGGGCTGCAGCAGGTGTTCGCGCGGCTGCGCGGGCGCGAGATTCCGGCGCCGGTGTTTCGCACACCGCTGCTGTATCGCTGGGTACGCCACCCCATTTACTTCGGCTTCCTGCTCGCTTTCTGGGCAACGCCGTTCATGACCGCCGGGCACCTCCTGTTCGCGGCCGCAAGCACCGGCTACATCCTCATCGGCATCGCGCTCGAGGAGCGCGACCTTATCAGCGCCTTCGGTGAGCAGTACCGGGTCTATCGCAGACGCGTGTGGATGCTGCTGCCGCTGCCGAATCGCCGCGGCTCATGAGTCCCATTCAGCGTCTCATTCTGAGTGTGGTCGCGCTGCTGCCGCTCGCAGCGCAGGCTCAGGCCCCTGCTGCCGCAGCGCCCGCGCAACCGCACGTCGTCGGCATCGAGTTCATTGGCCGCATGGTCGCGAATCTCGACAGGTCGGTCGCGTTTTACAAGGCGATCGGGTTCGCGCAGGACCCGCTGACCAATCCCGTGTGGCGTGAAGACCCCGTGCTCGAGCACCTCTACGGCGCACACGGCATCCAGTCACGCATGGCGAAGATGTTCATCAACAGCAATATCTCCGGCAAACGCTTCGTCGTGTACCTGCGCGAAGTGAAGGGCATTCGCCGCCGCAATCTCTCCGGTCACACCGCCTGGGATCCCGGCTCCACGCACTTCGGATTGGTCGTAGCGGACGCCGAGGCCTTGTGGAGCGAGCTCAGGGCGAAGGGACTGCTGCATCCGCGCTCCTGGGACGGCAAACTCGTTCCCTTCCCGGGGGAAACGCAGGGCGGACTGGCCTACATCACCGATCCGGATGGCCTCGACATCGAGATCATCAATCAGCGCCCGGCCGTACCGGCCGCTGAGGGACGCCCTGCCCGGGCTGCAGTACCGCCGGGCGTGAGTCATGTGGGGCTGATCGTGCTCGACTCGGATAAGGCCTGCGCCTTTTACGGCGATCTGTTCGGCGGACAGCTGCAGAGTCAGAGCGCGCCGTGGATGAAGGGTGACTTCACCGACTCGGTGGTCGGCGGTCACGGCAATGTCCTGCGCTTCCACAACGAGGCGTTTGCGGAAGTACAAGCACCGGCGTCTCACATGAATCTCGAGCTGGTCGAATTCCAGAACCGCAAGAAACCCGTCGAGAAGAGCTCGATCACCGACATTGGCCTGGGTTACGTCGGCTTCGAAGTGCAGGGACTCGATGCATTTCTGGAACGCGTGCGCGAGGCCGGGGCAAAG
>Ga0335081_10017153_pt1 | contig 11729 bp, 8 predicted proteins | sample Lox_Sample_35_FD_206713 | JGI IMG/M metagenome (GOLD analysis project Ga0335081, IMG submission 206713) | Soil microbial communities from Loxahatchee National Wildlife Refuge, Florida, United States - Lox_Sample_3.5 | ecosystem: Environmental > Terrestrial > Soil > Wetlands | place: USA: Florida... | reverse complement strand
ATGCGAAGCCCCGCTCGGCGCGCTCCCCGTAGATTTCCGATCCCTCGCCGCTCCACCATCTACCCTTCTACGCACGTCCAGCCGCATCCATCAGGATTCGCCGGCCCCTTTGATATCCATGAAATATCAGCTACTTACGTGCTAATCCTGTCTGGCTGCGCCGATAGGCGTCCGTCGGCTTCCAAACTCCTTTGGGGGTAAGACTGCGGGTCCGCTGACTTTCGCCAAATTTCGATACCCCCAGATTCATTTCACTCACCGATCACTTTAATGACTTCTAGAGAGTTGTCTGCGCAGCCTCCAGTCCCGGTCGATTCGCCTCAGATAGCGCGAGAAGTCGATGCCGAAGTCCCTCGTGAGGTCGCGCGCTGCGTCGTTCAACTTTTGCCAATCGATCTGCGGAACCGTCTCCTTGAATGCGAGCACGATGGTGTTGCCGAGCTTGCCCGTTTGTAATGTCAGGAGCCCATCGCCGAAAACCTCGCGGATCCTGAGGACGTGTGTGGCGCGGCCGTACAAATCCCCACATATGTTGGCGACGAAGACGCCCTCCCGAGTCAGGCAACGACGGGCGTTCTGGTAGAACTCGGTGGCATCCAGCTCCGGAGCAACGCCCGCGCGATCACAGGCGTCCGACAGGATGATGTCCTTGCACGACGGTAGGTCCGTCACGTATCGAGCACCATCGGCACAAATCACGCGAAACCGATCATCGTCCGCCGGAATGTGGAATTCTTCCCGCAGCGCGATCACATTTGGATTGATCTCGACGGCTGTAACTCTCGCGGCGGGCAGACGTTGATAGCAGAATTTCGCAAGCGAACCCCCTCCCAGGCCGAGCATAAGAATACGATGGGGCGTACGGTTGAAGAGCAGGAATGCCATCATTCTGCGCGTATAGGCGAGCGTGAGCTCATGCGGGTTGTCCACGCGCATGGCGCTTTGAACGCAGTCCAGATCGAAGTGCAGAAAGCGATGCAGCCCGGACTCGACGATGAACGGCTTGCCGTAACTGCCATCGAAGACTTGCTTTGAGAGGGCCGTGTGGCAGCTGTCTGGCGGCTCCTGAAGCCGCAGCAGGCTGCGCGGGTGAGGGAACTCACTTTGGATTGCGAGCAGCGGCGGTGCATGTGGATTCACCTGTGCTTCCCGCCGCCTGTCTGGCGCGCCGAGGCGCGCTCGATCGCTGCACGAATCCCTTCGAGTATCTGCGTCGGTGTCGGGGGACATCCCGGAATCGCGACGTCGACCGGAATCACGTTCGAGACGCGCCCGCAGCTCGCGTAGCTTTCCCCGAATACGCCTCCAGTGCAGCCACAGTCACCCATGGCGACCACGAGCTTGGGTTCGGGTGTGGCGTCGTAGGTACGGCGCAGCGCGAGCTGCATGTGCCTGGAGACCGGACCGGTCACGAGCAGAAGGTCGGCGTGCCGGGGGCTGGCCACGAATCGGATACCTAAGCCCTCGAGGTTATAGAGGGGGTTGTTCAGGGCGTGGATTTCAAGCTCACAGCCGTTGCAGGAGCCGGCGTCGACGTGACGGATGCATAGAGCACGGCCGAGTACGGCCCGGATGCGATCCCGCAGATGCTCGCGAATGCGCAAGCTGTCATTGGGCTCGGGCGGTGGCTCGGAGACTATTCCGACGACTGCGATCTGACGGAGAGTTTTCAGCATGTGCGTGAATTACAGGTCGTGGCCGCTGTAGGAGAGATTGAAGGACTTATTGATGAGCGGAAAATCCGGAACGATGTTGCCGATGATGGCGTGTTCAAGAACGGGCCAGTTCTGCCAGGAGGGATCGTGAGGATGGCAGCGACGGATGGTCCCCGCCGGGCCCGCTTCAAGTGCGATGAGCACCGGTCCGCGCCAGCCTTCGATTATCCCGACACCGATCGCCCCGTCGCTGGGAGTGTCCACGGCGGCTGAATGCGGTCCGGCCGGAAGCGCCTCGAGGATGCGCTCGATCAGACGACGGGATTCGTTGAGTTCATCGAAGCGCACCGCCACCCGCGCGGCCACGTCTCCTTCGCTCCGCCCAATTTTTGCGGGCGCAAGCTGCGTGTACGGTTCGCACGGCAGGTCGACGCGCAGATCGAACGCCTGGGCGCTGGCGCGGCCGGCGAGCCCGGTGAGACCCAGGCGTGCGGCCAGCTCTGCCGCGACGGTTCCGGCACCGTTGAACCGATCGCGCACGCCCTCGTGCTCCGCGTAGATCGTCCGTAGCTTGAACACTTCCTTGCCGATGTCCTGCGCGCAGTCGCGTAATCGCTGTGCGCCGGCGTTTGTGAGATCCGCACGCGTACCGCCGGGTACGATGAAGTCCATGAGATAGCGCGCACCCAAGGCGCCGTTTATCGCGCGCAACAACTGCTCCTTCAGGCGCGAGAATTGGGAAAGACCAAAAGCGAAGCCGGCGTCGTTGCCGAGTGCGCCCAAGTCTCCGAGGTGGTTTGCGATTCGTTCAAGCTCAAGACACAAGGCACGCAGCCATGCGGCGCGCGCGGGCAGCCGAGTCTGGCAGATGCCCTCGAGTGCCTGGCAGTACGCCCAGGAAAATGCAACCGCCGAGTCCCCCGAGACGCGCGCCGCGAGGCGATGGCCTTCGAGGATGGGGAGCTGCATGAAGCGATGCTCGATACCCTTGTGCGCATAGCCAAGTCGCTCCTCGAGCTTCAGCACCTTCTCACCCACGACCGAGAAGCGAAAGTGACCGGGTTCGATCGTTCCCGCGTGCACGGGGCCGACCGCAATCTCATGTACTCCCTCGCCCTCGACGCGCACAAACTCGTAGTCATCGAAGTGTGGCTCGCTGATGGTCGAGGGACCCGGATCAATCAGCGGCCGATAGCCTGCAGGCCACGCTGCATGGCGCAGCCAGGGACGTACATCCGGATCGCTCGAGCGCAGGCCTGAAAGGTCTGCGACCGCCCGTTGCAGCCGCGTCGCGCACGGAAAGAGTTGCTCAAGTCCCGGGAAAGTGGCGTCTGCGTTCGGCAGAGGCAGCTCGACCGCGACGCCGCCACTCTGCGTGAGGAAGAGTGCGCAAATGCTGGGGAGATCACGCCCTTCTAGCCTTGCCCAGAGCGTCACGAGTCGCGCGCCCGTGGCAGCAAGGTCCCTCGCAAGTTCGGTCCATTCTTCGCGCGACACCGTCAGTCCCCGCAGTCCCGGGGCTCCGGCGAGCACTTCAGTGCGTGCAAGCCAGGCTCGCAGTGGCATCTCAGCCGCCTCCGATGAGGCGCGCCGCGGCACGATACCAATCGGCGAGATAGGGCGGTACGTAGAGGCCCAGAACCAACACGATCGCCAGGTGCGCGAACACCGGCAGGAGCGCGGGCGGGTGCGGCAGGCGTCGAGCGGTCGTCTCGCCGAAGACCATGGGCTGCACTCGACCGAAGATGGCGGCAAAGGCGACACCGAGCGCGGCCAACAGGATCGGCGTGGCCCAAGGCTGCTCGCGCATGGCAGTGGTCAGGATCAGGAACTCGCTGGCGAATACGCCGAAGGGCGGCAGGCCCAGAATCGCCAGCGACCCCATCATGAGCCCCCACCCGATGGTGGGGCTCAGAGTGATGAGTCCGCGAATGTTCTCCATGAGCTGTGAGCCCGCCTTCTGCGCGGCATGGCCTGCGGCGAAGAAAATCGCCGACTTCGTGAGCGAGTGAACCGTCATGTGCAAGAGAGCAGCGAAGTTCGCGACCGGCCCGCCCATGCCGAAGGCGAACGTAATGATTCCCATATGTTCGATCGAGGAGTAGGCAAACAGGCGCTTCACATCGCGTTGCCGCCAGAGAAAAAACGCGGCGAGCACCACGGAGAGAAGTCCGAAGCCCATCAGCATCCGCGACGGAAGCTGGGAGTGCAGCGAGCCTTCCACGAGCACCTTGCAGCGCACGACAGCATAGATCGCCACATTCAGGAGCAGGCCGGATAGAACCGCAGAAATGGGCGTGGGGCCTTCCGCATGCGCATCGGGGAGCCAGTTGTGCAGGGGTGCGAGCCCCACCTTCGTACCATAACCCACTAGCAGGAAGACGAACGCGAGACTCAGCACCGCTGGCTCGAGCTGTCCCTTGACCGCATTGAGGTGCGTCCACAGGAGCGCCGTGACACCAGCGGCGCCGAGGATTTTCTCCGCCGCGAAATACAACAGGATCGTGCCGAAAAGAGCCTGGGCAATACCGACGCCGCACAGGATGAAGTACTTCCAGCCTGCCTCCAGGCTCGCCGCGGTGCGATAGAGCGTGACCAGCAGCACCGTGGAGAGCGTCGCCGCTTCCATTGCGACCCACAGGAGACCCATGTTGTTGGTGGTAAGCGCAATCAGCATCGTCGCCATGAACAGCTGATACAGACTGTGATAGAGGCGCAACCGAGGTGCACTGACTCGACCATGCTCCAGCTCGACGCGCATATACGGCCGCGAGAAAAGTGAGGTCGTGAGTCCCACGAAGGCGGTGAGCGTCACGAGAAAGGCATTGAAGGGATCGATGAAGAACTGCTCGTGCGCCACCAGGAGCTGGCCTTGCGCTATCACCCGTGCGGTCAGCGCGCAGGCAGCGAGGAAGGTTGCAAGGCTCATCGCTGCGTTGAGCTCCGCAGCCCAGCGGCGCGCGCCGAAAAATCCAAGCAGCACAGCGCCGGCGAGAGGACTTGCGAGCAGGAGCAGGAATTCCACCTTAGCTGTCCTCCTCGAGAGGCCGTGCCGCTTCGAGCGAGCTGCTTTCCTTGAGCGACTCCAGATGGTGCAGGTCGAGACTGTCGAATTGTTCGCGGATCTGAAAGAAGAAGATGCCCAGCACGAGCACGGCCACGAGCACATCCAGCGCAACCCCGAACTCGATGATCATCGGCATGCCGTACGTTGCGCTCATGGCACCGAAGAACAGTCCGTTCTCCATCGACAAGAATCCGACCACCTGCGACATGGCTTTGCGCCGCGTAATCATCGTGACGAAGGACAGCAACACAACCGCGACGGCGATCCCGATCGAGTTGCGTGTCGCGGTACTCGCCAGCGCCGAAATCGGCTGCGCCAGACCGAAGGCGAAGACCACCACCAGCACACCCACGAGCATCGTGCCCGCGATGTTGAGCAGAGGCTCCGTGTCCCACTCGACCCCCAGTCGACGAATGAGCCGGTGCAGAATCCATGGCAGGAGCACAACTTTGAGGGCGAGGGTAAGCGCCGCGGATACGTACAAGTGATGCTGACCCGTGCGCCAGGCGAGAAGCAGGGTCGCGACCAGAAGCACCGCTCCCTGCACCGCGAGCAGATTCACCAGATTTACGATGCGCCGCTGTGTCAGCATCGCGAAGGAGAGCAGCAACAGCAGCGCCGCGCAGAGGTTCAGCAGCTGCAGAACAACGGGTACGCCGGCCATCGCGTCAGGCTCCCAGCAGCAGGTGCACCAGTAAACCCAGCACCGCAAAGAGAAATGCGATCGCCAGGAATTCTGGAGCGCGAAATACGCGCAGCTTTGCCGAGACGGTTTCGATGAGGGCGAGCGCGCCCCCGGCAACCGCAAGCTTCGCGGCGAGCAGGGGAATTGAGGCGAGGAGTGCTCCCGGACCGTCTCCTGCCGCCGAGACTCCCCAGGGCAGGAAGAGCGCAAAACCGATGCATGCGTAGTTGAAGAGCTTCAGTGCTGCAGCCCACTCCATGAGCGCGAGGTGGCGCGCCGAGTACTCGAGCAGCATCGCTTCGTGGATCATGGTGAGTTCCAGGTGCGTCACCGGATTGTCGATCGGGATGCGTGCATTCTCGGCGAGCAGCACCATCGTGAATGCGATGGCCGTGAAGGCGAGACTCGGATACAGGCCAAGGTGCTGCGTCGCAAGGTTCTCGGTGATGGCGGGAAGGGCCGTGGTTGCCGAGATCAGCGAGGCCACAAAGATGACCATCAGCAGGGCCGGTTCAGCGAGGAATCCGACCATCATTTCGCGGCGCGCGCCGAGCGTGCCGAATGCAGTGCCGATGTCCATGGCGGCAAGGGCGAGGAAGACTCGTGCAGTGGCGAGCAGACCCACCAGGGCGATGGCGTCCGCGGCGGCCGTGAATGGCAGCCTGGTGCTCATTGAGGGAATGATCGCTGCGGCAACGGCCATCGCGCCGAAGACGATGTAGGGAGCAACGCGGAACAACGGCGAGGCGCGCTCGGCGATGACGGCGTCTTTGTCGAAAAGCTTGCGGATGTTGCGGTAGGGCAGCCACAGGCTCGGTGCGCTGCGGTTCTGCAGCCACGCACGACACTGGTTAATCCAGCCGATGAACAGGGGCGCTGCAGCGAGCGCCGCCAGCAGCGCGAGTACCTGGGTCAGAATCTCAATCGGCTTCATATGACGAGTGCCAGGAGCACGAGCAGCGTGACGAAGCTGTAGAGGAGGTACGTGGCGATGCGACCCTGCTGGAGCCAGGCGAATGCATCGGCGATGCGCTGAACCAGACTCCCCAGCGGCAGGTAGAGCGTGAGCCAGATGCGATCTGCCGTCGTGACGCGATAGCGCGGTGCACGGTCAAACGGGGTGGGAAGCTCGCGCTTCATGGCGAAGAACGGCTGAAAGATGTGGCGGATCGGCTGGCCGAAGCCTTCCGCAGTGTCCTGCATGCGAGCGCTCAGGGCTCCAAAGCCGCAATCCCAGGGCGGAGCGCGGCGCACTCGACGGTGGTAGAGCAGTCGCACGCCCAGGGTAGTGGCGCCAACCACTGCTGCGATCGCAACCAGGAAAAGCGGTGCCGAGTAGGAGGCTTGTCGATCCGGCAGCGGCACGAGCAGCCACCACGGCGAGTTCGCATGCGGCAGTCGCGCGCCGTTCAGCTGTTCAACCACCGTGCGCAACGCGCCAATCACGTATGTCGGCAGCAGACCCAAGGCCAGGCAGGCGAGAGCGAGCCAGATGAGGCCAATGCGCTCCAGTGCGCCAGCGTCGTGCGCGCGGTTGAGACTCGGCTCGCGCGGCTGGCCGAGGAAGATGACGCCGAAGAACTTGACCATGACATAGGCGGCGAGGGCAGCGGCGAGCGCAACAACCGCGGCACCCAGCGGCAGGAGCATGTTGATGAAGGTATGCGGAACATCCTGGGCGAACAGGAACGACTGCAGCAGCAACCACTCGGAGACGAAACCGTTGAGCGGTGGCAGCCCCGCCATCGCGAGCGTTCCGATAAGCGTGAGCCACGCGACCCACGGCATGCGGTGGATAAGACCACCCAGGCGTCCGAGGTTGCGCTCGCCGGTTGAGTGCAGAACGGCCCCGGTCCCCAGAAACAGCAGGCTCTTCATGAAGGCATGATTGAGGCTGTGATAGAGGAGCGCGATCAGAGCAAGTGCGCCGAGGGCCGGCATGCCGACGCCAAGGAATACGATGGCCAGGCCTAGCCCGGTGAAGATGATGCCGACGTTCTCCACGGATGAGAATGCGAGCAGACGCTTCATATCGGTCTGGGTCGCCGCGAACACGACGCCAAACAGCGCGCTGAAGAGTCCGACGGCGAGCGGCACGAGCCCCCACCACCACTGCGGATGGCCCAGCAGATCGAACGTCACCCGCAGCATCCCGTACACAGCGGTCTTCAGCATCACGCCACTCATGAGCGCCGAGACGGGCGAGGGGGCGGCGGGATGTGCCTCGGGCAACCACACATGTAGAGGTACCAAGCCCGCCTTCGCACCGAAACCAAAGAGCGCAAGCAAGAAGGCGAGAGTCGCCCACTGCGGCGCGAGGTGCGCCGCCCGCATGGCACTGAACGTGAAGTGCCAGCTCCCGCCCTGCATTACACCGAAACTCAGCAGGATCGCGATCGCACCGACGTGGGCCATCAGCAGGTACAGAAATCCGGCGCGACGGATCTCCGCAAGTCCATGCTGGCTGGTGACGAGGAAGTAAGAGGATAACGCCATCGTCTCCCAAGCCACCATGAACGAGTACGCGTCATCCGCCAGGATCACAAGACCCATGCACGCGAGAAACAGGTGGTACTGCAGGCACAGCAGACCGGGCGAAGTACCGTGACCACGGCGGAAGTATCCGGCCGCGAAGATTGAGATGCCCGCCGAGACCCCTCCAAGTAAGAGGAGGAACAGACTCGTCAGCGCATCGCGGCGCATGTGCATCGGCAGGTCGGGAAGGCCGAGGGGGAGCGTCAGGGACTCCGTGGGCGCGGTAAGACTCAATGCCGCCACTACGGCGAGGGCCGCACCACACAGCGCGCCGAGTGGAAACAGCGTCCGCCCGACGTACCCGATGCTCAAAGGTCGCAGCAGGCCCGCGAACCCAATGATCCCCCAGACGCTGATGAGCGCAAGGCAGATGGGAAGCGATGGATGGGGCAGCGGCATCACAGCGGGTGCTACTGGGATTAGACTTCTATTATAATGGCATCAGCCTGGCCTGTCTGCGGCCCAGGAAGATCGTGGTCTTTGAAGTCTGCACCGCAGGTCTCGCAAGGCCGATGTCTCAGCCTCGCCGCGGCGCGGAATTGCGGATGAGACCACAGCGATGGGTTCTTGCGTGGAGATGCTGGTCAAATTAGCATTTCATTATTCTGGAATGTAACTAGCACACACATGGTAAAGAACACTAAGGTCGTGAAACTCGAGGAGCGCACCGCCCGTTTGACGGTGCTGATCGATCCGCGAAAGAAGGCGATGTTCGAACGGCTGTGTGCGCAGGAAGATCTCACGTCATCCCAGGTCGTGCGACGAATGATTCGTACTTACATTGAGAGCAAACTCGGGCGACCGTGGACACCCGCCGACGAAGGTTCGGCAGACGGAGTCGGCTCTGGCGTGCGCGGCCCGCCGCGGCGGCGGGCACCGCGCAGCTGATCCAGAGCCTCCTTCTCCAGCGGACGATTCGAAGCGCTGCCAGGATCGACAAGCCGCAGCCGTTGCGGCTGGCGCTTCGCTGCGATCGATGCATTGAGCCGCTCATGGAAGCGCGAGGGCGGCAGCCCTTCTGTTCCGCCGCCGATCTTTTGTACTTCAATCAGTAAGCGATATGACCTCATATCAATTCTGCGTGAGTGCGGAATCGATCGCGAGTCATCGTGCGCCGCGCGGTGCCAGCGCTAGCACCGCCTCGCCACAACCCGGGGTCAGCTGTCGCACAGCGAGCCATCGCGGCCGCAGCGCGGGTAGCAACCTGTTGGCTCGAAGGTATCGAATTTGAATACCGCCGAAATCGAGCGGCAGCTGACCGTGCAATTGATTACGCTGCGCACGTTCAAACATGTTGATCGCGCATGGGTGTGCGCTAGCCCGGCGCCGCCTTGTGGTGCGTTCAAGTAGGGGAAGAGGGCTTTGGAGTCCATCCCAAAGAGGATCTAGCCACATGAAACGTCGCGTACTGGTCGTCATTCTGCTCATGACTCCCTGGGTCGCGGCGTGGTGCGCTGAAGAGCACGCAGCCACGGTCGCTCGCAGTGCGGATGCGGTGCCGCAAGCACTCGAGGACTGGCAGAGCTGGGTTCTCAAGGGACAGGAGTTCTATCGCTGTCCCGTTCGCACAGGCGCCGACTTCGCGACGGAGGAGTCCCACGTGTGCGCATGGCCTGGGCGCCTGCAGCTCAGCGCCAACGCCACTGGTGGTCAGTTTTCGCAGCACTGGCAGGTGTACAGCGAGAGCTGGGTCCCGCTGCCCGGCGATGCGCAATACTGGCCTCAGGACGTGCAACTCGATGGGGCTGCGGCGCCTGTGGTCGCCCGCAATGAGCGGCCGTACGTGCAACTGTCGCCCGGAGGTCATCTGCTGCAGGGTCGCTGGCAGTGGCACGTGCGACCCGAAACGCTTCCGATCCCAGCCGAGACCGCGCTACTCGATCTGAGCGTCGATGGAGCGAGCATCGCGCAGCCGGATCGTGGCGATGCACGCGTGAGCCTGGGCCGACAGCACACTGCCGTTGAGCCTCGGCAGCTTCAGGTCCAGGTCTACCGGCTGGTGCTGGATGACATTCCATTGCGCATCGTGACGAAGCTGCAGCTACGAGCGGCCGGCGATGCGCGCGAGGAATCTCTCGGCCATGCCATTCCTGAGGGCTTCGAGCCGATTTCGCTTACCGGATCCTTGCCGGCGCACCTCGAGCGCGACGGAACGCTCAACGTGCAGGTGCGGCCCGGCACATTCGACATCGAGCTCGTCGCGCGCCAAGCGCGCGCAGACGCCGCATTACGCCTGCCACGTGACAAAACGCCCGCCCAGGAGGAGATCTGGAGTTTCGCGGCGAACGATCGACTTCGCGTTGCCGCCGCCGAAGGGGCTCCGAGCGTCGATCCGCTGCAGGCTCATGTGCCGACAGAGTGGCGCACGTACCCGGCATTTCGCATGACCCCGCAGCGCGAGCTGCGAATCAGTGAACGCAGCCGAGGTCTCTCGGCGAGTGAGCAGAATCATCTGCATCTGCAGCGGGCAATGTGGTTGGATTTCGATCACGAGGGCTGGACGGTCCGTGATGAGATCACCGGAACGTTGCGTCGCGACTGGCGACTGGATATGCAGACGCCCTTCAGCCTGCAGAGTGCGCGAGCTGGCGGCGAATCACTACTCGTCACGCAAGGGAAAGACGCCACGCAGAGCGGCGTCGAGATTCGAAGTCCCAGGGTGCAGTTGAGCGCGCTGTCGCGCGCAACGAAGCCCTTCGGATCGTTACCCGCCACGGGTTGGACGACCGCCTTCGAAGGAGCCGCGGGCGAGTTGCACCTGCCGCCCGGACATCGGCTGCTCGCGGCGCTGGGCGCGGATCAGTCCCCGACGACGTGGCTCGATCGCTGGGGGTTGTGGAACCTCTTTGGCGTGCTCGTGCTGATCGTCTTCGCGCGCTGGGTGGCCGGTTGGAAGGGTGCCGTGCTGGGTGGCGTCGGACTCATTCTCAGCTATCAGGCCGCCCCCGCGTTGATCTGGGGCTGGGCGGTGCTGCTTGCGAGCATTGCGCTCGCGCGTGCCGCGCCGGAAGGCAGACTGGCATCCGCACTGCGCATCCTTCGAACCTGCAGTTTCGTCCTGATGGGACTCGTTCTGATCCCTTTCGTCTGGACGGAAGTCCGACACTCGATCTATCCGCAGCTGGATGTGACCGAGGAATCGGCGCCGGAGCAATTTATGCCCATGGCTGATCGGGGTAAGTCGCTTTCCCCGCCGCGTATCACAGGACAGGTCGCGGGTGCGGCACTGAACGCGCCGGCGGTGGAGGCACCGCCGCCCATTCCAGAGCCATCGGAGTCCATCACGAGCGAACGCGAGGACAATGGCAGCGTGGAGTCGGACCAGCTTGCCGCCAAAGTCTCCATCGCAGTTCCGCGCAGTGTCCGAATCAGTTCGAGCTCATTGCTCTCACCGCTGGCGGCTTACGCTCCGGGCACGCCGGTGCAGGCTGGTCCTGGCATTCCGTCGTGGCGCTACAGCACCCACCCCTTCGGATGGTCGGGACCGATTGATCCGGGCCAGACCGTGCGTTTCATCGTCCTCGGACCGCTCGCGGTAGCGCTCTGGCGTATCGGTGCCGTCGTGTTGCTCGTGGCGTTCTATGTGCATCTGGTCGGCACCGGACTCGGTCGAGCGCGGCTCTGGACTGGAGGTCTCTCCAATAGCGCAACCGCTGTGACATTGCTGCTGCTGTGTGGTGTGACTCTCGCGCCCATGGCCCGTGCGGATACGGTACCGAGTCCCGCGATGTTGAATGAGCTGCGCGCGCGACTCACCGAGGCGCCGCACTGCACGCCGACTTGCGCC
>Ga0335081_10017151_pt1 | contig 11729 bp, 12 predicted proteins | sample Lox_Sample_35_FD_206713 | JGI IMG/M metagenome (GOLD analysis project Ga0335081, IMG submission 206713) | Soil microbial communities from Loxahatchee National Wildlife Refuge, Florida, United States - Lox_Sample_3.5 | ecosystem: Environmental > Terrestrial > Soil > Wetlands | place: USA... | reverse complement strand
GCCTGCGCCTTTCTCTGCTCGGCGCAAGCCGGCTATATCACCGGTCAGAATTTGCTCATCGATGGCGGCGTGTTTCCCGGCGCATTCTAAAGCGATTTAGCAAAACCGTTCCCAAGGAGTTGAGACATGAAACTTGTTCGTTACGGCGCACCGGGCCGCGAAAAGCCCGGCATGATCGATAAAGAGGGCAAGCTCCGCGATCTGTCCAAGATCGTCCCGGATATCGCCGGCGACGTGCTGTCCTCAAAGGGGTTGAACAAGCTGCGCAAGCTCAAGCCGGAAAAGCTGCCGCTGGTGAAGGGCAAGCCGCGGATCGGACCTTGCGTCGGCGGCGTCGGCAATTTCATCGCCATCGGGCTCAATTATTCCGATCATGCGGCCGAGGCCGGCATGCAGATTCCGAAGGAGCCGATCATCTTCAACAAGGCACCGTCCTGCATTTGCGGCCCGAACGACGACACCATGATCCCGAAGGATTCCACCAAGCTCGACTGGGAGGTCGAGCTCGGTATCGTCATCGGGGAGCGTGCGCGCTATCTCTCCAAGAACAACGCGCTCGACGTTGTCGCCGGCTATTGCCTCGCCAACGACGTTTCCGAGCGCGTGTTCCAGATCGAGCGTGCCGGACAGTGGACCAAGGGCAAGGGCTGCGAGACCTTCGGCCCGCTCGGGCCGTGGCTCGTCACCAAAGACGAGCTCAAGGACCCGCAAAATCTCGAAATGTGGCTCGACGTCAACGGCGAAAAACGCCAGCGCGGCAATACCAAGACCATGATCTTCGATTGCCGGCACATCGTCTGGGCCTGCTCGCAATATTTCGTCATGGAGCCCGGCGATGTCATCATCACCGGCACGCCGCCCGGCGTCGGCCTTGGCATGAAGCCGGAGCCGAAATTCTTGAAAGCGGGCGACGTGGTCACGCTCGGCATCGACGGCTTGGGCGAGCAGCGGCAGAGGGTGGTGAAGTTCAAGATGTGACGTTCGCCGCCCCCCCACGCTGGGAGGGGCCGCCGATCCGCAAAGATACCTATCGATCCTGTTCCGCGCAGCACGAGATTTTCAATCTTTGTGCGCTCCAATGGCGGCCATCCATATTTCCGTGGATGTGCCGCCAAGCGGATAATGCATGCCGTCGAAAGCCAAGGTCCAAGAGTGCGCCCGGCGCGCCAGAACGGAAAACGACAACGGCGAGAAATTGAATGCGCTCGCCGACGCGATCCACGAATTCGTTGAATTCGTCGAGGTGGTTGAGCACCAGATCCGTCACATCGAATTGCGCCTGCGACGGATGGAGATGTGACGGCGATCCGGTGACAATCATCACGGGGCGCCAGGTCTCGTGAAATTCGGCCGCCCGCGCACGGGCCGGCTCCTACACCAGGCCGCACGCCGCGATGCTCCCGTCACCGCCCGGCCAATCCCTAGAATAATGCCGCGACATCAAGTCGTTACCCCGAATGCCGGGCCGCGTTGTCAACGGCTTGCAAGACCTGCGTTTTTCGGACACTAGGTGGGCAGGGTTTACTGTCACGAAATCCGAGGAGTGGGAGAGCCTGATGGGAGCGAATTTCGGCATTGCCGGTATGGATTGGCAGCAGCGCGTCAATTGGGACCGCTTACGCAAATACCGGACCGAGCGGGCCCGCGCGATGATGAAGAAGCACGGCCTCGGCGCGATGCTGTGCATGTATGACGAGAACGTCCGCTATCTCACCGGCACGCTGACCCCGGGGTGGAACCGGCTCAAGCCGGGCCTGCGCTACGCCATGCTGTGCGGCGACGGCGCGCCGATCCTGTTCGAGCAAGGCGACCTGGGTTTCCAGATCGAGCGCCATTCGCCGTGGATTCCGAAGGAAAACGTCCGTCATTCGTTCGCCTGGATCAAAGGCGCGGCCGGACCGGCTTCGACCCAGCAGGTCAACAAATTCGTCAAGGCGGCGAAAGAAGCGATGCGCGAGCATGGCGTCGCCGGGCAAAAGCTCGGCGTCGACTTCATCGACATCAACATGATCAACATTTTTAAAGAGAACAACGTCGAATGGACCGACGGCATGAGCGCGATGATGGAAGCGCGCGCCGTCAAGAACGAAGACGAGCAGGAATGTTTCCGCATCGTCGGCGCCATCGGCGACGCGACGCATTGGGAATGCATGAAGTTCCTGCGTCCCGGCATCACCGAGAACCAAGTGACCGCGCATCTGATGCAATATCTCTACAATATTCCCGGCATGGAGGACGTCGAGGACGTCATCGTCTCGTCCGGGCCGAACACCTGGCCGAACTGGCGCAATTTCTCCGACCGCATCATCCAGCCCGGCGACATCGTGTTCATGGATTTGGCGGCGCTGACCTGGAACGGCTACAAATCCTGCTATTACCGCACCTATTGCGTCGGCAAGGAGCCGAGCCAGGAGCAGAAAGATACCTACAATACCGCGCTGAAATGGCTTTACGACTCGATCGGCGCGGTCAAAGTCGGCGCCACCACCCGCGACATCGCGCTCAAATGGCCGTCGGCGATGGAGACCTGGGGTTACGAGGACGAGGATCAGGCTGCCGCCAATTTGTGGGGCCACGGCCTCGGCCTTGCGCAATACGATCCGCCGGTCATCTCGCGCATCTGGTCGCTCGATCACCCGATCGAGATCAAGGAAGGCATGACGTTCGCGCTCGAGACGCAGCACGGCAAGCGCTTCCATTACGGCGTCCGTATCGAGGAAATGCTGATCGTGAAACAGGACGGGATCGAAATCGTCTCCAATTTCCCGGTCAAACAGATCACCGTCGTCGATCCGCTGCCCGGCTACGGCGATCACGTGCGCTGACGGGCTTGTCGTGTCCCGGGCGCAGCGCAGCACGAAGCGCAGCGTAGTGTGCGCTGCAGGACCGGGACCGTTTCAGGCTCGGAGATCGGAACGATCCCGGATGCGGTGCACCGCTTCGCGCTGCACCGCGCCCGGGAAACAGGTCGTAGTATGACACGATTCATCCACCCCCTCTCCTCTCCCGCCGCGATGGATCCCCAGCGCGTCGGGCCGAAGGCGGCAAATCTTGCGGCGCTGACCAAAGCGGGGCTGCCGACGCCGGGCGGCTTCTGCATCGCCGCCGATGCCTATCATCGCCAGGTGCAGCATCTCGGACTCGGCGAGATGATCGGCGCCTATGCCGAGGCGGATCAACCGACGCAGCGGCGGCTCGCGGTCGAGATCCGGCTCAAGCTCTATCAAAGCGATCTTGCGCCCGACGTGCTGGCCGACGTGCTCGCCGCTTGGTGGGACGCCGACAAGCCGGCGGCGGTGCGTTCGTCGTCGCTGATCGAGGATCGCCCGGAATCGAATTTCGCCGGCCAGTTCGAGAGCTTTCTTGGCGTGCGCGACGACGCCGAATTCCTCACGAGCTTGCGGGCCTGCTGGGCGGCGTTGTGGACCACGACGGCGCGGCGATCCATGGCGCAGCACGGCCAAAATCCCGCCGACACCGCGATGGCGGTGCTGGTACAGCCGCTGGTCGCCGCGCGTGCCTCCGGCGGCGGCTTAAGCGAAACCGCCGACGGCCAGATGCTGATTTCCGCGACATGGGGACTGGGCTCGGCGATCGCGCAGGGCGAAGTGGTGCCCGACCGTGTGGTTCTCACCCGCCACGGGTTCGTTCGCTCGAACGAAGCCGGCCGCAAGGACCATCGCGAGGCCTGCCTTCATGGCGCCGGCACATCGGCGCAAAAGGTGCCGGAAGCGCTGGTTCGCGCGCCCTGCCTCGAAGCCGGCCAAGCCACCACGCTGGGACGCTTGATGCGCAAATGCGAGGACGTACTCGGCATGGCGGTCGAAATCGAATGGGCACTGGACGAAGCCGGCTTCAAGCTGTTGCAGGCGCGGCCGCTGCACGTCGCACCGGCGCAGGTGCCCGACGAGATCTGGCTCAAGCATCCCGGGCTCAACGGCCATCCCGCCGGCATCGGCTGGGGCTCGGGCCGCGCCGTGGTGGTCAATTGCGAATGCGAATTGAGCCGCGTCGCCCCGGGGGACATTCTGGTCACGCGCGTCGCCGGGCCGGCCTTGAGCCACATTCTGCCGCGGGTCGGCGGTGTGGTCGCCGAGCTTGGCGGCTCGACCTCGCATCTCGCTTCGCTGGCGCGCGAGCGCGGCATCCCGATGGTGCTCGGCGTGCTCGACGCAACGCGGCGCATTCCCGATGGCGCCCAGGTCGCGGTCGACGGCGTCGCCGGCGTGGTGCGGTGGCTTTCCTGATGGCCAAAAATTCCGCTCATCCGCGCGTTTTCGTGACCCAGCCTGTGGCCGAAGCGGCGCTCAAGCGTCTGCGTGCGACGGCGCGGGTGACGTTGTTCGCCGATTCAAGCCGCATCATCCCCAAACGGACCTTGATCGGCGCCGTGCGCAAGGCGGACATCCTGTTCTGCCTGTTGCACGACAAGATCGACCACGACGTGATCATGGCGAATCCGAATCTGCGCATGATCGCTGCGCAATCGATCACGCCCTCCAATATCGACGTCGAGACGGCAACGGCGCGGCGCATTCCCGTCACCGTGACGGCGCCGATCACCACCGAAGCGACCGCCGATCTTACTTTCGGCCTGATGCTTGCGGCAGCGCGGCGGATGATCGAAGGCGATCGCATGGTGCGCGCCGGAAAATTTCCCGGCAGCCAGTCGGCGCATCTGATGGGCTCGTTCGTCTGGGGCAAAACGCTGGGCTTGATCGGCGGCGGCGGGCTGATCGGCAAGGCGGTGGCCAAGCGCGCTCACGGCTTCTCCATGCGCGTTCTGTACTGGACGCCGCGAAGAAAGCCGGAACACGAGGAGCGCGAGGCCGGCCTTACTTATGTGCCGCTCGACGAGCTTCTACGCCAATCCGATTTCGTTTCGCTGCATTCGCCGCTGACCAAGGAGACGCGGCATCAGATCGGCCCGCGTGAGCTCCGGCTGATGAAAAAGAGCGCCTTTCTCATCAACACCGCGCGCGGTCCGATCATCGACGAGGCCGCCTTGGTACGCGCGTTGCAGAAAAAACAGATCGCCGGCGCCGGCCTCGACGTCTTCGAACACGAGCCCAAAATCGACAAGGCGCTCGCCAAAATGTCGAATGTCGTGCTCACCCCGCATCTCGGCAGCGCGACGCCCGAGGTGCGCTTGGCGATGGCCAATATCGTGGTCGATAATATCTTGGCATTCCTCGGCGGCCATAAATTGCCGAACTGCGTCAATCCGCAGGTGTTCGCATTATGACCCATGTCACCCTCCGCGGAGGCGGAGCATCCGGTATTCGCGGGACTTGATAATGTTCTTCCCCATTTGCGATTACTGGATCGTCCGCCTCCGCGGACGATGACATTCTAGAGAAGCGTCCATGCCCAGCACCCTGATCGCCATCACCGACAGCCCGTTCCCGTCGCTCGATCCCGCCAAGGCGGCGCTGGCGCGGCTCGATCCGGAATACCGCATGGCAAAAAGCCCGGCCGCCGACGATATTCTCGCCGTAGCACGCGACGCCGATGCCGTGCTCGTCACCTATGCCAAGCTGCCGCGCCCGCTGTTGGCGGAGCTGAAGAAATGCAAGGCGATCGGCCGTTTCGGCCTCGGCGTCGACAATATCGATCTGCCGGCGGCAAAAGAGTTCGGCATCGCCGTCAATTACGTGCCGGATTATTGCCTGCGCGAAGTCTCCGACCATGCGATGGCGCTTTTGCTGGCGCTCGCCCGCAAAGTGCCGTTTGCCAACAAGCTGGTGCAGTCCGGCCGCTGGGAAGTGCCGCCGATCGTGCCGCTACACCGCCTCGAAGGCCAAGTGCTCGGGCTTATCGGCTTCGGCAACATTCCCCGCGCGCTCGCCCCCAAGGCCAAGGCGTTCGGCTTGACGGTTCTCACTTACGATCCCTACGTGAGGGAGGATGCGCTCGCCTCGAGTGGCGTCCAAAGTGTCGGCTTCGACGATCTGCTGGCCCGCTCCGACTTCATCTCGGTGCACGCGCCGCTGCAACCGGCAACGCGCGGGCTGATGAATGCCAAGGCCTTCGCCATGATGAAAAAGGGCGCGTATCTGATCAACACCGCGCGCGGCCCCCTGGTCGATGAGACCGCGCTTGTCGCCGCGCTCGATTCCGGCCATCTCGGCGGCGCGGCGCTCGACGTGGTGACGACCGAGCCGCTGCCCAAGGATTCGCCGCTTCTCGGCCGCGACAACGTGATCCTCACGCCGCATACCGCGTTCTATTCCGTCGAGGCGCTCGAGGAATTGCAGACCAAATGCGCAACCGACGTGGCGCGCGTGCTGTCCGGCGAAAAAGCGGTCTATCCGATCAGCGCTTGAGTGCGCCCTACCAGCGCCTGCCCCAGCGCCGGTAGCCCCAGCGGCCGCCTCCCACCAGGCGAAGAATGAACAACAGCACGACGGCGCCGATAAAGGCGTTGACGATCAGCGCGATAATGCCGGTGCCCAGATGAATGCCGAGCTGCGGCAACAGCCAGTCGCCGATGAACGCGCCGATCAGTCCGACGATCAGGTCGCCGATCAGCCCGAAGCCGCCGCCCTCCATGACGCGCCCGGCCAGCCATCCGGCGACGATGCCGACGATAATGATGACAAGAAGGCTCTGATTGGAAAGATACATGACAGTCTCCCCTCGCAATGACGGTCAGTCCTAATGCGGCGCAGCCGCAAGAGTTCCTGGTAGACGGCGTTCTTCACTGGTTTTTCTCGCGCTCCCACACCACGATCACCCGCACCGTCTTGTCGTTGATATTCGGATGTGGCAGCGGCGGGCTCTCGATGTAGAGCCGGTCGCCGTCGAAGCGGATATTGCGCACCTGCTCGCCGCCGACCCAGGCTTCGTTCCAGGCCGCTTCGACCTTGGTGATGACCTGGCCGCGTTCGACACGATAGCGGCCGGTATAGGCGATCATGGTCTTGAGCGCCTGCGCGCGGTCCGCATCGGTCTGCGGAATGGTGCGGCCATCGGCGCTCATCAGAGCAAGCCAGCGGCCCTCCGGCGTCGCGATCTGGATGCCCTTGGGATGCTCGCCATAGACCGGCGTGCGCTCCTTGCTGGCGTGGTCTTCATAGTGCACCGAGACCAGCTTCCAAGTGCCGACGATGTGGCGGCGCAATTCGGCGTCATCCATCGCGATCACTCCGCGGTCCAGCCACCGTCGAGCATCAGTGCCGAACCGGTCATCAGCGACGATGCGTCGGAGGCGAGGAAGACGATGGCGCCAGTCAGCTCCTCCAACTGGCCGAGCCGCCCGAGCTTGATCTTCGACAAGACCTCGTCGCGGAACGCTTTGTTCTCGAAGAACGGCTTGGTCATCGGCGTTTCCAGAAAGGTCGGGCCGAGCGAATTGACCCGGATGTTATGCGGCGCCAGCTCGATCGCCATGGCTTTGGTGAAACCCTCCACGGCGTGCTTGGAAGCGCAATAGACCGTGCGGCGCGCGGCGCCGACATGACCCATTTGCGACGAAATGTTGATGATCGAGCCGGGCAGCTTCGCTTCGATCAATTTCAAGGTCACCGCCTGCGCCATGAAGAAGGCGGCGCGCACATTCAGCCCCATGATGGTGTCGAAATCGTCGACGGTGACCTCGGGCAGCATCTTCGGCCGGTTCATGCCGGCATTGTTGACCAGGATCTGAAACGGCGCAGCCACAGCGATCGCACCCCGCACCGCCGCGACGTCGGTAACATCCAATACGAGCGCTTCGGCGCTGTCGCCCCGCGCGCAAATCGCCGCTGCCGCGTCTTCGATCTCGCTCTTGGTGCGGGCCGCCACCGTCACATGCGCGCCGGCGGCTGCCAAAGCCGAGGCCGCGGTCAGCCCGATGCCGCGCCCGCCGCCGGTGACCAGCGCACGGCGGCCGTCGAGCCGAAAGGAAGCGGTTTTGGTGAGATCAGGTACTGTCATTACCGTCGCCGCTGCAGCTCCGGCTCCCCGCGCGCGGGGAGAAGTGAAAATTATTCCGCCGCCTCGCCATAGGGCACGTTGCGGCCACCATAGCGGCGCACGCGTACATTGGCCTGCTCGGCATGGGCGACAAAGCCCTCGAGCATGCATAGCCGCGAGCACGCTTCGCCGATCTTGGCGCTCGCTTCATCCGTCAGCACCTTCTGATAGGTGCAAGTCTTGAGAAACTTTCCGACCCACAGCCCGCCCGTGTAACGCGCCGCCTTCTTGGTCGGCAGCGTGTGATTGGTGCCGATCACCTTGTCGCCATAGGCGACATTGGTGCGCGGACCGAGAAACAGCGAGCCGTAATTCTTCATATTGACGAGAAAGTAATCCGGATCGCGCGTCATCACCTGCACGTGCTCGGAGGCGATGCGGTCGGCCTCGCGCACCATTTCCGCGTCATCATCGCAGACGATGACCTCACCGAGATCGGCCCAGGCCTTGCCGGCGATCTCCGCGGTCGGCAGGATTTTCAGGAGCCGCTCGACCTCTTTCATCGTGTCGCGCGCGAGCTTCTCGGACGTGGTGAGCAGGATTGCCGGCGAGGTCGGACCGTGCTCGGCCTGGCCCAGGAGATCGGTGGCGCAGATTTCGCCGTCGGCCGTATCGTCGGCGATGATCAGCGTCTCGGTCGGCCCGGCGAGGAGATCGATGCCGACGCGGCCGAACAATTGCCGCTTGGCTTCGGCGACATAGGCATTGCCGGGCCCGACGATCATGTCGACCGGCGCGATGGTCTCGGTACCGAGCGCCATCGCGGCCACCGCCTGCACGCCGCCGAGCACGAAGATCTCGTCGGCGCCGCCGAAATGCATCGCCGCCACGATCGCCGGATGCGGCCCGCCGTGAAATGGCGGCGCGCAAGCGATGATGTGCTTCACGCCGGCGACCCGCGCGGTGACGATCGACATGTGCGCGGAAGCCACCATCGGATAGCGGCCGCCGGGCACGTAGCAGCCGATCGAATTGACCGGGATGTGGCGGTGGCCGAGCACGACGCCGGGCAGCGTCTCGACGTCGAGGTCGCGCAGCGTGTCTTTCTGTTTCTGCGCGAAATTGCGCACCTGGGCCTGGGCGAATTTGATGTCGTCGAGATCGCGCTTCTTGACCCGACCGATGGCCCGCTCGATCTCGTCCGGCTTGAGCTTGAACGACGGCGGCGACCAGGCGTCGAACTTTTGCGATAATTCGCGCACGGCCAAGTCCTTGCGCGCGTCGATCTCGGCAAGGATTTGCTCGACCGTCTCGCGCACTTTGGCGTCGGCCGCCTTGATAGCGCTCGCATCCATTCCGCGCTTGAGATAGCGGGGCATGAAACTCTCCGTGTATTTCCGGCGTCCTTCCCCTTTCAGGGGGCGGAAAAGCCTTATTTGATGGCCTGCGGATTGATCGGCGAACCGGTGCCGCCGGAAATGATCAGCGGCGGGCCGCAGAAGAAGAACTCATAGATGCCGTCTTCGTCGCAATCTTGCGCAAGCTCCTTGAGATAGAAGATCTCGCCCATGCACAGCCCCATGGCCGGGATAACCACCCAGTGCCACGGTTGGTTCGCTTCGGTGGTCTCGTTCGGCCGCACCTCGACGCCCCAGGTGTCGGTGCAGATCGCGGCAATCTCCTTGTCCTGGCACCAGTAGCAATTCTCGAATTTCACGCCGGGCGCGTCACCGCCGGCGTAGCCGCCCCATTCCTTCTCGGCCATGCAGCGCTCCATCTGGCCGGTGCGGATGAGCACGAAATCGCCACGGCCGATCGAGACGTTCTGCTCCTTGGCGCATTTGTCGAGCTCGTCATTGGAAATGCTTTCGCCGTCCTTCATCCATGGCACGCCGCGAAAGCGCGCAATGTCGAGCAGCACGCCGCGGCCGACCATCTTGTTCTTGGAATGCTCGATGCCGAGCACGTTCAATCCCTTGGAATCGATCAGCTTGGCGTCGTGGCCGTTATAGGCCTTGTCCTCGTAGAACACGTGGCCGAGCGCGTCCCAGTGAGTGGCGCCCTGTACGCAAAGCATCAGCGTGTCGTCGGCATAACGGATCTTGTTCCAGTCCTGCTGACCGGCGATAGCATCGGTGCCGGTCGCCAGCATCTGATGGATCGGATTGAAGCGGCCGCCGAACAGGCCAGTCTGCGGGCCGTTGCGGTCGAGCGGGATGCCCAGTGCAAAGACCTTGCCGGTACGGATCAGGCTCGCCGCCTTGACGATATCCTCCGGACGGACTTGGTTCAGCGTGCCGATATGATCGTCCTTGCCCCAGCGGCCCCAATTCTTCAGCTTCTCCGTCGCCTCGGCGATCGCTTTTTTGCCGACCTTGATGTCCATGGCAATATTCCCGTTTCCTCTGGTGTTTATGTCCCGTCGCGGTCAGAGGGCCGCTCGGAGGTACAGCGTCAGTTTGACACAATCCGCTGCGGCGTGCGTAGAATAATCTGCCTTGCACGCGACAAATCAACGGCTCGGGAGAGGAAAGACAATGACAACCAGACGCGCAATAGTGACGAGCATCGCGCTTGTACTCGCGGCCTTAGTCTCGCTGGCGGCCGCGCCGGCCAGTGCACAAACCGTCATCGACAATTGGGCCGACATCAAAGCCCCACCGCCGCCGGAGTTGAAACCCGTCACCGTCGATCCGAAGACGACTGCGCTGCTGATGCTCGACTTCGTGCATCCGATTTGCGATCCGCAGAAGAAGCCGCGCTGCGTTGCTTCGCTGCCGGCGATGAAGAAACTATTGGGCGAGGCCCGGGCCAATCACGTCATGGTGGTGTTCAGCACGGCGGGGTCCATGACCGCGAAGGACATCTGGGCCGACGTCGCGCCGCTGCCCGGCGAACCCGTCGTCAATTCCCATCCCGACAAATTCCAGGGCACCGACCTCGAGAAAATTCTAAAGGACAAGGGCATCAAGACGCTCATCGTCACCGGCGTGAATGCAAACGGCGCCGTGCTCTTTACCGCGAACGACGCCGCCCTGCACGGATACAAAATCATCGATCCGATCGACGGCAGCTCGGCGGAAAACGAATATATCGAGCAATATGTCGTCTATCATTTCGCGCACGCGCCAGGTGTCGCCGGTGTCGTCACGCTGACCCGATCCGACATGATCAAGTTCTAGTTACGCCGCCGAAGATAGCCGCAATTCGGCCGCCGGCAGCGCCGCGGCGGCAAGCACATCGTCGCGACACGCCGCAATCACGCGATTGCAGCCGGCAAGTTTCGCCTCGTAGAGCGCACGGTCGGCCGTTTCGACCAGTAACACGCCAGCCACGGCCGGCGTTTTGTCGGCAGACGCATCGCGCGCCTGCGCGCCGGCCGATCGCGGCAAGTCGTCGATGCAGGCGATGCCGACGCTTATGGTGACGAACGGCGCGACCGCCGAGCCGACGTGGGGTATCTGTTGTTCGCGCACCGCCTGACACATCAACTCGCCGAGGCGGCGCGCCGCGGCAATGTCGGTATGCGGCAACAGCACCGCGAATTCCTCGCCGCCGTAGCGCGCCGCCACTTCGCCGGCGCGGCGCGCGAGCTTCGCCAAGGTTTGCGCCACCCTCTGCAGGCATTGATCGCCGCCGACGTGGCCGTAGTTGTCGTTAAAGCGCTTGAAATAGTCGACGTCGATCATCAGCAGGGAAAGCGCCGTATGGTGCCGCAGCGTGCGCCGCCACTCCTGATCCAGCGCCTCCTCGAAGGCGCGGCGATTGGCAATTCCCGTCAGGGCATCGACCGCCGTGAGCCGCCGCAATTCGTCGGCCTTGGCCCGATCGCT
>Ga0335081_10017150_pt1 | contig 11729 bp, 8 predicted proteins | sample Lox_Sample_35_FD_206713 | JGI IMG/M metagenome (GOLD analysis project Ga0335081, IMG submission 206713) | Soil microbial communities from Loxahatchee National Wildlife Refuge, Florida, United States - Lox_Sample_3.5 | ecosystem: Environmental > Terrestrial > Soil > Wetlands | place: USA: Florida... | reverse complement strand
GATCTGCCGTGCCGTGAGGCTGCCCTACTCGAGCTTTGTACGATGGCGTCTGCGGAGTAAAAACACCGCGCCTCTCGTGCGGCAGCCGGGCCCTCCCAAGGTCAGGCCACCGGATTTAAACAGGCTTGCACAGGATATAGCGGGGTTGTCTCACGGGCAGGATCGGACACAGGGCACAGGCGCATTATACGCCCGCTACGCGTCGAATATATCAAGACGAGACCTGCAGAGGATGGTAGAAGCGGCGCGGCATGATCAGAGTGCTCTCGATCGTCAGAAGCTGCACCGCATCAGCTGGAACGTGCCGAACCTCGCATGGTCCATGGACCCGTGCGAGTACAGGCAGGATGCTGTCGCCGGCGATAAAGTATACCTGAACCATATGCAGGATCTCGCTTCCCGCTATAAGTTCAGTCCCCTGACGGGAGGAGTGCCTTGCGGTGAAGAAATAGCGGGCTATCTTGCCGCTGCCTTCAGCCGCTTCGGAGCGCCTTTGCTGCTCAAGCGCGACAATGGCGGGAACTTGAATCACACGGCGGGCAATCAGGTCCTCGCCGATTACTTCGTCTTGCCGCTCAATAGCCCGGTCCATTATCCGCCTTATAACGGCGCGATCGAAGAGGCTCAGGCCGAGTTGAAGACTGGGCTCGCTGAAAAGCTCACTCACAAGCCCGGCTGCCCACGCGAACACCTGGACGCCTACGCCTCGTCGGTTGAGCACGATCTCAATCATCAGCCGCGACCGTGTTTAAACGGCAGGAATGCCTGCCAGGTGTACTTCACCGGCAGAAGGACATTTACCAGGTGGGAAAGGAGGGATGCTTATGTTTGGATAACAAACTTGCAGAAGGATATGCTATGCTGTGAGGAGATTCAGCCGCAAGCGGCCTGGCGGATCGCCGTCGAGGCCTGACTCAGGATGAAGGGATATATTACCGTTACAATCAGGGGAAAAGTGTCTCCCAGTTTTTTCTAATTTTTTTATCATAAACTGCTGGCGTGCACACCGTGTAAGGCGCATACTGTTCAGATTGCCCTGCTCAGATATCTATCACCGCCGTCAGGAAACATGACCACGATGGTCCCCCTATCCAGCGTTTCGGCGACCTTCACCGCCGCTGCAAGCGCAGCGCCCGACGACGTGCCCACGAATAACCCTTCCTCGCGCGCTAAGCGCGTTGTCATGCCTATAGCAGCCTCGGTACTCATTATAAGACGTTCATCCGGAAAGTTCTTGTCAAAGATGCCGGGCACGATGGCGCCATCCTCCAGGAACTTCGTGCCTTCGATGCCGTGCATTGCATCATCGGGATGGATAGACAATATGCCGATAGCGGGATCGAACTTTTTCAGCGCCCGTCCAGCGCCCATGATGGTGCCGCCGGTGCCGACACAGGCAAAAAAATGGGTGACGTTTCCTCCTGTCCGGCTGATAATCTCCGGACCGGTGGTGAGCTCATGAGCCTTCGGATTGGAGGGATTGTTGTACTGGTCGGGTTGATAGTATCGTTCAGGGGCCTCGCTCACGATCTTTTTGGCAAGCCTAATGGCACCATCAGCACCCTCGAAGGGGCTGGAAAATACCAGTTCGGCGCCGAAGCCCATCATGATCTTTTTTCGTTCGACGCTTGCGTTCTCGGGTATTACGATTTTGACGCGGTAGCCTTTCACCGCCCCGATCATGGCGTACGCGATTCCCGTATTGCCTGACGAGGAATCAAGGATGACCTTGTCATTGGTCAGGAGGCCCGCAGCCTCGGCATCCGCGATCATGCGGAAAGCGGCGCGGTCCTTCACCGATCCGCCAGGATTGCCGCGTTCGAGCTTGGCTAAAATCCTTACGCTCGGGCTGAGGCCTGAGGTGATCTTGCTGATCCGGATGAGAGGCGTATTGCCGATCAGATCCAATGCTGTTGCCGCGGGCGGTGGCTTCATGTCAAACGAGTGATCCATAGGAGGATGCATTATAGCACGTGATAAAATATATCGACACACTTTCAGGCTGCATTAAAAATTCCTGCGCTGTGGCTGATCATCATTCCAGGATGATCGAATCGATTTCAAGGATCGAAAGCATCGAGATTTGGCCCTCCACTCCGTCTGTGATTGCTAGAATGTGCAGACTTCACAATCCAGCCGCCGGAGGAATATTGGATCAGTTTGCGTGTGCTACAAATGTGCTGAAATTCTCCGATATGGTCGGAAGCATCGTAATGGATACAATAGATGGAGTGGTGATAATCCAAAGTTACGGCCAATACCATTTCTGCGGGCCTTGAACAAGACCTCGCGAGGCAGTGGCACCTCGACGATCGATACGACCGTCAGACGCGCAACCCGAAGCGAATTTACTCTTGTCCAGCTTCGTCAACAAATACTAAAGGCGCTTTTCTGCCCCCGCTCCAGGCCCGAAAAATGAATCTATCAAAAAAAGAATATTAATTTACCGTCATTTTCATGTCCATATATTAACTGTCCTGTCGACTTATCACTTTGATCGTGTTCTTTATCTTCTTTACGATCAGTTCATGCAATCCTGATAACGTGACTGAAAAATGCGGGTGTACATATAGCCAATGAGGCTTCAGAGAATCAGCATAAGTTATGTTAGTCCGTTTGAGCAAGAAAAGGTCGTCTCCGGCCTTGTTCACGCCTGAAGTAAGAATGCAAGCTGCTGTAAAATCGCTCTCTTCTACCATTGTTCTTATTTTTAAATTATAACTATCCCTAGAACCATATGGGTATGCAAAAAAATCTACATTTTCTCCAATGTTTTTTTCAATTATTTTCTTTGATTCAGACAATTCGGTTCTTGCTTCTTCTTCGGAAATATTTGTCAGATTTGGATGTGATACTGTATGTGCACCGAAAGTTACTCCATGCTTATGCATCTCTTTAACTTCGTTCCAGTTTAGCATTAAATTCTTCAGCCTTGAATCTTCTCTATCAATCTTTAGTGCGGAAAAGACCGCCGCTAGTATCTGTTCTTTGCTCTCATTACTCGTACGTTTTCCATATTGATCAATATCGGATATCGCTTTCAATCGCTCGGAATCTATATCAAGCGAATATTGTTGTAAACCAAAAGAAGTAAGATCCAGTTTTTTTTCCAAAGTATTTTCGAAGACAAATGTCAACGCGTCTACAAAGAGAGGACGCCCCGTTATTAATGGTTCGACAGACAGGAAAATGGTAATCGGTATTTGATTTTTCTTTACAAGTGGGAAAACCGTTGTAAACATGCTCTTATAGCCGTCGTCAAAGGTAATGACGACAGTTTTCTTTGGTATGCGTTCTCCTGTTTTCAACATCATTACGGCTCTTTTTAAACTAATGACGTGATATTTATTTTTGAGCAGAAACTCGATATGCATTTGAAACACTTTTTCGGGCACTGAAAGATATAAATATTTACCCTCGCTGATATCATGATAAGCTAAAATCGTAATTCCGTGGCCACTGCGTGACATGCCCCTAAAATGACAATACATTGCGTTAAGGCCTGTATAATGCTTGACCGCCATGATAAAGTTCTTTAAATGATTTATAATATGACGCTCGAAGGATTCAGGCATAAATCAAACCTCTAATTTTTTAACCAGATCTTTTCAATGATACAAGGGATCTTATCACGTTGAAGGGTAATAATGATGCAAACCGATAGAAGCATAAGGTCTTGTCGCTAGTTTGACTTTTTATTGCTTTAATAGCATCGTATGTCTTTCTATGACATTTCTCGAGACGGTCCTCTGAAATATCTTCGGAATGAAAAAATTGGCTTCGTTTCTCTATGAGTTATCTTTTTCACTATTTCTGCGGCTATTTTTTCAGGTTCAACCGCATTTTGACTCTTGAGATAATTTTGCGGAAAGTCTTTAAAAAAATTTGTATTAATATATCCAGGAGAAATAGAGGTGACTCGTACCCCGAATTTGTCCAGCTCTTTTCTCAATGATTCGGAAAATCCTATTGTCCCAAACTTAGAAGCACAGTAAAGAGCAAGATTTTCAATCCCGAAATGACCTGCCCCTGAAGCAACATTTACTATGTGACCGGCTTTTTGTTTTTGCATCACCGGAATTACCGCTTTTGAGCATAAAAAATAACCTTTCAAGTTAGTATTCATAATATAATCCCAGTCAGCAACCGTACATTCCGATACAGGCTTATAAAGGCCTACACCGGCATTATTAATCAAAATATCAATTCCGCCGAACTTGTTCAAAACATTATCGACCATTAAATTAACTTGATCCTCTTCGGTGACATCAGTTTTGAAGTAGGCGCAATTCCCGCCACGAGTTTTTATTTCTCGGCAAGTGTCAGCCAGCGCATCCTCATCTCTTGCACATATTGAGACAAAAACACCTTTTGCTGCCATAAGCAGGGCAACTGCCCTGCCTAATCCTTTACTTCCGCCGGTGACAATAGCAATTTTATTTTTTAAATAATCCATAATTACGGCTAGCCATGTAATATTCTTTTATGGAGCGCACCCGGTGGGCCCTGGGGGGCTTTTGATGCCACTTCTCCAGACTATACATTTCAATGCCCGACTCTCGGGAAAGGGTATCGATAGGTTCACCCACGAATCATTGGCGCGACGACTTCTTGCTAGCGATCAGCGATCCAGCGGGGAACTTAAGGTGCTGCCTGTTGCTTGACATCGTTCTTCATGCACGGCCTCCCTGGGCATATGCTTAACATAATTTCGCGTCCAAGAAAAGCGAGTCCGCTATAGTAATATTCTTTTATACAGAGCCAATGTCTTGTCAGCGATAACATCCCAACTGAAGTTATTTATCGCTCTTTCTCGAGCACGTGATGCTAGGTCGGCTCTGTAAGTATCATTGGTCAATAACTTTTCTATTGCTCCCGCGATATCTTCCGGTGAATTGCTTCGCACATATATACCGGTATCCCCCAGGTGATCATCGATACCTGCTTTTTTGGTTCCAATTACTGGTACTGCATTGGCCATAGCGACCGCCGTCTGAAAACCTGCGGTTCCTTTTGTATAGGGAAGAACACAGACTAAGCTTTTCTGGTATTCTCTATTCATCTTATCCATTCCCTTGAATTCAATGCTTCCAATTTCTAGCCAGTCAATCCACCCTGCGACGCCAAAAGCCTCTGCTATTTGTAGAGCCTCTAGCCGTTCGGGTTCGCCATAATTTCCACAAACTCTTAAGCGTAGTTCTATCCCTTTCGCTCTCAATATTTTTAGCGCATTGAGAATATCTTCCCATCCCTTTCCGGATGCTACATGAGTGCCTCCGTGAAAAATAATTCCCTCTCTTTTATAATCATAGAGAGGAGGAATTTCGGTACCATTGTGGATTATTTCTATTTTATCTGCCATAACGCCATTTTTCACAAGGTATTGTTTCAATTCCTCGAAATGCACAATAACCTTATCTGCCTTATTGTAAGTCGCATTGAGTTGTTTAAATTCATTTTGGAAAGAATCAATCTCATGAATGGTTACGACTTTTTTTGGCTTATTTCCAGCATAACTTAGAAATTGAAACACCGAGAGGGATCCAAAAGCATTTAGAACTTGCTGGAAATGAACAATATCTGAATTGTTGGTTTTTTCAGCAAATTTTCTTGCTCTAAAGTAAGCTATTGTTTTCCTTCCGACCGCACGGAGATAGTATTTCCATTTTTTTTTGGATTTATAATCCGGGATAGTCGGCATATTGAAAAGATCACAACGCTGATCGATAAGTCCTTCTTTCGATAACCGGTAAGGCGGTGCACACCCGCAATTAGTCGTAACAATTTTAACTTCTTCGCCAATTTTTGGTTCTAAAGCCTGCTTTAATTGCCTTGTATAATCAGCATAGTATCTTTTCTGCCAGCACGATAACATTGTTATTTTCATTCGACATCTCCTCCATTATTGAACCTATATATTTATTTGCCGAAGTTACCAAATACTTGTGCAGCAATATTTGCATCAAGCGGCGCTCTTCCCGCCTTAAAACGTTCAAGTTGTTTAGCAAAAACTTATTGTTTATCCAAGCCATCCATGCGGATGCTTGAATTTACATAGCGCCACGTAGTCCCCTGCCGGCTATCAGCAAGTTCTACTCCCTTTCTTGAAAGAAATTCTCGAATTTCGTCGGCGCGTTGCCAATTATGATCCTGTCTCGCTTTGGTACGTTCATTGATCAATCGGACCACTTCTTCCTCCGGAATATCACTGCTATTCTGATTTTGCTGTTCTATAATAACATCTTTCTCCGGCGGGGTAGAAGATATTTTATTTATATTTTCTTGCTCAAGAATGATCTCCTCTTTTGCTGGATCTGCCATATCTCTTTCAAGTGGAGGCAATTCACGCTGCTTTATGTTTTCACGCTGCCGAAACCAGATAACTCTGCCGTTATGTCCGATGTATTTCTTAAATATATCTTTTGTATGGTGAGCAAAATTCAATAAATAGCCTTTATAATTTTTATTAAAAACATATAATGAAATGTGTTCTTTTACGTTTTCACCGCAGTATATTTTTTTCCAAGGCATGCTAGGACCTAACAAGTCATATTCAGCAAAGCCACTATCGAATATACCTTCAAGCTGCTTCCATTTAAGCGCATGTCCTACACTATATTCGCTATAATTTTCGTCATATTCCGTTTTCAAGGACAAGAGTCGATTTTCAAATTTTAAACTAAAATCGAAAACAAGAGGGACCGCATCAAGATAGAGAATATAAAGTTCCAACCATCCTTCCTTCGCTGCAGTATATGCAAGATCAGTGTAAAAGGCTCTCGTTTGTTCTGTCGAAGAAAGGGCTGTATTTTCTTTTTCTTTCCAGCTCTTGGATGCAATGGTAAATATTTGATCAAGGATGTGGTCGACGTCACTGGTATTCTGATATTTTTTCAGAATCACATTCCCTTTTTTTGACAGCTTTTTTATTTTACGCACTATACCATTTTTATACCTTTTGGATAGATTATGTTCGTATTCATTCCATGTGCAGTTAATAGGCAAATAGGGGGATGACATCAATGGATAGTGTTTATAGGGAATGTTCTTTTTTTTGAGCGCGTTTTTCAGGAACATGGTAGAAGCAGAATGCAGCAGCAAATATTCGAGGCTGATGATGTCCCAGTAATTACTACAATCACCGGTAAGGAATTTTATAATTTCTTCAATTGATTCGGAGGGCTTATTCCCGAGGATAATGTCCGCCCTGTTTGAGTGAACGTTTGCAATAAATTCTATTTTTCTCGCCTTAATTGCGATACGCGGTTTGCCAAGCAGAATATCATCGCCCTCATGAATCATAAGTGGGGCAATTGCCGTAAGCTCGTTGCCATCATGCACAAGCAATATGAATAAAGATTTACCAGTTCCAAATGCCTTCCACCATGTGTCAATCCATTGGTGAGTCAGGAAAACAAGAGGATGTAAACTTTTTTTCAGCAAGTCATTCCACTGGTCCTTAAGCTCGAGAAACTCTCTATATTCAGTGACAACACGTATTTTCATCATGGTATTTTACTAAAAATGTTTCTTTGTTTCAGTTTTTCAGCCAGAGACTTGATTCTTTTTTTCCCCGGCGTAAGAAGGTTATAAGAAAGATGGTTCGCCATCCTGTTTTGAAAGGTATTTTTTTGAATAGTAAGCGAATAGTTTAGCCGGGAGTCTTTTGCCCAGAAGTACTTGTACTGCTCATCACCACGGAGAAAATCGAATTCGCTGCATCCTTCATTGAAGGCTTTTTCAATGCTGAGTAACATTAATATAGTACCTGCACTCTTCAACTCTCCCTCCTCGGATATCCCCGCTTGATAATAATAATATTTATTGTTATATTTCAGACAATAAAAGAGTACAAGGAAAGTCGATTCTTTCGAGAGAAAAAAAATTACAGTATTATTACTACCCAAAGATCGGGTTACGAAGTTTTTGTGAAAGGAATGAATCCTCTCTCCAGTAAAAGCCGTCTTTACCCCCTTACGCTTCGCCCGACCAGTATGGAGGGAAAACAGTTCCTCCATATAATTTTCAGGATTATCCTTCTGGCTTGTTATAGCTCCAAATTTAGCGTTGTCGTTCACTAGCAGTTTTTTACGCTTTCGCAGCAGCGTGTTCCGTGTTTTTCCTGAAAAGGATTTGAAATAATCTTCGAAACACTGATTAATTGGTAAATAAGGGCACTCCGATTCGGGCAAGGATTTAATGATAAAATCGTGCAGGGGATATCTTTCCTGGTTCACATATTTTCTTATATTAGAATCTTGCTTTAATCCTTCCAAAACTACTTCATCCCATTCTGTTTTATTTGCTTCAAAAAAAGACATAATTGCTTCAATATAAATTTCTGCGTGCTCCTTATCGCAAATGATATCAAGATGGTCTGGATCAGTTTCTTGGGAGGAGCAGAGTCGAAGAATCTTTTTCTTGATGAGTCCCATGTATCTTTTTGATTCTAAATAGAATGGTGCAATGCCCACAAGGTCTTCCAAATCATTTTTGCCTACGAGAATGAACAACTCCTTGTTCTCACTTGTGAATGTCTCCCACCATGAATAGATCCACTCCCAGGATAAGAAGACTTCATTCGTCACACTTCTTTCAAGGAGAGAATTCCATTCCGTGCGTAGATGTAAGAACTCTTCTTCTGATATCCGACTTATAGTTACAGTTTGCATTGATTACGTCCACCAAATGAGGTCAGTGCTGTCCAAGATAAACTAATTTTCTAATATGCGTCCCTATCAATCAAGGCTTTTAGGCAGATAAATCCATAATCCCTAAACCAGGTACCCATTCTGCTGTCCAATTACTGAATCTGGAAGACAAGTTGTTTGGTGGCCAGCACAATTAGCGACGTTTCAAATGGGTTATCCAGACATGTCCATAAAACTCGATACGTAAAGAGATTATAACGGAGCATGGCAACCAGATTCGACAGTGACCAGCCAAGCCTTCGAGGAAGGAGGCATCCTTCTTGAGGCGTACACGAGAGCTGAAATGGGAACTTTAGAATTTTCGATTGAAATTAACATATTGTGGACATTGATAATGTACACAAATAGTAGCAGTCAGTCAATAAATTTTTCTAAAAGTTAGAACTCATTAATTCAAATAGTTACACACAAGTGTCCCAATGTTATAGCTGGAAATTCAAGTGGTTATCATCGTCGAAGGTTTTATCTTCGTAATCAGTTGAAGAAAGCACCTAGTAATATGGGCGTTTTCTCGAATAGAGAGACACTCAAAATTTGTAGAATTGTGTAAAGGCTTCGATCGATCTTCATCTGCTTCTTGACAATGGCAACGAGAACGTATATTGAGATAGCGATCCAGATTTACCGCATTCTCGGTGGTATCGTAAAAAGCTTTGATCCGCAGGTGCTGTTTGATACATTTGAAGAACAACTCCACCTACCAACGACACTTGTGCAACTGAGCGATAACGACTGCGGGTAAAGTGAGGTTATTGGTCATGAACACGAACCGCCTCTTTGTTTCGGAATCGAAGTAACGAATGCGCCCGAGCTGCTCGGGATAGTCCTTCAGCGTGTAGAAGCCGGTCACGGTGATGTCTGATCCGCCCGCACCCCTGTTGATTTATCCACGGGGCGGGAGTACAGGCGCTTGAAAACAAAATTGCTCTTTGCGCGAATGGTATAGAATGCCCCTGCCAGGTGAATTCGGTAGAGGCGTGCGAAATCTACGTAGCCCCGATCGAAGATATAGACGGCTCCCGCTTCGAAAAAAAGATCGTCGAGCACGTTAACATCGTGAATTTTGGCGTTGGTAATGCTGATTCCAGCGGGGATATTGCCTCGAAGATCCAACAGCGTGTGAAGCTTCACGGCAGCTTTGCTTTTGCGGAATTTGGCCTACGGATACACCGAAAGGCAGAGATCGATGGTCATTGAATCGAAGGCGTAGGCTGTCTGATCCAATTCCAGGCCGAAGTCTTCGTCTGCGTATAACTGTCTGGCTGTTTCGATCAGCACGTGAGCAAAGTCGGCGTGGATTCTCCAGTCGCGTGTCTCGTTGGCATGGGCCAGAGTGTTTCGGGAAACTTTGCCACGGATGCCCATGTGATAGAGTTTTGTTTTTGCACCACGTAGGCAAGCTTCGATATCCCGAAGACTTTCCCGATACGTGAGTTGCGCGAAGGCCATACAGAGAGACTGGTCGAGGCATGAGAACGACTTCACATTTGTAGTTGCTGTTGTAACGATCGACGCATTGATGAAAATGGAACGATGGAATAAAGTCCATGAGTTGTGTAAAGATGGTTCTGCCGGTATTCATGTCAAACGGTCTCCTTCCGCGGGGATGCGGAAGTATGGCCTATCGGCAGGAAAAGATTCAAATCGAAAAGTTGCATTTGAGAAGAAATGTTCATGTTTTTCTATGTGTTAAATAACGGTCTCAACTCGACGTTGGGACACTTGTGATAATAATTATAATGCTAGTCATGAATATGAAGCATCAGACGGCGTTGAGCTACTTGATCATGAACTTAAGAAGCATGACTATAGATAATATTCCCCGTTGTTCGATACGTGAATCATGAAAACCATATCTGGCGGACAAACATGAGTTGATAGAGCAGTCTTGGATGTAGCAATCGAGCTGGGGATAGAATAGGGCGGTTCTATCCCGAAGGGCAGGCTTGCCGAGGACGGCACTATTGATTCAAGAAAGCACTCCCATTTGACAGAGCTGGAGCAGGAAAGTTATCTTGTTAGAACAAGAAAGAACGTTTGAGATGCTGATACCACGCTCGCATTTACTGATGGAGCATTAACTGGAGGGACAAGAAAGACTATCGAATTTGCCAAAGAGTTTAATAAACGATATCTTCATATTAATCTCGAAAAGATATCTGTTGAAGATGCCGTTGCGGAAATAATGGAATGGCTCGGCAAACGGAAGCCCCACGTTCTGAATATAGCTGGTCCAAGGGAGTCGAGTGTTCTTGGCATATTAGCGTCGACCTAAAAAACCGTATTTGGTATAGTTGACATCTTACTGCAGCGGGCATAAAATAAGGTCAATATAGTTCCGATAACTGTTCCATTGTCGGGCTCCGAGCATTTAGTATGTTATCCGAGTCCCCTTAATAACCTGGTTAAGGAGGATAAAAAGGTATGGGATGACAAAAAGGGGATACGGCTGTTATGTTTGTGACTATTGTCCGCGATATATTGCGACTCAAAATGGCAGCAGAGTGAAATTATATGCTGTGCGCAATCCTGTGGAATAAAATAGAAGCGCGTCTTACTATGTCGACTCCTGCGCATGTTCTGGGAAGCGATATAGAAGGCGTATCGGGAAGAATGCCGGACATTCGACTTAGGCAGGACGTCGTCGAACAATCATGCCCTCATGGAGTTCAAAAACCGCTTGGGCAAAGCTGTTATCGACCTTCCTCACTTTTGCTATTCGCGGAACCTGTCCGGCTGAGACAGCGAAAAGGGCGATCACTTGAGTCGGAAAATCATACGGGAAATATGCAAAGTGGCACCGCTACCGGTGCATGCCAGACCAGGGAATTTTTTATACAAGCGAATGAGCTGAGACCCACGAGGTGGTTCAACCACGGTGGTTTCCTCCGAAAGTGCCGGATAAATTCGCTTGCAGGACTGATGGGGCTTGTTATTACAATCATGCTGATCTTTCTGAATGCTGTAAACGCCGGTCCAAGCGGGATGGAAATTGATACCGTGACTAAACAAACAATT
>Ga0335081_10017149_pt1 | contig 11730 bp, 10 predicted proteins | sample Lox_Sample_35_FD_206713 | JGI IMG/M metagenome (GOLD analysis project Ga0335081, IMG submission 206713) | Soil microbial communities from Loxahatchee National Wildlife Refuge, Florida, United States - Lox_Sample_3.5 | ecosystem: Environmental > Terrestrial > Soil > Wetlands | place: USA... | reverse complement strand
CCATCCGCCGCTCGGTTCCACAAAGACGTACGCGGCGCCAACCCCGTTATTAGTGCTGCCTGATCCCGCCACGATTGTATTTCCGCTAATTGCTGCTGAAGACAGATACGAGCCGTCCGACGCACTCAAGATGGCCGTTTGCGTTGTGCTGATCCATTTGCTTCCTTTGCGGACGAAGATATACACCTGTCCTCCAGCACAGGTCACGATCGTGTTCCCGCTGATCGAAACGACGAATCCGAATTGAAGCGGATTGCCGGTCGCTGAAAGCGTTGCCTCCAGAAACCATGGATTTGAAACCTGGGAGCTTGTGGTGGGACCAGCATTCGCGGATACCATCGAACTGAGGACGATGGCGAGCGCGGCGAAGACCTTGAACCTGCGAAGAAACTGCATGACTGCCTCCTGAATGGGCGGAGAGATATCTACGTTAAGGAATTCTGCGGGGGACAGAAACCGAAAACAGGCCATGCACTATGACACAAGTTTGTTGAACTTCCAATAGGGCAGGTTTGCGGAGTCTGTGGAAACCAGGGCAGTTCGAGCGGCCCGGCTGCGATGCTAAACTCACAACACATGTTGAGCCACCTGGAGTGCACTCGCTGCGGAGAACAGTATCCGGCCGACCGCGCTCAGTCGGTCTGCCCCAAAGATGCCGGCGTTCTTTACGCCCGTTACGATTTGTCGTCGATCAAGCGTTCCTTTTCTTCCGCGCGGCTCGCCGGACGCACTCCGACCATGTGGCGTTACGACGCGGTCCTTCCCGCGGCCGATCCAGTTTCGCTCGGCGAGGGGTTCACGCCCATGTTACCGAGCCGCGAATACCCCAACGTTTTTATCAAAGATGAGGGATTGAATCCGACTGGATCGTTCAAGGCGCGAGGTCTTTCTGCCTGCGTCACCATGGCGCGTCATTTCGGATTGAAAAAGCTGGCGATTCCTTCGGCGGGAAATGCGGCTGGAGCGCTCGCTGCCTACGCGGCTGCGGCCGGACTGGAGGCACATATCTTCATGCCGAGAGATGTTCCTGCTGCCAATCGCATCGAGTGCGACTACTACGGTGCGCACGTGACACTGGTCGATGGGCTCATCAGCGATTGCGCCAGGAAAGTTGCCGAGCTCAAAAAATCTCCTTCATGGGAGAAGGATGGCTGGTTCGACGTTTCCACGACTAAAGAGCCCTACCGCGTCGAGGGCAAGAAGACCATGGGATATGAGGTCGCCGAGCAACTGGGATGGCGGATGCCGCAGGGAATTATCTATCCGACGGGCGGCGGCGTTGGCCTGCTTGGCATGTGGAAGGCGTTTGAAGAGATGCAGGCTTTGGGCTGGATTGGACCGGAGCGCCCCAAGATGATTTCCGTGCAGGCTGCCGGTTGTGCGCCCGTGGTGAAGGCTTGGGAAGAAGGGAAGACATCCACAGAGATGTGGACCAACGCCGCAACGCTGGCGTCGGGCTTGCGGGTCCCCAAACCGTATGGGGACTATCTGATCCTCGAAATTTTGAAGAAAAGCCACGGCACAGCGGTCAGTGCAACTGATTCGGAGATCTTGGAAGCGACGCGGCATTGGTCGAAGGTGGAAGGGATATTTGCAGCGCCGGAGGGAGCAGCATGCCTGGTGGCTTATCGCAAGCTGCGGGCCAACGGATTCTTCAAGCCCGACGACACCGTGGTGCTGTTCAATACCGGAAGCGGCCTGAAATATCTTGATGTGTTGGACTCGAGCGCGACGCGCCAGGCGGCGCAGGCCAAGCCGGCGGCTCGGCAAATTGGCGGCATCATTGGGCCATACTAGGCTGGCGCCTCGTCCCAGTCGGTAAAATCTCTGTATGACGGATCGCCTCTACTATCACGACTCTTTCCTCTATGACTTTGAGGCCGAAGTTCAGGAAGCCAGCGAAACGCCGCGTCCAGCGCTGATCCTCGATCGCACCGCGTTTTATCCCACCAGCGGCGGACAGGTTTTCGATACCGGACTGATCAGTGCCGGCTCGGAAACAGTCCGCGTGACCGAAGTGGCTGATGCCGAAGATGGCCGGGTGGTTCACTACCTCGAAGCGCCAGTAAAAGATCTAAAGCCCGGAACGAAGATCCGGGGTCAAATCGATGCCGCGCGCCGCCGTGATCACATGCAGCAGCACTCGGGGCAGCACGTGCTTTCCGCAGCGTTTGTGCGTTTGCACAGTATGTCCACGGTTTCCTTTCACATGGCGGACGATTACTGCTCGATCGACCTCGATACGCCGAACCTCAGCAAGAGTCAGATTGAATCCGCAGAGCGGTTGGCCAATGAAATCATTCTGGAGAATCGTCCGGTTGAAATTCGCTTCGTGACCCGTGAGGAAGCGGGCAGTTTAGGATTGAGGAAGCTTCCCCCGTCGGAGCGCGATCAGCTTCGCATCATCGACATCCGCGACTTTGACCTCAGTGCTTGCGGTGGAACGCACGTGGCGCAAACCGGGCAGATCGGCTGCATTCTGCTGCGGAAAGTGGAAAAAGTCCGGCAGGGATGGCGTGTGGAGTTCGTCGCCGGACAGCGGGCAGTCGCCACGGCACGAAGGGATTACACCACGCTCACAGAGGCAGGAGCGCTATTTTCGGCGCACATCTACGATGTGCCACAGCAAGTTCGCAAGTCGTTGGATGAAATCAAGTCGTTGCGCAAGCAACGGGAGCAGAGCCAGGAAGAACTAGCCGCAGCGCAGGCTGCTGCGTTGCTGGCGGAAACACCTGAGGCAAGTGGCCGGAAGCTGATTGTTCGTACCTACGTCGAGCGAGATATGAATTCGCTGAAATTGCTGGCGCAGCAACTGATCCGGCAATCCCAGAACGCGGTTGTACTCCTTGCGGCCCGTTCTCCCCAACCGTCGCTGATCTTTGCCCAGTCTTCCGGACAGCCCTTCGACATGGGCGCACTGATGAAGGAAACGATGACGCAACTCGGAGGCCGAGGCGGCGGCAGCAGGGATATGGCCCAGGGCGGATTGCCGAAGAGCGAGGGCATCGAGGCGACGCTCAATGCGATGGCAACGAGGTTGGTGACGACTGGGTGACTGCAATGGCGGAAAGCGCCAGCGGGATATATGCGACGACGAACCAGCGCTCTACCCAGTTTGGCAGGATCAAGTAGTGCAGCAGGACATAAAGTACTGCAATCAGGGCGAGATTCCTCAGATGGGAGCGGCGCGCGACGCCCACAACAGCCAGAAGCAAGAAGGGGATCAACCAACCCTGCAACATGGCTGAGATGTTTGAGCGAAAAGCGCTAAGATACTCCGTCGCGGTCAGGTGCACCACCATTTCCGCTGGGGCGATCGGGGTGCCGATGAAATTGCGATAGTAAAGCATCGCGATCCCATAATCGCCTGCCATGCGATTGATAAATAGCACTGACCCGGCAGCCACGCTGCCCAGCACAGCCATCTGCCAGAATGTCAGCCTTTGGTGTAGCCAGAGTGCCGCCAGAACCAGTGCGGCAATCACGACATTATCAGTGCGCACGAAAATTGAGCCCAGCAACAAAATTAAGCCCAACACTTCTCGTTTCGTCTCAAACAACACATACAGGGCGCCGACGGCGACAAGGGTCGATGCAGCGTCGCTGATCGGAGTACGGCCCATGTTCGAGATGGGAGGCATCAGCATCAGCAGCAGCGAGAAAACGGCAGAAAGTTCAGGCCGAATGTAGTGACAAGCCCAGGCATAGACGATCCATCCCAAAGCGAAGTAGGAGAGAATCGAAAGCAACACCGCGGCGCGCGTGAGTCCTACGATGCGCGAGAGCACAAAGAGCGCCTGATTGTAGGCTGGCCGTATGGCAAAGCACGGCAGGAATTCGGCGAAGTAATCTGCGCTGGCGGCCCTTGCTTGTCGCGAAGCATCTTGCGATCGGTCACTAGTCGGGACCCTTCCGAGAAGAGAGTCTTGCGTGGTCTCGGGCAGTCGATGAATCTCAGCATAGACCAGGCGGTGTGCCTCTTTGATCGGAGTACGATTGGTCAAAAGTGCGTTGCCCATGTAGCCAATCATGTCCATATTCCATTCGGGCGCCCGATAAAAGTGGAAGGAGACGCAGCCCAGCAGGAATACGTAGATGAAGGAGATGGCTGGTTTCATGGGATGGACTGAATTGTTCGTGTCGTTCCTCGGCGCGGCTTCTGCAAAGGGCGGCGCTATCGAATGCGTTGGTATAGTAGAGGGTGAACGAACATTCTGGGGTTTGACCACGCTCTTTGTCAAAGCGGGCGTCTGTGTAGCTGTGCCATGGAATGCTTCCTGAGATTGCTAAGCGATGGAAAAGATTCGTGTGCTATTCCTGCCCGTGGTAGATGCAGGGAATACCAACGCACAAAGCCTGAACGTTCGCGAGATAGCTCCTCGGCTCGATCGACGGCGCTTTGACATCACCTTGCTGTACGATACGCAGCCCGATGCTCGATTGGCTGACAGGCCCGACATTCGGATGGTGCGGTTGCCTGTAAAGCGAAAGACAGCCGCCCTCGCGCGCGAAATGCTGGCCGGATACGACATCGTCACGTATATGGATTACAGTCCAGCCAGTTATTTGTTCGTGCACTTGCCGCGGATAATGAGAAGCGGTGCAAAGTCTGTCATGCATCTGGAAGCGCCGGTTGCCCAGGTACAAAATCCCTCTCGCACCCTGAGGTTTCTCTACGAGGGAATTGTGGGACGCTGCGATATCTACACCGGCATTACCGACTTTGTCGCGCGCGACTTCGAAGAAAACCGCAAGCGAAAGCCCAAGTACATCTTGCCGGTAGGAGTCGATTTAGAAGTGTTCACTCCTCCAGCGGAACGGAAGAATTCGACTCCAGTTGTTTTATTTGCAGGAACTTTGATCGAGCGTAAGGGACCGCAGCACGTGGTTGCTGCTGCGGCGCGTTTCCCGGAGGCAAACTTCAAATTAGTGGGTTCTGGCCGACACGGCTTTGAAGACACGCTGAAGGAACAGATCAGTAAGCTGGGGCTCACCAACGTGAACCTGGAAGGGCCGAAATCGCAATCGGAAATGCTAGATTGCATGCGCAACAGCGACATTTTCCTTTTGCCCTCGCGCTTGGAAGGAATTCCAAAGGTCACTCTTGAGGCTGCGGCGACCGGTTTGCCGTGCATCGTCTTCCGCGACTATCAAACGCCATCGGTGGTCGATGGCAAGACCGGATATCAAGTAAGCACTGTCGAGGAAATGATGCAGGCGCTTGATAAACTGATTGGCGATCGCACTCTGCGCCTGCAGATGGGTGCCGCTGCGCGCGAGCATGTTCAGCAGTTCTCCTGGGATTTGGTTGCCAACCTGTGGCAGAACGCCTATCTGGAGATCGCTTCGGCTCGGGCGAAATAATGGCGGATCTGGTCAACATCAAGACGCATGCGTCGGCTGCGGGACTCCACGTGGTGACGATTACTCCGTTTTATCCGACCCACCTCGATGATTCCAGCGGATGCTTCATCGCAGAGTCGCTCGATCCGCTTGCGAAACTGGGCGTCAAGCACACGATCCTGGCCGCCCAGCCTTTTTATCGCGGCCGCTTTTGCAACGCGGGCAAGGCGTTGCCCGCACAGTGGATTCGATATTTCTCCCTGCCCGGCGGAACCGGTTTGCCCATGGCAGGGGCTTTTCTTTTCGCTCGCATCGTTGGCGCCATGCGGAAGTTACATCGGGAAAATCCAATTCATCTGATTCATGCCCATGGTGCGCTGCCCTGTGGCCATGCGGCAATGCTTTTGAGCCACGAACTCAAGATTCCGTTTGTCGTCTCGGTTCATGGACTCGATGTCTTTTCAACCGTTCAGGTCGGAGGGCGAGCCGGGAAGTGGTGCCACAAGATTTCTTCCCGCGTGTATGCGTCTTCAAAACGCGTCATTTGCGTCAGTGAGCGCGTTCGTGAGCAGGTTCTGCTGGGCATGCGAAGTAATTGCAGGACGTCGGTGGTCTATAACGGCGTCGATGTGAACCGATTTGCTCCTGCGAGTGGGCCTCCCGCGACGAACCTGCTTTTGCTCAGCGTGGGTAACTTGGATCGGAACAAGGGGCACGACGTGCTGCTAAGAGCGAGCGCTGCGCTGGCTGCGGAGTTTCCTTCACTGCGGGTGGAGATTGTCGGCGATGGCGCGGAGAGGGCGGCGTTGGGCACGCTGACACAGCAATTGGGGATCAGCGATCGAGTGAAGTTTTCCGGCCGGCAACCGCGCGCCTATGTTGCCGACGCCATGCGGCGGTGCACGCTTTTTGTCCTGCCCAGCAAGTATGAGGGTCTCGGCTGTGTCTACCTGGAGGCAATGTCGAGTGGCAAGCCCGCAGTTGGATGTCGCGGGCAAGGAATCGCTGAGATCATCCAACAGGGCTCCAATGGCTTCTTGATCGGTCCAGATAATGACAAAGAATTGGCCCTCGTGCTTTCGATGCTGCTGAAAGATGAGAATCGCAGGCACAATATCGGAACTTTGGCGCGTGACACGGTTGTGGAGCGTCTTTCACTCGAGCATCAAGCCGAAGGCTTGGCGAGAATTTACCGGGATACAGCCGCATGAAACGTCGCGTCGTCATCCTGACGGAGATCATTTCTCCCTATCGCATCCCGCTGTTTAACGCGCTCGCGCGGAACCCGCAGGTGGATTTGCATGTGATTTTTCTGGCAGAGACTGATCCGACGCTGCGGCAGTGGCTGGTCTATAAGGAGGAAATCAAGTTCTCGTATGAAGTCCTGCCATCGTGGCGCAGGCGAATTGGCCGGTACAACCTGCTGCTCAATTCTGGCGTCGCACGTTCGTTGAAGCGCGTTGCTCCCGACGTGATTATCTGTGGCGGCTACAACTATGTGGCATCCTGGCAAACCCTGCTGTGGGCGGGCATTCACCATGTCCCAATCTTCCTGTGGTCGGAGAGCAATCTTCAGGACCAGCGCCATGGGCGCATCCTAGTGGAGTTGTCGAAAGGAAAGTTCTTGCGCAGGTGTGACGGATTTGTCGTGCCGGGAAGTTCCGCCCGGGAATACCTTCGGGCGCTGAAGGTGAAAGACGAACTTATCTTTACGGCGAAGAACGCGGTGGATAACGATCTTTTCGCCAGACTCGCGGCAGTCGTGCGGGACGATGCGGCCGCCCGTCGTCGAGCATTGAACTTGCCCGACCGATATTTCCTATTTGTAGGCCGCCTAGTTCGCGACAAGGGAGTATTTGACTTGTTATCGGCCTATGCCAAACTGGATGAGAGGGTGCGGCAAAATATTGCAGTTGTCTTCGCGGGCGAGGGCCTCTGCCGGCAAGAATTAGAACGGCAGGCGAAATCGATTTCCCCGGGTACAGTAATATTCCCAGGGTTTGCGCAGCGCGACGATCTGGCGGCTTACTACGCCCTGGCCGATGCTCTCATCTTGCCGACCTATACTGACCCCTGGGGACTGGTGGTGAATGAGGCGATGGCGTGTGGTCTTCCGGTGATCGTGAGCAGCGTCGCAGGGTGCGCCGCTGACCTGGTGAAAGATGGCTGGAACGGTTTCTTGGTTCCACCAGGCGACGTCCGCGCCCTGACTCGCGCGATGGGAACGTTGGCCGGCGATCTCCCCAAACTTGCGGCCATGGGATCGAACAGCCGGGAGTTGATCGCGGAATATTCTCCGGAGAAATGGGCCGCATCTGTAGCCGAAGCAGCCCAGCCGCGGACATGATGGTTCGCATTCCCCAAATCGTCAGGCCGCGGAACTGCGCTGGTGTTGCCTTCATCCGATAATGCATCTCTTCATCAATTCTCTGGCTGCAAGCGCGGGGGGAGGGCTCACATACATCCGTAACGTGATTCCTCGCCTGGCGGTCGAACCCGGCGTCGAAGTCACCGTCGCTGTGTCCGGCAATCTTCAGCAGGAGTTCTCTTCGTTTCCTAACGTGAGATTCTTGAATCTGCAGATGTCCGCGCCGCGACGTTTTCTGCTGGAGCAGTCCGAACTGCCAAAGTTGATTCGCCAGCATCGCTGTGACGTCCTGCTCTCCGCCGGGAATTTCGCGATCCGCAAGTCTCCCGTGCCGCAGATTCTGCTATCCAGAAATTCGGTTTATACGTCGGACGATTTCTATCGTGATTTACTCGAGCGGCGGGAATATCGAACCTGGCTCGATACCCGCATCCGCGGAGTGCTGGCGAAAAAATCGATCCAGTGGTCGGACGCAACTGTGGCTCCCAGTGAGGCTTTTGCCGAGGACCTTCGCCGTTGGACCGGCAAGCCGATCTGTGCCATTCACCATGGATTTGATCGCGATGCATTTACGCAGGATGGATCGCCGTTGTCGCCTGATGTCGAAACCAAAGTGCGCGGCGGAGAAGTCGCGTTGACGCTGCTTTTCGTCAGCCATTACAACTATTACCGCAACTTCGAGACACTTTTGCGCGCGCTTCCCATCCTGCAAAAGAAGCTATTAAAACGTCCGCTCCGACTCTTGCTGACATGCCGTCTTGTCGAAGGCACGAATCCGGGGGCGTATCATCCGGAGAGAGCCGCCCGGTTGGTCGAGACGCTTGGAATCCGGGATGTGGTGATCGAGTTGGGCAGCGTTCCGTACCAGAGCCTCCACCATCTTTACCGGCGTGCAGATATTTACGTTACGCCCGCATATACGGAAACGTTCGCTCATCCGTTGGTAGAAGCCATGTCGAGCGGTTTGCCCGTGGTAGCCTCAGACATTCCGGTTCATCGCGAGATTTGCGGGCAGGCTGCCAAATACTTCCCACGTTTTTCGCCCGACGCCTTGGCCGAGCGTGTGATTGAGGTGGCAAACTCGACGGAAATCTCGACCACTTTGGCTCGCGAGGGAGAACGTCGATCTCAAGAGTTTTCCTGGAAGAAACACGTGGAAGCGATACTCCGATTGGCCAATTCGCTCATAACTTCAAATTCTCCGAGGTCTAAACATTAACGTGAGCCGCGAGATCGAGAGCGGGATTCCCCTTCTGGAATTGTTGGTTTGCCCACGCGACAAGCAAGAATTGCGACGCGAAGAGACGCACTTGGTGTGTACGTCAGGACACCGGTATGCGGTAATTGAGGGCGTTCCGATTCTCCTTGTATCGGAAGCAGAGCAGACTCACATAGAAGGCGACCGGGCCCTGGCCGTTGCAGCAAGCGGCGATGGTTCGTCTTTAGCAAAATTCAATCTCGGACCCGGCGACATCGATCCTTTTGTGCGGAATTCCATCGGCGGCACAAACGGAACTCTATATCAACACCTTGTCGGAACGTTGACCGAATACCCGATTCCTCGCCTGCGATTGCCTGCAGGAGAAAACAAGCTCTTTCTTGAGGTCGGATGTAATTGGGGACGCTGGTGCATCGCGGCAGCACGTGCCGGTTACAGGCCCATAGGAATCGATCCATCGCTAAAGAGCATTCGGGCTGCTTATCGCGTGGCGAGACAGTTGGGAGTTGATGCAGAGTATGTTGTGGCTGACAGTCGCTACCTGCCTTTCCGTGATAAATCGTTCGAACAGGCCTTCTCCTATAGCGTGCTGCAGCATCTTGCGAAGGAAAATGCAGAGGCATCTTTAAGGGAGATTCGGCGCGTTCTCTGCGTCGGGGGAGGGGCCTTGATTCAGATGCCGAACGTTTATGGCATTCGCTGCCTGTATCATCAGGCGCGTCGAGGATTCCGGGAAGGCCGAGATTTCGAGGTTCGCTATTGGAGACCGGGGGAATTGCTTTCGGTCTTCACCACGGAAATCGGCCCTTCCGAACTGAGCGTAGACGGATTCTTTTCTCTAAACGCGCAGCCCACCGACGTTCATCTGTTGCCCGCGCGCTATCGCGCGATTGTGCATGCTTCTGAGGCCCTTCGTGCCGTCAGTGACAAAATTCCATTGCTCGGAAACATGGCGGACAGTCTTTACATTACTTCTCGCCGTCAAGACTAACCCAACTACTCAGCGTCGAGAGGATCCTGCCATGCAAGCCTGGCGAAGGGATGAAGCGACTCGATCCTGCTGCTCTTCGGTCATCTGAGCGAACAGGGGTAGAATCACCCCTTGCTCTTGCGCACGCTCGCTCTCGCGAAGATTGGGGCACTTTGCCTGCGTCACGCACCCTTTCTGCGAACAGCGCCAAGTGCCGGGCGCGCTATAAGCCGGTTCTAGATGCGTGCACATAATGCCGCGGCGAGTAGCAATTCCCTCGTCGAGCATCTGTTGCATGACCTCGCGCTGATCAGATCCTTCAGGCAGGCGCACACAATAGCTTTGCCAATTGGTGCGTGCCCACTCCGGTTCTGTCGGCAACATGAGTCCGGGAATGTCGCACAACATCTGCCGGTATCGCTCCGCGAGCGCTCGACGACTTGCCACAGCTTCCGGCAGGCGCTTTAGCTGTTCCCGCCCAATTGCTGCTTGAATGTCGGTGAGCCGGTAGTTGTATCCCAGTTCCGGATACGATTCGAAGACTACTTCCCGCGAGGAATGGCGAACCGTGTCGGGTACGCTCATCCCGTGTTGCCGCCACAAGCGGAACTTGCGGTCGATTGCAGGGTCATTGGTGGTCAACATGCCGCCATCGCCGGTGGTGAGCAGCTTGCGTGGATGAAACGAGAAACAGGCAATGTCCGCATGCGGTTTGCCGATTTTCTCCCATTGTCCGTTCCAGCGAATCTCACTACCAATGGCGCAGGCGGCGTCTTCGACCACACGCAAGTTGTGCTTGCTTGCGATTTCGAGAATCGCTTTCAGATCACACGGCATGCCCATCTGGTGAACGCAGAGGATGGCTCGGGTTCGGTCGCTGATCGCTGATTCGACCTGGGAGGGATCGATGTTGAACGTGGCGGGGTCAATATCGACGAAGACCGGCACCGCACCGCAATAGCGCACGCTATTTGCGGTCGCAATATAAGAATGGCTGACTGTGATGACTTCATCGCCCGGTTGAACGCCAGCTGCGAGCAAGCCCAGGTGAAGCGCAGTCGTGCAACTGGACACTGCGGAGGCATGCGACGAGCCGACGAATTCCGCAAACTCCCGCTCGAACGCGGCGACCTCGGGGCCCTGCGTGACCCATCCAGAAAGGATGGCGCGTCCTGCTGCAGAAACTTCTTCTTCCCCGAGAAGGGGACGTGCAACGGGAATGAAATCTTTAGGCATGGGTGGGCACGTCCTGCGGCTCCCAGTTTCTTACGACTTCCTGCTCGAGCAATTCCTCTGGGGATTTCTTCTGGCTCATATACCAATCGCGAAGCCGGCCGATGCCGTCGAGCAACGATACGGTTGGTTTGAATCCCAATAGGCGACTGGCTTTCGAACTATCGGCGAGGAGCCGCAGCACGTCGCCCGGCCGCGGCTCGACATGGATCACCTCTGCGTCAGGACGGCCGAGGGCGGTGGCAATGGTGTGCGCCAATTCCCCCACTTGAATTTCCTTTCCGCTGCCGATGTTGATGGTCTGGCCGATGGAAGCTTCCGACAACCCGGCCGCCATGATCCCGCCGGCCGTGTCGCCGACAAAGGTAAAGTCCCGCGTCTGTGTGCCGTCACCAAAGATAACCATGGGCTTGCCGGCCAGGCAGCGCAACAAGAATTTTGGAATGACCTCGCCACTGTCTCCTTCGTGATGGCAGCGCGGGCCGTAAGCGTTGAATGGGCGAACCACCGTGGTGGGATACCGATACGTTTCCCAAAACGCGCGAGTATAGGCCTCTCCAGCGAGTTTGGACGCGCCGTACACAGTCATCGGCCAAG
>Ga0335081_10017148_pt1 | contig 11730 bp, 9 predicted proteins | sample Lox_Sample_35_FD_206713 | JGI IMG/M metagenome (GOLD analysis project Ga0335081, IMG submission 206713) | Soil microbial communities from Loxahatchee National Wildlife Refuge, Florida, United States - Lox_Sample_3.5 | ecosystem: Environmental > Terrestrial > Soil > Wetlands | place: USA: Florida... | reverse complement strand
GCAGTAGGCGCGGAGCCGCGATCGCCTGCTCGAGCCGCCCACGGTAGTCGCTGTGCGCCCACGCCTCGCGGGCACGAGCGAGCGGTGAGAGGCGGGCGGGACGCGTGAACTCTGCCGGACGAAGGACCCCGAATTCGCCGTCGTCGTCGTGACGCTCGCCTCGGTCGCTGCGAGCCAGCGCACCAACCACGGTCAGGCAGCGGGCCGGGATCGAGAGCCTCAACGGCAGCAGGCGGGCGCTCCGATCGCTGAGCGGACGCCCGCCAGGCTGGTCGTTAGGGCCGCGCGGCGACGGGATCATGCGCTGCGTCGTTGCGCTCTCGCGGTCCGCCGACCCGCGGCCTGCCAGTTCGCGCAGGGCCAGCAGCGCGCCGTCAACAACACCGAGCTCTGCCAGGGTCGGCTCGCGCGGGTAGACATCCCCGCCGACCGGACCGAGCCCCCAGCCATCGTGGTCGGGTAACCCGGCGAGCTCCAGCAGGTCGGGGAGCAGCTCGCGCAGCGGTACGTCGGTTGGTGTGCTGACGCGGATGCTTCCCTCGGGGTGGCGAACGATCAACGCGACCGCGGCGGCGGTCGCTGCGGCTGATTGCTGCGGCTGTGGCGTCATAGCGATCAGCGATGAGGTTGGTAGCGGCGGGCGGTCGGCGGCTTGCGCGTCGTCGGCCGGGGACGGGCATCCAGCGGCTTCGCGAGTGCCGCGCTCGTCTGCAACTGGCGCGCCGTCTGCGAGACCTGGCGGAGCTCGGTGGTGAGAGCCCCGATCCTCGCCTGCTGGTGTCTGATCGTGATGGCGTCGCGAGCGAGTCGACCGTTGTCCGCTCCCCGCGCCGTGGACATGTCGCGGACGTCGACCACCAGCCAGCTGAAGGCGAACAGAAGCAGCGTGAGCGCGACGATTGTGAGCAGTGCACGGTAGGGCCTGGTTGCAAGGTCGCGGAGCAGTCGTCCAGCGGCTGCGTCGGCGTGTCCGATGGTGCGGCACGCTGCGGTCCGCCAGCGCGCGGCGTTGCCGTTCGGGCGGGTGAAGCGCTCGGCATCGTGCGCTCGCGCACTGTGGGGCGCTCGGTACCGCTCAACCAGAACTACGAGGCCGCGACCGCGCCGACGCCCGCGATCGCTCCGCGCCGACTCGTCCGCCGTCGACTGGGCGAGCAAGTCGAGATCGGGGTCCGCCTCGACGAACAGGTTCGGCGACACAGGGCGGTCTCGCGTCGAGGTTGGTATTGGCGTTTCGGGCATTCTCGGCGTCTCCTCGGTTCTCGCGGGTCACTGATCGAGTACCGGCCCGGCGCGCGTCTGGTCCCATTCCGGACCTCGCCAGCGTCGGCTGGCGCGCAACTCAGCGTGGCCGACGGCGATGAATCGGGGCGTGCTCTGCCTCGCGTCGCGCACTCAGACTGGCGCAAGCGCGTGCTGTCCGGGTGCACTGGCCGCGCGGAGGACGCCGGCGGCCCGGAGCTTCCGAAAAACCCCTAGTGCCGTGCGGATCCTGCCCGGGCATGTCTACTTCCCGTCCCGGAGGCACCGCCTCGGTAAACCAACGTGCGCTGCTGCTGGCAGCCAAGAACGACCACCATCCCGCGCTGGAGGAGCTGATGCGCTGCTACGAGCCACTGATCGGCGCGATCGTCGCCTCCCTGCGCTTGCCGTGCGGCTGCGACCGCGCCGACGTCGCGCAGGAGGCACGGCTCGGCCTGCTGCAGGCAATCCGCGCCTGGCAGCCCGCGCGCGGACCGTTCCGCGCCTTCGCCGCCCTCTGCGCCCGCAACCAGGCGCTCAAAGCATTGGACGCGGCCGGCGCGCGCAAGCAACAGCTCCTCTCCCGCGCCCGCTCGCTGGACGACCACGAGCCGCGCGCTAAAGCGCCGCTGAAGCTGCTCGAGAACACCGTGCCAGCAGCCGGCGTACGCGAACCCGGCGAGAGCCAGTTCAATGCTCCACTCGGCGAGCAGCTCCCATCGACCAGCACCGATGCTGACCCCCTGAGGATCGTGATCGCGCGCGAGCAGCTCGACGCCGTAATCGCGGCACGCCAGACGATGACAACATGCGAGCGCCAGGTACTCGCCGGGATGCTCAACGACAAATCCCAACGCCAGCTCGCCGCTGAGCTCGGCTGGTCGCGCAAAACCGTAATGCTCGCGCAGCGCCGCGCCCGCGAGAAGCTCGCCGCCCAGCATGCCCTCGCCGCCTGACGCCGCGTTCGCTCGACGTCGACCGCCCGGCGGCGCCGGCACGGCTGTTGTCGTGAGATGCGCGTGCCCCGGCCGCTCGGCGGGGGCTTCTCTGCGGTCGCCGCCTCTGGCCGGCGCTGTTGCCAGGCGCCAGCGTCACCGCTCCGTCGCGAAGGGAGTCGTCTGCCTGGGGGGCGAGCTGACGACTGCGCACGTGGCCAAGGGACAACGCGAGGCGGGCGGCTTTGACTGCTGCTCTGGGCCGATCCACCGGAGGGCGGGCGTCACCGCCGGCGCTTGCTGGCAACCGCGGCTGCGAGGCTGAGTCAGCAGGACGCCGTCAGGGGCCGCTCTTGTTTCGCCTCGCAGAGCAGCTGTGAGGACGCCGCCGCGCGCGCTGCGAGCTGACTCGACTTGTGGAATGCCCGGCCAGTGCAGCGGTCTGGCTCGCGCCGTGGCGCCACTGCTGTTCGTCCATTGCGGTCATCTTGCTCAGGGCGTCGCTGGTGGCTGCATCGCCGTGGCGGAGCAGGAGCCCAGCCGCTGCGGACGGCGTCTGCTCAGAGTGTCGGAAGTAGCCCGGAGCGGAAGCGGAGGCGTATCGCGTGGGGCCTGGGCCAAACGCCGGGTCATGGTCTTGATGTCGCCCCGGGTTGTCGACCTCGGCAGCTCTACGAGGCCGCGCCCGTCTGTTAGCTGTGTCCGGTCCAACGCTCAGCCAGCGGCCCGCCGCTCTGGCTCCCGACCGCGGCGCAGTCAGTGGGCGTCGGACACGACACGGCGTTTAGGACGGCGCCTGGGCTGGCGGGGCTCGCTGTGCGCTGGATGGTCCAGCGCGTGCCGTTCCAACGCTCCGCAAATGGGCCGCCGGGTTCAGTGCCGATTGCGGTACAGGCTGTAGCCGACGCGCACGACACGCCGGACAGGATGCTGCCGGACCGGCCAGGAGGTCTCGGGGTGCGCTGGATCGACCACTTCTTGCCGTTCCAGCGTTCGGTGAGTGCGTGACCGAAGGAGCCACCGTAGTCTCCGACGGCGACGCAGGCGACCGGCGTCGCGCACGACACATGGCGCAGTTCGCTACAGAAAGCCGGTGAATAGCCGGCCTCGATGAAGCAGCCCGATGGGCCGCGGGGCGAGCGCAGCAGTGACCACCTGGTCCCGTTCCACCGCTCCGTCAGCGGTCGTGAGCCGCCGGGGACGGAGTAGCTGCCGACCAGGATGCAGGTAGCCACCGACGGGCACGACACAGCATCGAATGAACCGTTGTGCCCGACCGTCGGGGTCGGTTGGATCGTCCAGTGCTTGCCGTTCCAGCGTTCAACCACCGAGTTTGGGGGTGTGCTCTTTCCCTCGGAGAGTCTGCTAAACCCGAACGCGGTGCAGGCGATCGGCGAGGCACACGACAGCGACCCGCTTGACGCGTAGCTAAGGTCGATGCTAGCCGGAAACGACGGGATTGACCATCTAACACCGCTCCCGCGCGGAGCGTCGGCGCCGACGACGACGCATCCAAGATGAGGGATGCATGACACCCACGGCGTGAGGGCCCCACTCCCGGTCCCCGCGAGTACCTCGAGTGGTTCGATCGACCAGTTGGCCCCGTTCCAATGCGCCACGGCTCCGACTGGCCCGCTGGCGATGCCGTCGGCGATGCAATCGCGCGGCGCGGCGCACGACACACTTGTTGGCCCCCAGTCCACCAAGCCTGGGGGATTGGGCATCGGCTCAACCGACCACCCCGACGCCACGGCCCGAGACGGACCTGCCAGCCATCCCGCCAGCACCGCGATCACGACTGCAAAGACACCACACCGACAAACGACCCGGCCCATGAACCACTCCCCTCGGCACGCGCCCTGCGACGCCTATTCCATTCTCAGCCGCATAAACGTAACCGCTTGCGCAGAGTTGCGAGAACAACAAGCGAGCCAGCCGATCCCGGCAAGGGCGGCCAGAGTGCCGCTCGGATCGACAAGCAGCACTCTCGGCGATCGCGTGCCCCGCGTGGACTTGGGAACGGAGGCGCGCCGCTCCTATCAGCCCTTTGCGACAGGTAGCGGCGGCTCGGGAGCCGCCGCTTTGGGGGTAGATGCGCTCGGGTAGCTAAGCGACCGCGCTGACCTCGTGCTCCCACCGGTCCATGATGTGAGCGAGCGTCTCACCGAAGAAGAGGGGAGTCACGCCGACATCCGTACAGCACAGCTGCGTGCGCATGATGTAGCTGACGAACTCGTCATCGAAGCGCAAAGCACCGATCTGCTCCGGGGTGCCGCCGATGATCCTGAATCCGCGGAGACCGGCGCCATGTGCCCCGAGGACGAACGGCTCGTGGCGGCTAATTCGGCCGGCTTCGAGCAACGAGGCGTAGTAGGCGTTCGCCTCGTTCCATAGACGCACGCCCTGCTCCTCCCGGCCAGGGTAGTTCTCACCCCAGCTGAAGATCAGCCCGACATCAGCCATTCGGGTCACCTTCTTTAGTCGGCGCCGCGTTCACCGCGGCGCGGTGGAATGGGCCACCTCGATAATAGATCGATTCAACGTCTCCGACCGCACGGGACGAACTACGGATCTGGCTGCGCGGATCATGCGAGCCTATCGCCGCTGTCCCGCATCAAGGAGTGCGCTTTCGCAATGATCGAGAAAGGAGCAGTCGGGGAGCGCCCGGCCGGAGGCTGGGAACGGGGAGTCGTTTCAGTTACCGCAGTACGCTCAACCCAGAGGCCAGGAACTGAGCCAAGGGACTGGATCTTCCTGCGCTCGGCCCCCGGGGCGGCACGCCCACACCCGTCCATAGGACGGGTCATGACACGCCCTCCGCCGGCAGGAACCGGGAGGCCTACGTAGCGCCATACAAGCGGTTTGCCTGTTCGAACAGCTCGATGCGTACGCTCAAAAGCAGCAGTAGCACGAGCGCTGGCACCGGCTTGCTAGCAGGCCGGATCTTGACGGAGCCCGCTCGAGAGCCGCTGAGGTCGATGGTCGCAAGGCGGTCACCGATGTCATTGCGAAGCGCCGCGTCGCGCACGTACGAGCAGTGCAGCCGAAACCGGCTGTCCGGGGCCATCGAGATGTCGTAGGTGCCGAGTCGCCAATGACGACGACGAGCGGAGGCGGCGACAATGTCAGAAGAGACTTCCCGCGCGTAGAAGCCCAAGCTACGCCGTGGACCCTCTGCGTCAATACGCCAGCGCTGGCCCTGTGTTTCGGCCCACCAGGAGTCAAACGGAGCGGTGCCGCCAGCCACGAGCGCTCCAGCCGTCCAATCGTGCGCGCGCCGACGTCGTTCAACGCGATAGCGAGACCACCTTCGATGTCGGAGGAAAAGGTCAGGCTCTGTCGATCACCGCGATCTCGATCAAGTATCCGGGCCAATCGTGTCTCCGTAAATAATGCAGGTTTGATCGAAACGGAGGAGCTTGGCCCGAGACTGATGCTCCCCACGTTTGCGACCGTGCGGTCGGCCCAGCTCAGCGTTATCGAGTTGGACGACGACCGGCGGTCTTGCCCGAGGTCGTGAGACTCCTGCCTCCGCCTGTGGAATCGGTCGTCGTCCGGTGACGCCGAGGCCGCTCGTGTGGAGAAGCAGCGGACTTCCGGTCGTCTGGTGCGAGCAGGAGTTTCGCCGCCCTCGGCGACAGCGCTGGTCATCCTTCGCAGCGACAACCGGCTGACCCGCAGAGCGTTTTCGCAACGCCTGCGCAATCAGAGGCCCGGCCGCCGGGAGCATGAGACGACCGAGGTTGGGAGGGGGCCTTGGACGCGACGTGGGACTGGGCGGGAGGTATCCGCTGAGCCTCGGCTGTGATCTGCGTGAGAGAACGGGTTCGCCGCACCGGGCAGGAAAAGCCTGTGAGCAAGCCTCGGGGGGCTTCGATCAGGTCAGGCGAGGCTATTCTGCGGCCGCGGCGGTTCGCTCGCGGGCGATGAGCACGCGGCGCAGGATCTTGCCCGAGGGCGCCTTCGGGATCTCGTCGATGATCTCGACGGCCCGCACTTTCTTGTACGGAGCGACGTGGTCGGCGACGAACCGGGTTACTTCCTCAGCGGTGATCGACCCACTGGTTACCACGAACGCCTTCGGCACCTCCCCGGCCTCCTCGTCTGGGAGCGGGATCACCGCCGCGTCGGTAATCGCCGGATGAGTCAGCAGCAGCGCCTCCAGTTCCGCGGGAGCGATCTGGTAGCCCTTGTACTTGATCAGCTCCTTAATTCGATCGACAATCCGGACTGAGCCGTCGGGCTCCAGGCGAGCGACATCACCAGTATGAAGCCAGCCATCCGGGTCGATCGCCAGCGTGGTCGCTGCTGGGTTGTGGAGGTAGCCCTTCATCACCTGCGGCCCGCGGATGCAAAGTTCACCGCTCTCGCCGGCTGGCGCGTCCTCACGAGTCGAAACGTCGAGGATTCGACACTCGGTGTTCGGTACCGGCGGTCCGATCGAGCCGGGCATCTGCCCGGCGAGGTCGTCGGGGACGGAGTGCGTGGTAGGGCTTGTCTCGGTCAGACCGTAGCCCTGCAGCATCCGGCAACCCAGTCGCTTGCCGCAGGCCACTTCGAGTTCGGCGGACAGTGGCGCGGCGCCGGAGAGGATGAAGTTCAGGCTTGAGAGGTCGAACTTCTCCACCAGCGGCTGCTTGGCCAAAGCAAGCACGATCGGCGGGACGACCCAAGCCCGGGTGATGCGGTACTCCTGCACAAGGCGCAGGAACTCGGCAAGGTCGAACCGCGGCATCGTCACGACCGTCGCCCCCTCGCACAGGGGGAGATTCATCAGCACCACCAGCCCGTAGATGTGAAAGAAAGGCAACACGGCGATCACGCGATCATCCTCGCGTACGTGTTGGTGAGCGACCGTCTGGCAGATGTTCGCGACGAGGTTTCGATGGGTGAGCATCACGCCCTTCGGCAGCCCCGTCGTGCCGCTTGAATAGGGCAGCGCGACCAGATCCTCGGCGGCGTCAATGGCGACCTCCGGCGGTCCCTCGCCCGCTGCGAGCAGCGACGCAAACGGCGATGCGCCGGCAGCCTCGCCATAGACAAAAACCTCCTCCACACCGGCCTCCTGTGCCGCCAGCGTTGCCTTCTCCAGCAGCTCAGGTACCGTCACCAACAGCCGCGCTCCAGAGTCCCCGAGCTGGGAGGCGAGCTCATCCGCAGTCAGCAGTGGATTGGCGGTCGTGTTCACCCCACCAACCATCGCCACGGCATGAAACGCGACCGCGTAATCAGGCCGGTTCGGCGCGTAATGCGCGAACACCTCGCCCTTCCCGAAGCCTCGCGCCGCAAGGCCGCCAGCGGCCGCGCGCACCAACTCGAGCAGCTGCGCATAACTGATCGTCCGGCCGCTAGGCGCGTCGATGAACGCCGGCTTGTCACCCCGCTCGGCGGCCCGCGCGAGGACGAAGTCGGTAAGGGACACGTCCGGAATCTCGACGTCCGGAAATGCGCTGCGGATCACCACTGGAGACCTCCTCGCTAGGACTGCCGGCGCGACTCTACGCCGACCCGGATCGCCACCGAAGAAAAATTGGGAACCTCAGGCTCTGCTCAAGCACTCGGCGACTCGGGTCCGGTCGTCGCCGCGGACGACGAGCCGCGCTCCCGCATGACGCTCCGTTTCTCGAGCAGCAGCAGCGCATCCGCGTGTCGGTGGCGCCGCCGGAGCGACGGACATCGACGGCTTCTCCTTCGACAGCGCGAACGGCAGTCGGCGCGATGCTCGCCGGCCGCCGCATCAGCGGACCCCGGCAGGCATCGGCTCTCCTACAATCCCGGGGAACGAGGCGTCGACTTCAACGCCAGCCTGGCTGCTGCTCGGGACGGAGGCTGTTGCACAAACCCGTCAAGAATCTGGTGCATTAATTGGTCGGTGGGATCACGGATGTGAGGCACGTGGCGAGTTTGGAGAAGCTGGGACAACACCATCAAATCGCGCGCTTGACGGCTTTCTCGTCCGACCATCACTGTCACATTGACTTTCGCGAGGCTTTGAGCAACAGCCTCGACGCGCAGCAGCTGCGAGGCGGCACTACTCCTTGCCGGGGAAGCCGCCGACTTCAATGCCGCTGGACGACGGCGCGGCTCGCCCAGTTCCTGACGGCCCGGAGACTGCCGCATTCCAGCGCAGCAGCAGCGAGGGACGACGAATCCTTGTCGTCCAAGGCGGCAGCGGGCCTACGTTTGCGGAATTGCCGCGGATCGAGCGCGTAGCTAAAGGGGTGGAGTTAGCGAAGCATCGCCGAGCCGGCAAACAGCTCGATCGGCTCGCTGTCGCAATGCTGGCAGAGCAGCACCGCCCGCCGGCACCGCCGCGGTCGCAGTGCTGCAGATCTTCCGAACGGTGTTGAGTTTCCTGAGCTAGACGCGGGCTTTGAGATAGGCGGCCTCGAGGTCGATGTCGAGCATTGTCATGATGCGTACGCCGGAGTTGTAGAAGCCGATGTTGAGCACCAGCTCGACCAGCTGTTTGTCGCCGAGGTAGCGATGGATCTCGGCCCAGAGCTCGTCGGACACCCGGACGTTGGCGGTCGACTCGTGGGCTAGCCGCATTACGGCGCGCTCCCGCTCGTCGAACGCGTCGGAGGTCTCGAAGGTCGCGATTGTGTCGAGCTGCTCCGGCGTGACGCCGGCTGTCAGGGCGTAGGCCTGGTGGTGGGCGATCTCGTATTCCACGTGGGTGGTGTGACCCACGGTGAGGATCGCGAGCTCGCGCAGCTTCGCGTCGAGCTGGCTCTCGTTTCGCAGCGCGTTGGCATACGTGAGTGAGGCGTCGAGCAGCGCCGGAGCGTGGGCGAGGATCCGGAAGATATTTGCCGTCGGCGCTTTTCGTTCGGTTTCTAGTCGCTGCCAGACCGCTTCGGTGTCCGGAGTCGCGTCGTGCCGGCTGAGGTACGGAACTCTCGCCATGATCGCTCCTGATCCTCAACGCGTGGGTGACGCGTCACCACCGACAGGTTGGGCTTCGGGGTGACCGGAGGCGAGTAGCGGTGCGATCTTGTCCGCCCATTCCTCCACCTGCTCGCGGACGAGGTGCGGCGGCGGATGGAGCATCACGTTGCGAACCCCGGTCGTCTCGAGCCGGCGCACCGTGTCTGCGATCTCGCGGGCGGTGCCCGTGAGAGTGAACGTGCGGATGATGTCGTCGGTCAGCACGTTGGCCTCGCCGGGAAGCAGGTGCGAGAGGTGTCCGCGGTGGGTCTCCTGGTAGAGGCGGTCGCGCGGGACGTCGAACCGGGCCAGGACTTCTCGTTCATAGATGGGGAGGCGGTCGCGCACCGGCGGAGGGAGGTAGTCGCCGATCGCCGGGTTGTCGGCGTAGGCGTGGAAGGGCAACATCGCGACTGGACCGACGCGTTCGAGCACGCGCGGCGAGGTCGGCGACTCGCCCTCCTCGAGGACGCATACTGACGCGGCCACCATCGTGTACAGCTCGTCCGGCTCGCGGCCGGCTTTGGCGGCTGCACCCTTCACCGTCTCCAAGGACGCGCTGAACACCTCGGGTGCGTCCACCAGCCAGTTCGCGCCACGAAGACTCGTGATCCACCCATCGCCGTGCTCGCCGACCACGCGCAAGGCCCGCGGTCCGTCCGCGGCGACGTAGACAGGAAGGTTCTCCCGGTCCACGTAGCGATCCGCGAACGCGTGCCTGAGCCTGACATATCGGGTCTTGTTGCTCTCGCGATGCACGATCTCCTCCCCGAGGAGCAGCGCCCGGCACGAGGAGACGTACTCCGCAAAGCGATCCACGGGCACGGGCTTCAGGCCGAATACTCCACGGCTCGTGTTGCCGGTGCCCAGGCCGAGGAAGACCCGACCCGGGGCGAGCCGGTTCACTGTGGCGACCGCTGTGACCAACGCAGCCGCGTCGCGTGTGCCGGGAACCGCGAGCGTGATTCCGACCCTGAGGGTCGATGTCCGCTCGGCGGTCAGTGCCATCGCCACGAACGGGTCCCCGGCGATCAGCGGCGAGTCGACAAAGCCCACGGTCGCAAACCGGTGGGCCTCGGCATAGGCCGCGTCGTCCCACGCTCCGTGGTGGCTCATGAGCACAAGACCGACGTCCATGGTTTCTCTCCTCTTCTCTAGCTCTAGCTCGCTCGGAGCGGTTCTTCAATGCCGCTCGAGCTGATGATCGGGCGCTTGATGTTTCTGTAGATCGACGGATCCCACCACGCGGGGGGATCGAGGGATGGGGGCGGCGGAAACTCCTCGCGGTGGTCGAGCATCCAGCGCGCCGCGTGGGCGCAGGTTGTGAACCACAGGCGATCGTCGGTGGACAGCCGCCTTACGATCTCGCCGATCGCCTCGATGCGAGCCGGATCGGTGCGCTCCGGTGTCGGCGACTGCAGGTGCGGATGGCAGAGGATCGCCATGAAGCCGCCGACGGCGATCGACGTCTCGACCTCGGCCATGACCCCCTGCACGAGGTCCTCGGGCGACAACGTCTCGGGTCCCGGCTTGTACTTGCGGAGTTGCGTGAACGCGGGCGAGTAGAACGCAACATCGGACGCCGCCTGACTGCACTCCAAGACCGCAAGCCCGCTGTCGAGCACGCCGGTGGGCACGGAGAAGGGGGATATGTAGCGGAGCCCGACGGCGGGCAGCACGTGGCCCGAGTTCGGTGCGGCGATCCCACCCGGCGGGCGAAGGCCGAGCAGCTCGATGCCATGATCGGCGAAATCCTGCTGGCACCGCTTGATGTGGTCGAGCTCCTGATCGGCGGTGAGGACCCCCCAGATCTCGTGGCGCATCCCGTGACACCCGATCTCATGCCCGGCCTCCGCCAGTGAATGGACCGCCGCCGGATACACAGGCAGGTTCCACGCCTCGATGAAGAACGTGGCCTTTGCGTGGCCGAGCACGTCGATTATCGCCGGGAGGTCCCTGAGCACGCTGTGGTGCTTGCCCACCGGGCGGTCGCTGGCCCAGCGCGAGAACTCGATGTCCGACGCCTCACCCAGGTTGTCAAACGTGACGGATACCGCCGCTCGCTTGGTCTCAGGACCCCACTGCCCTGGCATCGCTCTCATCCCTCAGGTTCTTCAGCATCGGCGGTAGGAATGGTTCGTCCGATGCGTCGAAGAGCGGGTGGCCGGGCGTCCACACGACGTCGACGTGCTTCTCGGTCTCGCGCAGCTTCTCGATCGTGGTCGGCTCGTTCGGATTCAGAAGGTTGAGGATCTTCTCGAAGCCTGCGGGTGCGATTCCGGCGAGATAGCGTGTGTTGGGTGTGGTGAACGCCCATGCGTGGATCCAGCCGATCGGGAGCAGCACGAAGTCGCCGGGGTCCAGATCGCGTTTGAACCGCGTACCTTTAGTGTCATCGAGCCAGACGCGCGTGACCCCCTCCAAGCCATATATGAACTCGGTCGTGTGCCTGTGGTAGTGAGGTACGGTGGCCGGTGAAGTGGGGCCCGAGTTCATCGTCAGGGCGAGTGACCCTCGGGTGTCTTCATCGCGGGTGATCAACGTTCGAACGCTGCCGTGAACCGACAGGTGCTCGCCCCGACCCGCTTGGAGCACGTAGGCCGCTCCTCTCCCGATTTCGTCG
>Ga0335081_10017147_pt1 | contig 11731 bp, 11 predicted proteins | sample Lox_Sample_35_FD_206713 | JGI IMG/M metagenome (GOLD analysis project Ga0335081, IMG submission 206713) | Soil microbial communities from Loxahatchee National Wildlife Refuge, Florida, United States - Lox_Sample_3.5 | ecosystem: Environmental > Terrestrial > Soil > Wetlands | place: USA... | reverse complement strand
TCCCGTCGGCACGGCTGCGGGCGACATGCGCGCCGAGGAACGGCTGCGTGCGCAGCGGCGCCACGAGCTCTCGCAGCCGCTCCTCGCGCGGAAACGCGCGCATGTCCACCCGTGCGCCGAGCCGCCCTTCCCAGACGGTCACCCCAAGCGCGTCACGGGTGCGAACCGCCACGGGCCCGAGGCCGTGCGCTCCCCACCGCCGCGGCCGCACCGAGAACGCGATCTCGGTCTCGGACCGCGCGCCGACGCGCACCGCGACCGTGCTTGCGGGAGCGACGGCCAGCTGCCCCGTGCGCACCGGCGCCACCTCGGCCTCTACCGACTCGGGACCGTCGTTCCGTACTCTGACCATGGCGGTAAGCTCCTCGCCTTCGAGGAAGCGCAGGCGCTCGGCCTCGACCGCGGCCGTGACCTGCGGTTCCCGGGCCAGCATCAGCCCGGCGCCGCCGAACACGAGGAACGGCACCGCGATCAGCGCGAGCTCGGGCCGTCCCGTCGCGAGTGCCGCGATCAGACCGGCGCCGCCCAGAGCGAGCACTCCGGGCGTTCGCGGTGACAGAGATCCCTTCACAACCGCCGGATCACCTCGAGCATCGCGTCGAGTTCCTGCGCCTGGACTCCCGGCCCGCGCCTGTCCTGCGGAAATCGACGGTCCGGGCGGACAATGTCCCAGAGGCGATCGCCGAGCAAGTCCCGTCCGACCGCTTCCGGCATTCGCTCGAGCGTCTGACCGCGCGCGGCGAGTCGGTGCGAGACGATCTCGATCAGCCGCGGGCGCAGATACGCGTGCGCGGACACCGCGCTCGTTCCGGCCGTGGTCACGAGCCGCTCGAGCGCGACCAGCTGCTGCGGTCGCGATGGCACGGGAGCCGCCGGCTGGCGGCGGCGCAGCGGCCGTGGAGCGGGCAGGAGCGTCACGCACGTCGCCACCGCGATGCCGGCAAGCACGACCAGCGCGATCTCCGCCAGCAACGTCACCTCGCGCCCTCCGCCCGCAGGCGGCCCTGCAGGGACCGCAACGCCGCGAGCGCGACCTCGCGCAGCCGCTCCGGAATCGGATGGGCGCTGTAGCGCGCCTCCTCGAACAGGCCGGTCAGCGTCCTCGCCTCGCGCTCGTTCGCCTGGCTCGCCACCAGCACGCGCTGCAGGTATTCGCGCGGCGCTTCCGTGGGCAAACGGGCCACGCCGTGTTCGCCGAGCGTCCGCCGCATCGCGCCGTACGCGGCGATCACTGCCCGGCGCGGATCAGCCTCGGCGTCGAGCGCGCCGATCGCGGCGTCCACCGCTGCGCGCGCTGCGGTCGCTTCCGCACGCGCCACCGGTGGTCGCGGGCGTCGCAGCCACAGCACCACGACCCCCGCGACAACTGCCGCGGCCACGATCGCGAGCGCCGTCCAGGGAAGCCACGAAGGCACCACGAACGCGCTCGATGTGCCGCGGGACGCGGTCGGCGCCGCTCCGCCGCCCGCGCCCCCGAGCCCGCTCCCAAACCGCGGTCCGTTCTGCGCCCGTTTGGAACCGGTCACCGCGGCTGCGACCAGCGCAGCCCCCAGCGCGAACGGCACCAGGGTCGCCAGCACCTTCCAGATCCAGTGCACCTCGATCGGCGGCGCCTCGTGCTCGGGCGGGTCATCCTTGCGGCGGCGGCCCGACCAAGCGAGCACAAACAGGGCTCCTAGCATCACGACGCCGACACCGACGATCAGCATGAACACCGCAGTCGTGGGAGCCTGCAGGGACCTGGCATCCACCGGCGTCGACCGCGACAGCGGCGCTCGCGCGGCGACCGCCACAACCACGGCCACGCCCCCCAGCGCCAGCGCCGCAAGCGCTGCCCTTACCCTGTTGCTCGCTCTCTGCATTTCGTGGTTCCCGTCAAGTCTTGCCGGTCCAGGCAGGCCTGTCAGCCCGGCCAGTCACCGTGGCCGCCCAGCGCGCTGCGGCGGCGTCAATGGCGGTCAGCGCCTGGTCTCGGGAGCACCATGCGACGAGCGGAGCCGCGTCGGCGGACGAGCATCGAGCGATCAAAAGCAGCTCGATGTCTTTGCGCAGCTGCAGGGGCAGATCGCACGCACGGTCGATCTCCTCCCACGGCGGGTCGTCAAGGGCAACGCACAGGACGACCTCGTCCCAGCCGCCGCGAGCGTGGACTCGCAGCAGCGCGACCGTCTTGACCGCGACGCGCGTGCCGGGAGCTCCGGGCTTCGAGGTGCAGACCATCGCCTCGAGCGGCCGTCCCGCGCGATCGAGGGTGTCAGGGAAGTAACAGCAATCGGCCGGCGAAGGCATCCACCGCTCGACTGGCCCGCGCTGAGCGACGAACGATCCCTTGGGCGTCTCGATGCGACAGTACAGCTCAGATCTGTCCATCTGTCCTTGCGCCTCCGCGAAAGAAATTGCCGACTCTCGTAGAGGCCATCAGCGGCTTGGCCGCGATCTGAGCGAGCCTCATCGCTCCGAAGCTGAGTATCCCACGCCCGTTCGCCAAACTGAAATTCCCGCCGGGCCCCGATCCGAACGCTTCCTGTTGCTTCCCCCGGGGGAGGCACGGAAATGGCCGGCACGCAGGAGGTATGATCTGAGCAGGCGATGAGGCCCGCCTCCTGAAACGCCACCGCGGCTGATGGCTTCTACCGAAACGCAGATCGGTGGAAGCTGATGACCTCATCTCGCAACGGCGGGTCCGACGGGCCGGCGACATTCCGCAGCATCCTGTTCGACCGCGACGCGGGCAGTATCGAAGCGGGGGCTCGCGAGCCTGAGTTCTTTCCGGATCTGCATCTGGATCAGGTCGTGGCGTCGCTCACCGCAGGGCGCGAGGAGTATCGGCTGGCGCCGTTCTTCTATTTGCCGCTGCACTCGATTGAAGCGGTTCACTACCGGCATCACGTCCTGAGCGAACTCGACGGGGAGCCGGTGCTCGAGGCCGTGCGTGCGTTCGCCGACGGGATGCGCCGGATGCGCAAGCACCTCGGCCTCATGAATAACCTCCACTACGCCCGCCAGAAGCAGCGGTGGTTCCTCGCGGCGGGCTCCGTGTATTGCAACACGGTCACTGCCTTCGCAGGGCGGCTGGCAGAGCTCGAGCTGCGCTCGCACGGATTTGTCGGACTACGTGACTACGTGAGCGCCTACACGGCCTCAGGCGCGTTCACCGCGCTGCTCGCCGACACGAAGGAGGTGGAAGCCGCGCTCGCCGAGATCACATACACGGTGCAGATCAGAGGCAATCGCGTCCGGGTGAGCCGTTACGCCGCGGAGCCCGACATGAGCGAGGAGATCGAGGAGGCGTTCGCAAAGTTCAAGCAGGGCGCGGTCCAGGATTACCGGGTCAATATTCCCGATTGGGCCGACATGAACCACGTGGAGGCCCAGATTCTCGACCTTGTGGCAAGGCTGCATCCGGAGGCCTTCACGCAGCTCGAGCAGTTCTGCACGCGCCACCAGGGATATCTCGACGACACGATTGGCAGGTTCGACCGCGAAATCCAGTTCTACCTCGCTTATCTCGAGTACATCAAGCCGCTGATGGCGAGCGGCCTGGCGTTCGCCCACCCCCGGCTGTCGGCGCGGTCCAAGGACGTGCGCGGCACGGAGGCATTCGATCTGGCGTTGGCCGCGAAGCTGGTCAGGGACGACGCTCACGTGGTGTGTAATGACTTCCACCTCACGGACCCCGAGCGGATTCTCGTGGTGAGCGGCCCGAACAACGGTGGCAAGACGACGTTCGCGCGAATGTTCGGGCAGTTGCACTACCTCGCGAGTCTCGGTCTTCCCGTACCCGGCACGGATGCGCGCCTGTTCCTGCCCGATCGGATCTTCACCCATTTCGAGCGCGAGGAGGACATCGAGACTCTGCGGGGCAAGTTCGAGGACGAGCTGTTCCGGATCCGCGAGATCCTCGAGGAGGCGACCGGCGCGAGCGTCCTGATCATGAACGAGAGCTTCGGCTCGACAACGCTGAACGATGCGTTGTTCGTCGGCTCCGAGGTGATGAGGCACATCATCGACCTCGACGCACTGTGTGTGTTCGTCACGTTCGTGGATGAGCTGGCGTCGCTTGGGGAGAGCACGGTCAGCATGATGAGCACCGTGGTTCCCGAAGACCCCGCGCTGCGCACGTACAAGGTCGTGCGAAAGCCGGCCGACGGCTTGGCGTATGCCGCCGCGATCGCCGAGAAATACGGGCTCACGTACGAACGCCTGAAGGAGCGGATCGCCAGATGAAGGCGTTCCTGATGCACCGGGACCACGATTTCGACCTCGACGGGGAGCTGCCGGCCAACGGCGCCGCGCTGGAACAGGACCTCGAGTTGGCTGTGCTGCTCACGGGGATGGGCGCGGGAGACGGCTTCATGTCCGAGATCGCGAGGCGCGCGCTGCTGCTCAGCCTGAGCGATCCGGAGGCGATCGCCTACCGGCAGCAGATCCTCACCGACTGTCTCGAGCACCCGGCCGTCGTCCGAGAGCTCTACGCGCTGGCGGGCGAGGCGCTGACAGCGGAGAGGAAGGTCTGGGGGGGCATACTGCGTGACTCACCGAGAACGATCCTGTCCACGTCCGTGGCAAAGATGGAGTTGTTCGTGGGCTTTCTCAGGCGGCTGCGCGAGATGGCCGACGAGCACGCCTCGACGTTCAGCTCCCCGGGGTTCACACGCTTCTTCGCGATGCTGCGCACGGAACTCGACGAGGAATACATCGAGCTGATCGAAGACCACCTGAAGACGCTCAAGTTCAAGGGCGGGATGCTGATCAGCGCGCGGTTGGCGGCCGGGAACAAGGGAAGGGGGTACAAGCTCCGGCGGCCCCGCGAACAAGGGCTGCTGGGACGGGTGTTCGACCGCTCGGGTTACAGCTTCACGGTCCCCGACCGCGACATGACCGCGTTCAAGGTGCTGAGCGAGCTCGAGGACCGGGGCGTGAACCTGGTCGCGAACGCGCTGGCGCAGTCTGTGGACCACGTGCGCAGCTTCTTCATCATGCTTCGCGGTGAGATCGGGTTCTATGTCGGCGCTCTGAACCTGAGCGAACGGCTCGCCGAGCTGGGACAACCGACCGCTTTCCCGGTTCCGGTCGCACGCGGCGAGCTGGCGCTGTCGGCTCGTGGGGTCTATGACGTATGCCTCGCGTTGACGACCGGGCAGCCCGTGGTGGGCAACGACGTCGACGGCGATAACAAGTCGCTGGTGATGATCACCGGCGCCAACCAGGGCGGCAAGTCGACCTTGTTGCGCAGCATAGGGCTGGCGCAGCTGATGACCCAATGCGGGATGTTCGTCGGGGCGGACTCGCTGCGCGTCAACGTATGCGACGGGCTGTTCACCCATTACAAGCGCGAAGAGGACGACACGATGGAGAGCGGCAAGCTCGACGAAGAACTCGCCCGCATGAGCGAGATCGCGAACCACATCAGCGCCAACTCCATGCTCCTGTGCAACGAGTCGTTTGCGGCCACCAACGAGCGAGAGGGATCGCAGATCGCGCGAGAGGTGGTGACTGCGCTCCTGGATGAAGGTGTAAGGGTCCTGTTCGTCACCCACATGTTCGATCTGGCCGACGGCTTCTACCGCCGTGGCCGCGACTCGGCGCTGTTCCTTCGCGCCGAGCGCGGCATCGAAGGAGCTCGGCCGTTCAAGCTCTCCGAGGCCGCGCCGCTCCCGACCAGCTATGGCGGGGACTCCTACCGCAAGATCTTCGGCTCGAGCGTCGACGCCGCTCGAGCCAAGTAGCCAGCCGTGAACAAGACTGCCCTGAACTGAAGGTCACCGCGTATCTCGGTGAGCGTCGCCGCACCGGGCATCAGTTCGTCGCAGCTTGAGCCCGTCGTAATGCCCGCTATGCTTTGGCCGGGAGCGATGAGGCTCGCTCGGAATGCGGGGTAAAGCCGCTGATGGCCTCTACCGACGAAGTCCACGACTGTGGAGGTCCGGTGGAGCCAACGGTTCTGAGTGGTGCTGACAGGATGCGCGGTTCCCTGGGCGGCAAGGGGTCGGATGTGGACGCGCGAGACGATTGGCTGGGTGTGCTCGACGAGCTCCTGTCGCTCGCCGAGGGCCTTCTGGCCGAGACCCCGCGGCGGCATCTGGCCGCGGCGCGGACGCGGGTGGCCGAGGACCGGTTCAACCTGGTGGTCCTCGGCGAGTTCAAACGCGGCAAGTCCACGCTGATCAATGCTCTGCTGAGGCGGAACGTGTTGCCGACCGGCGTCGTCCCGCTGACGTCGGTCGTCACCACCATCGCCGCCGGCGACGAGGACCGGCTGCGGGTCTACTTCCACGACGGCCGCGAGGAGGAGCGCCCGCTCGGCGAACTGGCCGAGTACGTGACCGAGGCGAGGAATCCCGCCAACGGCCTGGGGGTGGAGCTCGCCCGGGTGGAGCTCGAGGACGACCTGCTGCGGGCCGGGCTCGAGCTGGTCGACACCCCGGGGATCGGCTCGATCCACTCTCAGAACACGGAGGTCGCGCGCGGGTTCCTCCCCCGGGTCGACGCGGCGCTCTGCGTGCTGGACGCCGGCCAGCCGCTGTCGGAGGGCGAGCGTGAATTGTTTCGGGAGGCCATCGAGCGCGTCCCCCGGCTGCTCTTTGTGATCAACAAAGTCGACCACCTCGACCACGCCGATCGGGAGGTAGCGGTCGAGTTCATCCGCTCCGCGCTGCGCGACCTGCTCGGAGACAGCGAGGTCGAGCTGTTCGCGGTCAGCGCCCGCCGCCGCGAAGGGCTCGCTCCACTCCTGGAGCGCCTGCGCAAGCTGGCCTCGAACGAGCGTCACGCGCTGCTGCTGCGCTCCGTCGCCCAGCTGGCCCGAGGCAGCGCCGGCGAGATCGCACAGGCAGCGCGCTTTGAGTCGCGGGCGATCGAGCTCCCGCTCGATCAGCTCGCCTCGCGGGCCGAGATGTTCGAGCGGCGAATCGCCGAGTTGACGGATGCGAGCGCTGAGGCCGGAGACCTGCTCGAGCGGGGAATCGACCGGGCGCTCACGCAGCTCGTCAACGAGCCGCTCGAGCAGTACGCGCGCACCGAGGGACCCCGGCTGCGTGCGGAGCTGCGCGCCTACCTCGAGGAGCCAGGAGCCAAGGCCTCGCCCCGCGCGCTGTCGGCTGAGCTTGAGGGCTGGATCGACGCCACCGTTCGGGCCGAGTTCGACCGGCTCGTGCCCCGCTTCGAGGCCGCGATCGCCGCGCAGCTGACCGAGCTCGAGCAGCGCTACGCGCAGCGCATCGAGCGGATCCTCGAGCAGGTCCAACAGGCTGCCGAGGACGTGTTCGGAGCGCGCGCGAGCGAGGTTCTGCCCGCCACCGGCCTGCGCGCCCCGTCGCGCTTCTCGTTCAAACTGAAGGACGTCGAGCACGCGCTGGACATGCTCGTCGGGTTCGGGCGAACGGTCACCCCCGGTGCGCTCGGTCGGCGCCTCGTGATCCGCGACGCCGAGCAGCGCCTGAACGACATGGCCGACCGGCACGCCGGCCGACTGCGCTCGGAGCTGTGCGGCCGCGTGACCGAGGCGGTCCGCGACTACCGGCGCGAGCTGACCGCGGCCGTGGACGAGGCGGTCGAGGCGATCCGGGCCGCGATCGAGCGTGCGACCGCTGATCGGCGCCGCGGCGAGCAGCACGCGCGCGCTCGCCTCGACCAGCTCGCCCGGATCGAGCAGCGCTGCACGCAGCTTTCAGCCGACCTTCACCGCTGGATCGCTGGCCCGCCGCGCGCGGCCGCCAAGGACCGCACGTGAGAGTCAAGGCACGGGCGGTCATCTTGATCGACGGCCGGCTGATAGTGGCCAACCAGCGGCGCCGCGGCCGCGGCGAGCTCTCGCTCCCCGGCGGGCGCGTCAACCGATATGAGTCCGTCCTTGATGCCCTGACACGCGAGGTCCTCGAGGAAACCGGGCTCGAAGTCGTCGCGCGCCGGCTGCTGTACGTCTCGGAGATGGTGCAGTCGGTGCGCAGCCACGATCTCGAGTTGGTATTCCTGGCCGAGGCAAACGGCATCCCGACCCTCAATGGGTTCAAGGCGATCGACCTCGACGGTGGTGAGTGGCCCCCGATCCGCCCGCCGATCCTCGGGCAGATCGTTGACGACCTTGCCCGGGGATGGCGCGACACCCCGAGATGGCTCGGGAACCTCGCAGATCTTCCCCGTCTCATCGAGTCGTTCAGGCCGCGCTGAGGATGGCCGTCCAGATCCAATCGATCGAGCGAGCCGCGGCTGTCCTGCGGCTCCTGACCGCAGATTCCCGCCCGCGCGCGTTGGCCGAGCTGGCCGTCGAGCTGCAGCTTGCCAAGGGGACCGTCTACGGGATCCTGCGCACCCTGCAGACGGTCGGCTTCGTCGAGCAGGACACCGAATCGCGCAAGTATCAGCTGGGCGCCGCGCTGCTCCACATCGGATCGAGCTACCTGAACGGAAGCGAGCTGCGCCGACGCGCGATCGGCGGTGCGCGCACGCTGGCCACGCAGACCGGGGAGAGTGTGCGGATCGGGACGGTGCACGAGAACTCGGTGCTGATCGTCCATCACGTCCCAAGCCCCGATGAGCGGCTCCCGACTCCCGAAGTCGGCAGCGTGATGCCGCTGCACGCCACCGCGCTGGGGAAGGCGCTGCTCGCCTACCACCCCGGCCTCGCCGCCGCGGCGCAAAGGCACGCAATGGCCAGCTGCACCGCGGCGACGATCACCGACCCGGATTGTCTGAGCCCGCAGCTCGAACAGATCTCAGAGCGCGGTTGGGCCAGCGACGTCGGTGAATTCCTCCCCTGGATCGCCTCGATCGCCGCGCCGATCCAGGACCGGAGTGACTGTGTGGTTGGTGCGATCGCGATCTCGGGCCAGACCGCGCGCATCTACCCGGACCGCTCGCCGCCAGCTGCTCTAGTCGACAACGTGATGGAGGCCGCCCACGGGATCTCGCGCGAGCTCGGGGGACGCTCGTGGTAACCGTGCGCCGTCGCACCGGGGTGTCAGTCACACATGACCAGCGCGTTGAGCTATGCGCGCGCGCGTAGGCGCTTGCACCGGTTGGAGATGCGAGAGTCTCGCACCCCCAACCCCAACCCAGGCGGCGGCCCTCAGGCGCTCGCGGGCGACTGAGCGGTACGCAGGCCGATCGCGAAGTCGCCGTGAGCGCTAACGCGATGCAGATGCAGGTGAGACCTCAGACCGGCGGCGAAGTCGCCGTGGTGCCCCGCCGGGGCCTTGGGCATTCCGTGCATGCCCGTCGCGAAATCTCCACGGACAGCAAGCGTCTCCGGCTTGGTGCGGACGCCTGCCGCGAAGTCGCCCGGAACAGGCACCGACATAACCACTGATGAATTGGCCTCCATTGCTTACCTCCAAATAGGCGGAATACAAGGTAGAGGCCATCAGCGGCCCTAGCCGCAGTCGGAGCGAGCCTCATCGCTCGATCTCAATGTATAGCAGCCCCATCGGCAAGAACCGTGAGCTACTTGAGCGATTTTCGTAAAAGTGTGCACCTGGCCGGCAAGCGAAGGCTCCACGAGACCAGCCGGCACAGACGTTCAGTCTCAGGCAGCATCGCATGTCAATCGCTGAGGCGCGTCGGCGCGCGCTCATGGGACCGTTCCCGGGGCATCGCGACCTATCACGATCCAGGCTCGCGCACGGCGTCCGCTTGCACGGCGGATTTCGTCGCCGAGGCCCTGATCCTGTGGGGTCGCACCACTTGCATACCACCGGTTACCGGCTTCGCTTGGACGGCTCCGTGCGACCGCGGCGGCGCTGGGGGTGTCTCGATTCGTCTGTCGATTCAGCTGACCGCAGACCGTCCGACAGAGCAGGTATGGTTAATGGCGTAGGTGCGATGAAGCCCGCGTAACTCCAGGCCCGGGGTATGAGCCCGGACGAGGATGATGGCTTCTATCTGTAACTCGAGATAGAGGTCCCGGAGAAGAGCCGCGTGGGCGACGCCCTGCAGGTCCTTCAGAGTCTTGTCGTCCTCCTCGCCGCGCCCCTGTATGCGGGGGTGCTGGCACGCGCGGAGGCCATCGTGCAATGCAAGCGTGGGCCGAGCGTGCTGCAGCCTTACCGCGATCTGCGCAAGCTGCTTCGCAAGGGCAGCGCGACCTCCGACCAGGCCTCATGGATTTTCCACGGCGCCCCGTTCGTGGCGTTCGCCTGTTACCTGACGGTCTCGGCGATCGTTCCGATCATCACCGACGAGCCGCTGCCGCTCGCGTTCCTGGCCGACCTGATCGGGGGCGCCTTCGTCCTGAGCCTGGCGAGCTTTGCCATCTCGCTCGCCGCGTTCGACACCGCCAGTCCGCTTGGCGGGCTGGGCGCGAGCCGGACAACCTGGATCGGCAGCTTCGCCGAGCCGGCCTTGATCCTGGTCTTCTTCACGGTCGGGGCGCTGTCGCGGTCGGACAACCCGTATCTCGAGAACCACGCGCTCGCGAACTCGGGGGCCGCGTACGTACTTCCGACTCACATGCTCGGCGCGATCGCTTTCTTCATGCTCGTGCTGGCGGAGACCGGCCGGATTCCGATCGACAACCCGAGCGGGACGATCGAGATCTCGATGATCGAGGAGAGCCGCGTGCTCGAGTACTCGGGCCGCGAGTACGCGCTGGTCAAGTGGGGGTCGTGGATGAAGCTGTTCCTGCTGTCGGCGGTATTCATGAACGTGTTCGTTATCCCTTGGGGGCTGGGGAGCGCGAGCAGCCTGCTGGGAGGCCTGCTCGGGATCCTCGCCCTGTTCGGCAAGCTCGCGGTCTGCGGCGCGGTGATCGTGGTCATCGACAGCTCGTTCGCGAAGCTGCGCTTCTTCCGGATCGCTGAGTACCTCGGGGCGGCGTTCCTGTTGGCGCTGATCGGAATCGCGACCTCCTACGTGCTTGGAACCTGAGAGATGAGATTGATTCAGTTCGCCGTGGTCGAGAGCCTGTCCGCGACTTCCCCGGAGGGAGTCTTGCTCGACATCGCCGCGGTGACGATCCTGCTGTGCGCGTTCGCCTGTCTGGGCTCGAAGCTGTTCGACCGGTACGTGATCTACTACGGTGCGCAGTCGATCGTGCTGTCGTTTGCCGCCGCGGTGGTCGCGCTGCACGAGCACGACGCCGGGCTGTGGGTGCTCGCCGCGCTGACGTTGTTGATCAAGGGGATCGGGATCCCGTATGGCACCCGGCACTTTCTGATCGAGCGGTTCGAGCTCAAACGTGACGTATCCCTTTCCACAGGCCTGTCGAGCTCGCTGATCTTCGGGGCCTTCCTGACGGCGTTCGCCTTTCTGGTGATCCGGTCGGGGACGGTTCCGAACGGTCTGGTGGCTCAGGCAGTCGTGCCGATTTCCACCGCGGTGATCCTGCTCGGGGCGCTGTGCATGGTCGTGCGCCGGCACACGATCGCGCAGCTGATCGGATGGCTGATCATCGAGAACGGGGTGTTCCTGGGGGCGATCGCGATCGTCGCGACGTTCCCGTTCATCGTCGAGGCCGGCGTGTTTCTCGATGCCGTCGCCGCGGTGCTGATCATGATCGCGTTCGTGTCAGGGCTGGCGCGCCAGCTCGCCGAGGCGAGTGCTCCCGAGCTCAGGCAGCTGTCGGAATGATCGCGCTCGCCGTGATCGTCGTGCTGCTGCCGCTGACCCCCGCGCTGGCGAGCGCGCTCACGGCGCGCGCGCGACCGCTCGGAGCCGTGGCGGTCGTATCGGGATTGGCCACGCTCGCGGTCGCGGTCGCGATTGCCGTCGGCGTGAGCGGCGGTCAGCGTGTACG
>Ga0335081_10017145_pt1 | contig 11732 bp, 9 predicted proteins | sample Lox_Sample_35_FD_206713 | JGI IMG/M metagenome (GOLD analysis project Ga0335081, IMG submission 206713) | Soil microbial communities from Loxahatchee National Wildlife Refuge, Florida, United States - Lox_Sample_3.5 | ecosystem: Environmental > Terrestrial > Soil > Wetlands | place: USA: Florida... | reverse complement strand
GATCGAGGAACTCGCGCCGCTCGCATCGCGAAGTCTGGCATTCTGCCCAATTTGCGATAACAAGCTTGAAGCCACCAGCGGCCGCAGCATAACGGGTGCACTCGCCTGCTCGATCGGCACGCTGATTCTCCTTTTTCCTTCTAACCTGGTTCCGATCCTGAGTGTCTCGATGCTGGGGATGCAGCGGTCGACATTGCTCGGATCGGGCGTCGTAACGCTATGGAACCAGAATTGGATCGTCCTTGCCGCATTTATCGCTGCTTTCGCGATTGTGTTGCCGTTCATACGATTCGGCCTGCTAACCGCGACTCTTGGCGCAATTCATCTCGGTTATCGGCCCTGGTGGCTCGGCCGCGCTTTTCGCTGGGCACTATGGCTCGACGTATGGACGATGCCGGACATGTTTCTTATCGGATGCTTCGTCGGCTATAGCCGTGTCGCTGCCAATCCCAACGTGACAGTGATGCTCGGTGGGTACTGCTTCATCGCCGCGGCATTTCTCTCGATGATTTCGCGCGCCGCACTCGATCGGCGAACCGTTTGGCGCACGATCGCGCCCGATCGCGAGACCCGCGGTGACGCTCCGATGCTGTCCTGCCTCACTTGCGACCTGGTAATGCCTGCAAGCGCGGCGGGAACGCCCTGCCGACGCTGTGATGCGCGGCTGGTGACACGCAAGACCGATTCGCCGATCCGCACTGCGGCCTTGATTCTCGGCGCTTTCATCCTTTTCTGGCCGGCGAATATCTATCCAATGAGCATCTCCATGCAGATGGGAACGATTGCCAGGTACCGGATCATCGACGGTATCCGCGATCTGTTCGATGCCGGTCTCGCGCCCTTGGGTGTATTGATTTTCTTTACGAGCATCGCGATTCCAGCGGCAAAAATCCTTGGCCTCGCATGGTGCCTGATTTCGATCCGCCGCCGATCACAGAAGCACCTCGTTATAAAACCAAGCTCTTCCGCCTGATCGACGAGCTCGGGCGCTGGTCAAACGTCGACCCTTTTACCATCGCCGTCTTCGTTCCGCTGATGAACTTCGGTTCGCTGGTCAACCAGCAGGGCGGCGCCGGCGCGACTCCCTTTATCCTGGTGGTAGTGCTTACACTACTGGCCTCCCATTCCCTTCGATCCGCGCCTGATGTGGGACGTTGCGCTGCAGAAGCATGAGTGAGCCGCAACAACCGCGGTCTGACCAGCGAACCGCCGTCTTGATCCAGCAGAGCAGATGGCCGGGATGGATCTGGGCGGTGCCGATCGCGGCGCTCGGTATCGTAACTTGGCTCAGCCTGCGCGCGATGACTACCGGCGGAGGCGCTATAACTATTCGCTTCGATACCGCAGCCAGAATGAAAGCTAACGAGACGTCAGTGCAGTCTTCCGGTCTTGAGGTCGAAAAGGTCGAAGACTTGTCGCTCGAAAAAGACGGGCGCCATATAAAGGCCAGGGTCAACATCGATGACGACGCTAAAAATTCCTGAGCGCAGATACACAATTCTGGCTCCAGCGCGCGTCGCCTGATTTCAGCGATCCTGACTCGCTGAAGGCGGTAGTCGCCGGTCCCACGATAATTATGGTTCCGGGAGGCGGCGCTTCGGCCCGCAATTTCACCGGTCTCGATCATCGCCCAATCGTAAGCAACCGCGATCGCCTGGTGCCCTATTTCCTCTACTTTGAAGGGGACGTCGGACGGCTGAAGAAAGACGCGCCGGTGACTCTGCGGGGCTTCACCGTCGGCGAAGTCGAAAAGTTTTGGCTCGAATACGACGCCTCGGCCGACAGACTGCTGACCCCTGTGATCGTAGGTCTCGACCCGACCGGTTTCGTGATCAAGGGAATCCCGTCGAATGCTGGCACCCGCGCCTTGCTTGATATCGTGCTCGATCGGTTGGCCAAAGGGGGCCTCCGCGCGCGCCTGGTTCAGAATCCTCCGCTCGTCGGCAGCTACGCAATCTCGTTCGATTTCGTCCCTGGTCAACCCACAGAGGGCCTTCATGTCGATGGAACGGTAGCAACGTTTCCTACAACATCCGGGCGGTGGCTTGAACTCGATCGTGCGCCGCATCAACCAGGTGCCAATCGATCAAATTGCTCAGCCTGTGATCGCGATCACGACCCAGGTGCAGGCCGTCGTCTCCTCGCCGCAGCTTCAGGACAGCTTGAAACATCTCGATCATTCACTCGCGCAGATGGACACCACGGTACAACGCACCGGTCCGCAGATTGACGAGCTTATCGACTCACTCAGGAAGACCGGGGATGAACTGGACGAAGCTTCACTCTCAGCCAATCGAATCCTCGGTAATAGTCCGACGAGCCAGGACAGGAACATCCAGGCGACCCTCTACGAGTTGACCGAAGCCGCGCGCTCGGTCCGGATGCTTGCCGATTATCTCGATCGCCATCCCGAAGCGATGCTGCGAGGCAAGCCCGCCGAATGAAGCATTCACTGGTAGCGCTCCCGCTTGTTCTGCTGCTCGCAGCCTGCAGAACCAGCCCGCCGACTCATTTCATAACCTTGTCGCCCGTCTCTCCCGTCGGTCACGCAGAAGCGGCCCCGTCGCCTCCAATACCGGTTGACCTTGTCCACCTGCCGGCGGTGCTCGACCGCGATGCCGTCGTTCGTCAAACCGGCGCCAATTCGCTCTCGATCGATGACCAGACGCGATGGGGCGCGCCGCTCGGCGAAATGACGCGTAACGTGCTTGCAGAGGATCTTGCCCGGCGCATGCCGCCCGGAGCCGTCATCCTGCCCGACGCTCCTTCGCCGCCCTCGGCCCGCCATCTGGTTGTGACGATCTCCGTTTTCAGAGAAGAGTCGCATCAGCTGGTAAAGCTCGAGGGAAGCTGGGCAGTGCTCGAGGGCGAACCGCCCAAAACTGTTCGTGCACACGACATCAATCTCGCCTGCACAGCTGCAAACACGAGCTACGATACCCAGGCTGCGGCGGTGAGCCGCCTGCTGGGTCTGCTCGCTGATCAGATCGCGAGCGAGGATGACCCTCCTCCCGCCATAAACTTCGATCACGCACGCCAGTCACCATAGTCTGCAGCAACAAACGAAGCAGGAACGAACCAATAATCCTGCCACAGTTAATGAGGCGCCCGCCTGTTGACGGGTCGCATAATCTCACTACCAGGTGCGATGCCTCACAGAACAATAATCCAATCGACATAATCACGTAACACCGCTTTTCTATAAGTCTCGCCGCCGACAAGCCGCGGTCTCGCCTCCCGGCGGACCGGAGGTTTGATCGTCTGACGCAACAAGGAGCAACCGTCTCATGAAGAGTCGCATTCTCGCGGCGATCGTGGCAGTACTTCTCGCGGCTGGCAGCGCTGGCGCTGGCGAGGGTCCGGTGCCCAAAGGTATTCCCGCGCTGGACCACATATTCGTGATCATGATGGAGAATCACGTCTTCAGTCAGATCTCGACGAACCCGCAGGCTCCGTTCATCAACAAGCTTATGGGCTCGGCAAACTCGGCGACTAACTACTTTGCGGTCGCGCACCCGAGCTCGACTAACTATCTCGAAGTGACCGGCGGGTCCAATTTCAACAATCTTTCCGACCAATATCCCGACTGGCACAACACGTCCTGCACGCCGAACATGCTGTCCGGCATCACTAATGTGGACGTGTTCCAGGCAGGTTATCCTTCCGTCGTGGGTCCGGTATGCCCGATCGCCGGCAAGGGCGGCACCGACGCCGACACTCCCGTAGCGGACACGACGAACAATGAAGGCACGCCGCCTTTGACGAACATCGACGGAAAGCTCAGTATCCCACCGGATACTAACATCGTCGCTAAGACGATCGCCCATCAGTTGGTCGAAGCAGGTAAAACCTGGAAAAGCTACCAGGAGGGCCTGCCGATCATCGGCTCTGACGGGGTCAATGTCAGCGACGGGTATTACATTATCGGCGGCGCAAACTCAGCCGGTGTCTCGGTCAGTACTGATTTCTCCAGCCTGACGACCGCCGGGAATCCGACCAGTGCGTCCGACATAGTCTATTTGTACGCAGTGAAGCATGACCCTTTCGCCTATTTCGCCGCGGTTCAGAAAGGCAAAAACCCGGATCTCAGCCTGAAACGCATCGTCCCCTTCGAAGGCAAAGGAGGGCTTTGGGCCGATCTCAAGGCGGGCAAGGTGCCAAACTTCGCGTTCATCGCGCCCAACCAGTGCAACGACATGCACGGGCGCGGCAACGGCACGGCGTTTTGTAACTACGACGCCGATGACAACGGCACGCAGACCGGTCTCAATCCCACGCTCATCCTGGAGGGCGATCTCGCGGTTGAGCGCATCGTCACCGCGATCAAGGCGTCTCCCGTGTGGTCGAGCAGCAAGTCCGCGATCGTCATCCTGTGGGACGAGAACGACTACAGCACGAGCACCGTGAACCAGGTCGTGTTCATAGTCGACACCAATTATGGGCCGCACAAGATCCAGAGCTCGAAGTTCTACGATCACTACTCGCTGACCAGGACACTCGATGGCGCGTTCGGATTGCCCTGTCTTAACCACGCCTGCGACAAAGGCGTGGACGTCATGGCCGACCTCTTTCAGGACTAGAAACGAATAGGGGCTGAATCCTCATGGCCGGAGGCATTCTGCCTCCGGCCATACTCTTAGATGACCCGTCCAACCAAGGCATCCTGCGCCGCACTGGCCGCGCTGCTCGCGTCAGCCGCGGTTGCGGCTTGCACAAGGTTCGACCCGCGTAGCACTCCAGCTTGGCCGTGCGGCGTCGGGATTCCGCCGCCCGGGCATGTCTTGCCAGAGCTCCTGCCCGAGTTACGTTCGCCGCCGGACCGAATCACACTGACGGTGCGGCAGGATAGCAACCGCCTGTGCTACGTAGCCGACGGCAGCGCCGACGCGCCTGTCATACGCGTGCGGCAGGGCAGCGAGCTGACCGTCATACTGCGAAACGAGATTACCGATCCCGCGGCGATCGACGCTGTTACCGCCCCCGGCCACCTCAGGACATCGAATGATGCGGCGCCGGAGCAGGACGGATTTTACCGAGTGATCGCGGGCGTGCGGCACCATGCGACCGGCGCTACGAACCTCCACGTCCACGGTTTCGCAGTGCCGCCGGTCGCGCCGCAGGATGAGGTGCTGATGACCTGCGTCGACCCTGCGGTGGGGCCTGCCAACTGCGGGCGGCGCGAGTTCACTTATCACTATCATGTGCCGCCCGACATGCCGGAAGGTCTGTACTGGTATCACCCGCACGTTCATGGAGAGGTTCAGGCTCAAATGCTGATGGGGCTCAGCGGTGCGATCGTGGTTGAAGGGCCGCTGGATGATGCGCGACGCGCCGCCGGCATCGCGGAGCGCATCCTGATCGTGCGCCAGACGCAGGATCTCGACGCGGGTAAGACACAGAACGCGGCCATGACCGGCGCTCCGGCAGCACCGCCCCGTGCCGGAGCGCTCAAGGGTGCGGCGGCGACCGCGGTCGACACCGCACACGAGCTTCTCTGTGCGCCCAATTCCGGAGTCGATCGGATAAGCCTCAATGGAACGCCGGTGCCGATCGGCGACGCGCCCGATTCCGCCCTCGCCCGACTGGAAATCCGGGCCGGAAGCAGGCAACTCTGGCGCATACTGAACGCGGCAACTGACGCGTTTCTAAACCTGGCGATCGTCGATCAACGTGACACGCCGCTACCGCTCCAGGTGGTTGCCCGCGATGGTGCGCCGCGCATCGACGATACCGGTCGGCCGCTTCGCCCGGTACCGACCACTGAGCCACAGTTGGTGCCGCCGTCAGGCCGGATCGAAATTCTGGTCGCGTCGCCGCCAGCGGGAATAAAGGCCTACCTCATCACCCGTGCCGTCGACACCGGATGCGCCGGCGACCGGCTCCCGGAACGGCGACTGGCCGTGGTCGTCGCGTCATCGGGCGATCCGGCGGCCCGATCTACTGCGTGGCCCGCGCTGACACCCCGGCCGAACCTGTTCGCCGGGCTGATGTCGCGCAAGACCGATCGCGAACGCGTGATCGCATTTGCCGAATATCCGCGGCCCGGCACAGAGGACCAGACCGATTTCTACATCGCCGAACGACGGCCCGGCGCGGTCTTCAAACCATACGAAATGGGCGACCCGCCGGCGATCACGGTGCAGGCGGGCACAACCGAGGAATGGATCGTCGAGAACTGGACCAACGAACTCCATGCCTTCCACATCCATCAGCTGCATTTCCGGCTGCTCGAAGTCGACGGCGAGAAAATCGCCGACCCTCCTCTGCTGGACGTGGTCAACGTTCCCTACGCGACGGCAACCGGCTATCACAGCAAGGAGGGACCGGTTCGGCCGGGCAGAGTGCGAATCAAGCTGACCTTTCCCGAAGCTCTCGCCGGCGATATTCCCTTTCACTGTCACCTCGTTGACCACGAGGACAACGGCATGATGGCCGTGCTTCGCGTCCTGCCCGAAGCTGCTTCACACAAGGCATCTCGATTTCTTGAGCGTCGGCACCACGAGAGTTGATAGGCACCGCACCCTTCAAGACTGTTGCAGCTGTCGCGAGACATACAGTTCGGAGAGAGGATGATCCGCCCTCAAGCGATGCGTTCGCGCTCAGGTCTCTCGATTGCACCGGCTGCAGGCGTAACGAGAACGCCTTTGGAGGTGTGACAGCCGATACTGACGGCATCGCGGATCCCCGCCTGCTCCAAGAGTAGTTTTTTCAGCCGCCGCGTTCGTGCGGACGCTCAAATCGAGCGGCCCGGCAAACCGTGGAAAAATTCGCGCGCCTCGAAAACCTCCGTCATCCCCCGAACCAGCTCGTTCGCGCAAATCCGACCAGCGCCCCGGCGAGGATCAGCCATGCGGAGTTGATCCGAACAGTGATCAGGATGACCGCACTGAGCGCCGCTATACCGCCGCTTAGAAAATCGATCACGGCGGCGCGGCCAAGCTGCAGCGACACCGCAATCATCAGCGCGACCGCGCCGACATTTACGCCGTCAAGAAATGCGCCTGCGATCTTCGATCCGCGGATTCGCGGGATCAACGGCCGGCTCGCGGCAACGAAGAAAAAGCCCGGCAGGAAAATGCCGAGGGTGGCGACCAGAGCGCCGGGAATGCCCGCGAGCAGGTAGCCGATAAAGGTCGCCGTCGTAAACACCGGCCCCGGAGTCACCTGGCCGATTGCTACCGCGTCGAGCAACTGGGTTTCCGTCAGCCAGTGCAACCGCGTCACCAGATCGGCCTGCAGAAACGCCAACAGGACATAGCCGCTCCCGAAAACGACAGCACCGAACTTCAGAAACACCAAAAACAGGGATCCAAGACCGATTGGAACCGTGGCCACCGATGGAACCGCGTACGTCAGCAACGATTTGTTCGTCGAAAGTGCCGCCAGCGGAACCCCGGCATGCCGCCCGACGAACCACGCCCGCAGCAGCGACACGAGACCGGCCGCGAACAATACGGCTAACACATTCCCTCCGGCGAGTGCGGCCGCCGTTGCCAGCACGCCGATCGCCGCCAGAAAGACATTCTTCACGGCGGCGCGGCCCAGGCCCCAAAGGGCGTGGAGCACGACCGCGATGATCACCGGCTTCACGCCGTACATGATGCTCTGAACCTGGGGAAGCGACCCGAACGTCGCGTAGATCCACGCACAGACGATGACGATCAGCATCGCGGGAACAATGAAACAGACGCCCGCAATAACCAGCCCTCGCCACCCGGCTCGCTGATGGCCAATATGAATCGCCACCTCGGTCGAACTCGGTCCGGGCACGAGATTGGACGCGCCCAGCATGTCGAGGAAATCCGCGCGCGACACCCAGGCGCGCCGCCGCACGAATTCCTCTTCCATCATCGCGATGTGCGCGGCGGGACCGCCAAACGCAGTGAGCCCGAGCCGTAGAAACGGCACGGCGAGATCCCCGGGAACGCCGGGATGCGTAGCCGCGCCCTTGATCTGCCGCCTCCGGCCAAATAGGTTATCGAACATCGACATCGAATCTCGACTATCGCACGAAATGTGTCAAGGATCCGGAGCGATTGTGCTCGGATAGCGCCTGGGCATAGGGCCAAAGATGAGAGCGTCGAAAAAGCCCCAAGCGCATGGCTCAAGCGAGGATCAGCAGCTGTATTCCGGGCTGATCCGTCTGCACGTGCTCCATCATGCCGCCCAGGGACCGGTCTACGGCCTGTGGCTCATCGAAGAGCTGGCCAGGCACGGCTACAAGCTGAGCTCAGGCACGCTTTATCCGATGCTGCACAACATGGAAGAGCGGGGGTACCTGCGCTCGGCCGCGGAACGTTCCGGCAAACTTGCCCGCCGCGTTTATCGGGCCACCGCATCGGGAAAAAGAGCGTTGGCCAACGCCCGGCGGAAGGTTTCGGAGCTATTCGCAGAACTGTTCGAAGATGCGAGCGCATCCAAACGCCGGCAGGGGAATTTCAGCTTGCGCCGCTCCGCCCGGCGGCAGGCCGGCTGAGAAATTGGCATGGACAAGCTTGCCGCAGAGCCGTCGGACTGCGTGGTCTTCGTGCGCTTGGCGACGGGCGTCATCTTCTTTACGCAGGGCATATTGAAGTACATCGACCCGCATATGGGCGTCCTGCGGTTTACCAGGATTGGATTCCCGTATCCTGATTTTACGGCGCATATGGTGGGCACGTTCGAGATCGCGTGCGGCTTCCTGGTCCTGATCGGCCTATTCGCCAGGCTCGCGAGCGTTGCGCTGCTGGTTATTATCCTGACCGCGATCGCGACGACCAAGATTCCCGAATTATGGCATCCGGATCAGGGCTCCTGGTTCATGGTGAGCGACGCGCGAACCGATTTCGCTATGACGATGAGCCTCCTGTTCCTGATTGGCGTCGGAGCGGGCGCATGGTCCCTGGATGCGCGGCGAGGGAATAAATCCTCGTGCGCCGAACCGTAGCAGGAAGTTTTCTGCGCCCTCGGAATTTGCGGTCGGCGTCTTGATCGAGCTGACCGGATTTCGACCTGGACAAGCGTGGGCTGCGGCCCGGCGCTGCCGTGGCTGGACGCACGGTTCGAGCCAGGAAACGTGGGCAAGAAATCCGGAAGATAGTCGTTCAAGGCTTCCTTGGAGCCACCCGTCGGATTCGAACCGACGACCTGCTGATTACGAAGTGTATTCCAGTCCCAAAACGTCGAGACTAATCGGTATCACTTCTTGTTACTCGAAATCGACAAAACCATTGGCGCACAAGGAATTCAGGCACCTTGGAAGATCCCACCGAGGGCCATCAAGTGATCAGCAGCGGTACGCGGAAAGGGCACAATTTTGGGCACAGTAGGGCGCAAAATTGGGCAGAGTGATTTCCGCGTTCGTGAGCTGATCGAGGCTAGCGAGATCACCGCCACCGAGCCCCTTTCGGGTCCCAGCGGCCCTCAGCATCACCGGACAAAATAGGATCGAGGAGTGCCGCGGCTTCTCCGTGACAGGTTCCTAGTTCCGGACTTATGCTGACCTGGTTGGCGAGTTTGCGATACGGCGCCGCCCAATCGCGCGGCGGCGGAGCCAGCCGATCTGGGAGTTGATGCAGACGCCTTCTCTCGAACACCCCGACTGGCGCCGCACGAAGGCGGGACGCGTCGAGCACCATCAACTGCTTCACTAGCACGATATCCACCAGATCCTTGGCTCGACTACTTGTACGACCGCTTGAGTAAATTCTCGTGTAGGCGTGAACTTTTTCTGCGATGTGTTGTTCGAGCGGCAGGATCGGAACCTCGATCGGTTCGATTCCGGCGAATTCCAGAAGATCTGTACCGGCGATTTTCTCGGGCGCCCACTTCAGCGGATCAGCGAAAGCGATATCGACGATTACATCCTCGAAGCGCCTGCCGCCCAGTTCCGCTCTTACGCGGTATCTCATCGCAGCGCCTTCGAGGTCTTCGCCAAGCGCGCCCACCTTCTCGATATCGAAGGTCTCGAAGTCACCGAGTTCGACAGCTTGAGCGGCTATCAGGTCAGCGGTAGCTGCCTCTTCGCTATCGTTGCGAATCAGGTCCATGTCTTTTGTCGTCCGCGTTCGCCCTCCGAGTCGGAAGTCCAAAGCGAGGGCGCCCTTCAGGACCCACTGTCCTCGAGCAGCGACCGTAAGGCGCGCCAGAGGGCGATCGAAGACAACCCCTTTGCGCAGGCGAACGAGAGAAGTGCCGGTCTGTCGCGAACGGGCGAGCAGACGCTGTTCCAGCGCCTGGCGAAACGCAGCACCACTTTTGTACTTCATGCTTGCCGCCGCTCGTCGAGAGCCTGTTGAACAAGGCGCGCGACTCTGTCCCCGCGCCCCTTGCCGCGCCGAGGAGTTTTGACCGACTCGTAATGCCCCGGTCCAGTGCTTGACCTAATGCAGCCGTTATCTGTTCTGGGGCCGTCCCGGCCTCAGCGGAATCTACGATAGACCGCGCTGGTCCTGTCACCCGGATCCCTTCGCGGACGACCGCGTCTGACTTGCCAATCGGTCGGGTCGTCGTGTGGACCGCTACGCCGGCAGAGGCGGTGCGGTAGCGCTTTGATCTTTCTACAGTAAGATCGACAGCTTCTGGCACCACATCGGAAAGACCGAGAATGTCGAGTGCGCTCTCGTGTGAGACGACGGTCGTCTCCCTTCCGGCCGCAAGCCATGCGGCTATCACGTCTTCGCGGGGTGAACTCGGGTACTCTCGAAATCGATAGAGCCCCTGACGGATTCGAATGAAGCGTCCCGACTTAGCATGATGCGCAAGCAGCGCTCTGCTATAGCCGCAGTTCTGCGCCTGAGCCGCGGCGAAGTAGCCGCCTTGTTGGGAGGCAATTTCAAAAAGCCGTGCTCGCAGAGGCAGGCTGTGGCGCGTAGCTGTGTCAATACTGCAACAGATTGTCCAGGCTTCGGAGCTTGGTTTCTCGAAAATGAATGTTCCACGTTACGTGGAACAGCAGGTTTCGCGCATCGCGGCGCATTCGCCGCTCAATGAATGAAGGCGACGAGCCCGGAGGGTATTGAACGACATCAATCCTCAGGCCGATTCACTTCTATTCATGGCAACCTGAATTGGGCCTCAACTAGCACAGGAAAAGCGATGAGTGAAACATGTAAGCTATGCGGCACGAAATCGACTCCGTAGTAGTACATGGACGTGCTCGATGGTCACGTGTGCGCGGACTGCAGCTACCGGCTGGCCGCGCTGTTCGCGAATGACGGGTCGCTATCACGGGCCGACCTGCTTGCGGTGTACGGAACCGAAGCCTGGAAGAAGGCAGACTTGCCATGAGGCGGTTGGGAACGATCGGACGCGGAATCGCTTCCGGCACAGGAAGGCCGGTCCCGCATAATTTTACGGGCTTCAATGTGGCCACGCTCAGGTGAGGGCGGAATCAACTCGAAATGGTGGTCCCCACGGGATTTGAACCCCCAGGAAAGCCCAGAAACCCTTAGATTTTTCGCGCAGAAATGTGTCCCAGAGTGGCTGTTTTGGTACAGTTTGCCCCACATGGGGCAAAGTCTACAATCTGCTTTATCGTCTAGGTTTTCCGCGACGGAACTGACCGCTTCGCCATTCTATCTACAAATGGTTTATGATTGTTCTGCGAGGTCGGATCATGGCTGACAAGGATTTTCAGGTGAGCCTGCCGCCGGAGGTCGTTGGAGCGTTCGGCTGGAACGATGCGGAAGTACCGCGCCGCGTGCGCGAGGCACTTGTAATGGATCTGTTGCGCCTCGATCGGCTTTCGGAGG
>Ga0335081_10017144_pt1 | contig 11732 bp, 1 predicted proteins | sample Lox_Sample_35_FD_206713 | JGI IMG/M metagenome (GOLD analysis project Ga0335081, IMG submission 206713) | Soil microbial communities from Loxahatchee National Wildlife Refuge, Florida, United States - Lox_Sample_3.5 | ecosystem: Environmental > Terrestrial > Soil > Wetlands | place: USA: Florida... | reverse complement strand
TCTCGGGCGAACACGGTGGCAGCGGCCGGCGCGCCGCCGATCACCGATGCGAAGGAGCCCTCCACAGCGGCGATCTCCAGCCCCTCGTTAAGCGGCTTGGAGAACACCACGAAAGAACCCCCGTGGTAGCGGGAGACCACCACGAACACGAACGGGCCGCGGAAGTTGGTCACCGCGCGGCCGATCTCGGCACCGTACTCCAGTTGCCAGCGGCGCATGGACTCCGGCGAGCCGTCGAAGCCGGACAGATTCGCCAGCACGACGACCGGGCGGTTGCCGCTGGCGGCGTTGATCGCGCGTGCCAGCTTGCGCGACGACTGGGGAAACAGAGTGCCCGAGGACCACTCCAACGGGCCGCCGGCCGGCACAAATCCGCGCCGCGGCACGTTGTGCGATTCGATCCCGAGCAGACACACCGGAATGCCACCGATGTGCGTATCCCACACGATCGTGATCTCGGCGGCGCGCCATTGGTCCCACCGCTCCAGCGGCTCCGAGTCCGTATCGGCCACCGCCCGCATCACCGAGCGCATATCGAACGGCTTCTTGCGTTGGGCGTTGTGAGAGGCGGAGAAGATCTCCCCGACCGTCGCCATCTCGGAGCCCGCGACCCGGGCGTGCGGCGCCGATCGCACGTCACGGTCTACCGGGTCGGCCGTGGTGCGCCTCCGCGGCCACCTCTCACCGGGCACGACGTAGGTGTACTCATAGTGGCGCAGCAGGATGTCGCACGCGTCGGCGAGGGTGGGCGCCCAGTACTGGCCCTGGCCGTTGGGTCCCATGATCCTGTCGAAGCCGCCGATACCAAAGTTGTCCTCGGCCGACACACCGCCGGAGAAATCCAGCGCCTGCTTACCGGTCAGCACCATCGCGCTGAGAGGTGTCATCACCAGGATGCCGCGGGTGTGCATCAGCATGGTTGCCTCGGCCATCCAGTACGGCTGGCCGCCCACGGTCACCCCGGTGATAACGAGGTTCACCTCCCCGCCGCCCTGGGTGAACTCGACGAGGCGTCGCAGCACCGCGGCAATCCAGTCCATGCTCTCGACGCCCTTGTCCATCGCGATCAACGCCCCAGACGACAGCGCGAACCATTCGACCGGTATTTGCATCCGCTCGGCCAGGTCGAGCCCGGCGATGATCCGCCGGCACTCCGGCTCGGCCAGGTTGCCCAGCCCGCGGATCGGGTCACTCAATAGCGCGACCCTGGTCATCCCTTCCGGCACCTTCTCGGTTTCGTTGCGCAGCAAGCCGACAACGACGTTGGCGGTGTTCATCCCATAGGGTCGCGAGACCGGTATGAGGTCTTGATGCTCGTCCAGGTCGTACTCGACGAACTGCCCTGGGGGAAACCGCGATACCGCCTCGGCCGGAGGGGTGAGCATCCGCACGATCTCATACGGGTACGGCGCGTTGAAGCGGTTGGCCCGCAGCACCTTCTGCCGGTACGGCGTCATTGACTTGATCGGCTCCTGCCCCGGCGGGCGTTCGCGCACCGTCACGCCCCCGTCCAGCCCCTCCACCTCCAGCACATGGTCGCGACCGTCGGGGAACCGTACTCGCAGCACGACTTTTTCCAGGTTGGCACCGATGGCCAGCGGCGCCAACGACCGGGCCAGTTCGGTCCACGCGTCGCGCGGCACATCCCACGGCGGCCGGACATAGAGCACTATCCGGTTGGCCGCCGGCCGGTCCCGCTCGTCGAACGTCGCGAGCGCTTCCCGGATCGCCGACAGGGCCTCCAGGCCCATCAGCTCCAGCCGCGGGTAGCGCATCGCACCGCTGGCGTCCCGGGCCGGGGTGAGGTCGCGCACTTCGGCCAGCGCGAACAGCCGTTGATCGGCGGGATTGTCGTGGGCCACGCCGTGGAACACGTACACGTCCTCGGCCGAGCGCAGCCGGCGCAGCTTGAAGTTCCCCAGGCGCCACAGGTCCAGACGCTTGGCGAGCATCGGGTGCAGATTGCGGTAGAGCGGGTCCTCGACGAACTGCCCGTCCTGCTGGCGGTAGGTCACGTGATGGGTGCGGAAGTGCTCTGGTTTCGCCCCTTCGACGGTGGTCATAGTGAGGTCAAGGCGGTGCAACAGGTGCCCGAAGTCGCAGCTGGCCAGGAGCTTGTCGGCCTCGGCGATGACGGCGTCGATATCAACGTCCTCGCCGTGCCGCCACAGCGCCAGACTCACCACGACCTCCCGCCCGACGTCGACGGTGGCCAGGTGCCCGGCGATCACCCGGGACAGCTCCGGCAGTTCGGTCAGCGGCGCGTACGCGGTGACCAGGTGGATGGTCTTGCCCTCGTCGTCGTATTCGGTGGCACCCAGCAGCCGCCCGTCATGTTCGTTGACGGCCAGGTCACGCAGTTCCCTGATCCGGTAGAACCGGCGGATGTTGACCTCCAGCAGCGCCCGGCGCGCTCCGGGGTCGCTGCTGTCGCGCCACCGCCGCAACAGCACGGGGCGCAGCGGCTGCGGGCAGGCGACAAGGCGGTCGATCCGCTCGGCCCGGTCGGCGCCGTCGGGATCGTCGAGCAACGCATCGAGATCGCGCTCCGCACGGGCGTACTCCTCGGCGACGACGACCTCGAGCAGCGGCTCATCAAAGTAGTGGAACCGCACGTCGCGGGCCAAGTCGGCGACCACCCGTTGGCGACCCTGGATGGCCGCCAGACGGTCAAGCCGGGCCCGCATCTCCGCGTCGGCCAGCTGCGCCAGCTCGGCTTGGTGGCGGAGCCGACGCTGAAGGATGGCGGTCACTGCCGGTACCAGCTCGTTGGCCCGGCGGAACGAGCGGAACATCCAGACCACGGCTTCTTCGAGTTCGGGGGTGCGATCCAGCCCGTGCACGCCGTAGCGCAGCAGCGCACGCTCCAACCGCTGCCGGTACGCGTCGGGCAGGCCGGCCCGATCCGCGTCCAGCCACTGCAGGTAGGACAGCAGGTACTCCTGGGCGCTGCCGGCGACGAACTCTTCCTCCGGCTCCATCTCGCCGCGCGGCCGGTAGAGCGCGCCGACGTCGGCGAACAGATCCAGCAGGGTGTCCTCGCAGCGCAGCAGTTCGGTGTCGGCCGGCGGAGCGATCTCGCCGAGCCGGCGCTGCCGGGTCAGCATTGCACGCACCGAGCCCGGGTCCAGGTCGTAGCCGAGCAGGTAGGAACCCAGCGCCCCATACACCCGCTCGCACGGTGGTGTGCCGGGTGGCTCGACCGCGGCGAGTCCGGTGAAGTCGACCGCGCCCCGCGACGTGGTCTGGTCCTGAGCGGCTTCGGACGTCGCGATGCGGACCACCGGCGCACCAGCCTCGATCTGCACGTTCGCGGCGGTTTCGACGCAAACGACGGTGCCGGCGAATGGTGCGGTGATGGTGGTTTCCATTTTCATGCTTTCCACCACCGCCAGCGGGTCACCCTCGCCGACCTCATCACCGGGTTTGACGACGACCGACAGCACGAAGGCCGGTCCGGGGCAGCGCACGACGCCACCGTCGTCGCGGAACACGGCGTGGGCCGCGCCGTCGACGTCGACCCGCACGGTGGCTCCTTCCACGACCGAGACCACGCGGTGCACCCGGTCGCCAACGACCACCCGCCGCTCGTTACCGTCTCGGTAGGACACCGTGACATCCGCGGCGCCGGCACCGGATGTGACACGGTAGGTTTCCCGGCTGGTGCGGTAAATGTGCAGGTCGTACTGCTGGCCCCGGTAACGGAGGCGGGACCGGTGACCCACCTCGGCCGTGGACTCGGCACCGCCTCGCGCCGCGCGGGCATGGAACGTGGCCTGCTCGGCGGCCTCGTCGAGGTCATACGAATCCACCGCGGCCACCAGCAGGGCAACCGGATCCGGGGCCGGCAGGTGCGCCGCCTCGCCGGTCAGCCGGTCCAGCCAGTGGTTGTCGAAGTGCCCGGCCCGCACCTCCGGCCGGTCGAGCAGGGTCAGCAGAAACGACCGGTTGGTGGTGCCGCCTTCGACCACCACCGTGGTTTCGAACAATGCCCGACGCAGCCGGGCGATCGCCTCCGCGCGATCCTTCCCCCATGCGATGATCTTGGCGATCATCGAGTCGAAGTCGGGTGGAATCCGATCGCCTTCGCGCACGCCCGCGTCAACGCGGATCCCGCTGCCGGCCGGCAGGCGGAGCCGGGTCAGCCGGCCCGGCGCGGGCGTAAACGCGTTCTCCGGGTCTTCGGCATTCAGCCGGGCCTCGATCGCGTGCCCGAACACCCGTGGCGGCGAGCCGGTGAGCCGGCCGCCCTGCGCGACGTGCAGCTGCAGCTTCACCAGGTCCAGCCCGGTGCTCGCCTCCGTGACCGGATGCTCCACCTGCAGCCGGGTGTTGACCTCCATGAACAGGAAGCTCCCGGTGTCCGGGTTGACCAGGAACTCCACTGTGCCCGCGTTGCGGTAGCCCGCGGCAGCGCACAGCCGGACCGCCGCATCGCGGATCGCCTGTTCGCCGTCGGCGTCCAACACCGTCGACGCCGACTCCTCCAGCACCTTCTGGTGCCGGCGTTGCAGCGTGCAGTCACGCACGCCCACCGCCCACACGGTGCCGTATCCGTCCGCGATCACCTGGACCTCGACGTGGCGAGCGGCCGGCACCAGCTGCTCCAGAAAGACCGTGGGGTCGCCGAAGGCGAGCTGCGCCTCGGCGCGCGCAGACGGCACCGCCGCGGCGAGCTCAACGTCGTCGCGGACCATCCTGATCCCGCGCCCGCCCCCGCCCGCGGCCGCCTTGACCATCACCGGGTACCCGAGCCGGGCCGCGGCCGCGGTCGCCGCGGCGACGTCATCGACCGACCCGCCGCTCCACGGCACCACCGGCACGTTGGCCTCCTCGGCGAGTCGCTTGGCAGCCACCTTGTCGCCGAGCCGCCGGATCGTGGCGCTGCCCGGGCCGACATACACGATGCCGGCCTCCTCGCACGCCTGCGCGAACGAGGCGCTCTCGGCCAGGAATCCCCAGCCCACCCACGCCGCGTCCACCTCGGCGTCGCGCAGCACCGCCATAACCGCCGCCACGTCCAGGTATCTCGACTTACGGCTGCCGTCGACCGGGTCAACGAACGTCGCGGTCCCGAGCGGCACAGCTTCATCGGCCTGCCGCACAAACCACGCGTCGGCATCCGAGTCGGTGTAGAGCACAATGGTTCGGATCGGTGGCTGGTCGCCGGCCTGGTTCAGTTCCGCCACCGCGGTCAGCGCGCGGGCGGCGGACTCACCCCGGTTGACGATCGCCAGCCGTCGGATCTGCTTGTCCATATCGATACGTCTCCTCAGCCGCGCATCACCGAGTGCATTGGGGCGACGACATCCGGCGGCGGCGGGTTCGGCAGCGGCACCGTGCGGTACCCGTCGAGCCGCAACACGAGCTTGCCCTTGTCGTCGCGGACGGTGCAGTCGAAGCCCCCGCGCCCGTCCGGCCGTGTGGTGGCGACCAGCCCGGCCCGCTCCGCGGGCGCCCCGTTGAGCCGCACCGCTTCGACATGCAGCGGCAGGGCCACGACGCCCTCGGTGCCGGCCTCGAGCAGCCCGACGGTCTGGAAGCACAGTTCCACCAGTCGTGGCCCGATCAGCACCGGCTGATCCACCTGCGGCGGCAGATCGGCGGCGAACCGGGCGGCCGCGCCGTCGCCTTGCTTCCACGCCGAACCGACCACCTGGTAGGCCGGGCCGTGGAAGTACAGCCGGTAGACCTGCTCCGGCGTCAGCGACGGGGTTTCTTTGTCGGAATGGGTGTCGCGGGAGTCAAGCGAGGGTGAACCTGTGGTCAGCCGTACCGAGCCGGTGAAGTGCACGGTGCGCTGCGGCTGGTCGGAGCCGGGCAGGATGCGCTCGGCCGACAGGCGGCACACGGCGACCAGGTCGTCTCCGTCGGGTCGCAGCAGCGCCGTGATCGTCACTGTGCGCGGCTCGTCGCGGTAGAACTTGAGCGGCGCGCGGAAATCCACGTCTTCGACGGCAGCCACGTGCAGCTCGGGCGCGAGCAGCCGGGCGGCCTCGGCGAACGCCTCCATGCCCATGACGCCGGGCAGTACCGGCGTGCCGTCGATGCGGTGATGATCCAGGAACGGCCGGGCGGCCGGGTCCAGCGTGGTGCGCACCACCAATCCGTCATGGACACTGGCGCGGGCGACCTCGCCGACCATCGGCCCTTCCACCGTCAGCGCAGCCGGGTCGATCCCGCCGGTGTCGTGGAACTCGGCGCCTATCGCGCCCAGCGCCCCGGCGACGACGACCTCGCTGTCGGGTACGCCGGTGTCCAGTTCGCGACGGAGCCAGGCCACGCCCGCCTCCGCGGGCAGCATGTCCACCCCGGCCATCTCCATGATCTTCGGGATCGATCCGCGGGTGGCCATGCCGATGCCGCCCCATGCGGTCCAGTCGACCGCCAGCGCTCGCACCCCGGGACGGGTGCGGCGCAGGCTGCTCAACACCTTGCACTGCAAGTCGTTGGCGGCGCTGTAGTCGGTCTGTCCCGCGTTGCCGAAACGACCTGCCACCGAGCTGAACGCCATGACGGTGCCCAGCGGCATGGTGCCGACGGCATGCAGTATGTTGAACAGCCCGTCACCCTTGACGCGGAGCACAAGGTCGAACTCGCCGGGCTCCTTGTCCGGCAGCGTGTGGCTGATCTCGATCCCAGCGGCGTGCACCAGGACGTCGATGCGCCCGCTGGTGTCGCGCACCCGGGCCATCACCTTCTCCACCGCGGCCGCGTCGGTGAGGTCGACGCTGTGGTAGTGCGCAGACCCGCCCGCCGTCTCGACGGCGCGGACCGCGGCCAGCGCGGCCTGCAGGCGCTCGAAGCGCGCCAGCTCCCGCTCGATCAGGACCGGTGTCGGGCGTTCGCCTCTCTCACGCATCCGGGCCGCGATTTCGGTCTTGAACCCCTCCCGGTCTTCGGTGTACCGGCGCAGGTCCGGGTCGCCGGGGTCGGGTTCCGGAGTGAGGTCGAGCAGGTGGAACGTGCCACGCCACGCCCCGGCCAGGTCGGCGGTGATCGCCGACACGATGCTGCCAGCGGCGCCGGTGACGACGAAGACCGGATCGGGGCCGAGCACTTCGCCGGCCTTGTGTGTGTCGGAGAACGGGCGCTCCACCAGGCCGATGCCCCAGCGCCGTCCGCCGGCGTGACCGACCTCGACGCAGCCGGGATCGCGCAGGGTCTCGTCGATCAGCACATCGGCCAGCCCTGCCGACGTCTTCCTCTTCTTCCGATTGACCTGGAAGTCGACCGCCTTGACCAGGGCGTCGGCCCGCTCCCGCCGGTACGCCTTGGCGAACCCGGTGACCGCGCCGCCCAGCGGAGAGGTCGCCCCGGCCGTGTCGTAGCCGTGGTATCCGCCCAGCCGGGTGGCGACGACGAGGAACGGGTTGCGTTCGTACAGCCGCCGCATGGTGGTGTAGAGGTTGCGCACCCGGCGCCGCAGCGCTTCGCGCCAGCCGGCGAGGTCCAAGTCGTCCAGGCTGCCCTCGTCGTCCAGCGCCACCAGCCAGTACACGCCGTCGACCGGAGCGTCGGCTAGGGCAGTATCGATGTCGTCATCCGGGCGCATCACCAGCACGTCGACGTCGAGCCGGGTCAGCCGGCTGATCAGCGCGTCTGCGACGCCCCCTTCGTCGCGCATGACCGCGACACGGGTACCGCGGCCGAGGGTGACCCCGGTCGGCACGCAGTCCGCCAACTCGGGCCGCAGCGCGGGTACCGGCACCCGCCGCGGGATCCGGTCGGTGGCGGCGATGTCGCCGATGACGGTGGGGGTCGAGGGCACTTCGCTTTGGGCCGCTGCGGGTGCTTCGGTGCCGGATGGCGGTGCCTCTTGCGCCACGGCCGCTGCGGCGGGCGGGGCGAGGATTCCGGCTTTGTCGCGGATCCAGCCGATGGCATGGTTCAGGGTGGGGAAGTCGCGCAGGTTGAGGTTTTCGTCGCGGGCGACGCCGTAGTGCTCGCGGATCGCGGCGAAGATCTCGGCCTGTTTGACCGTGTCCACACCCAGGTCGGCCTCCAGGTCGAGGCCCACGTCAAGCAGCTCGGGCGGGTATCCGGTGAGCTGGGAGACGATGCCGACCACGACGTCGGTCACCTCATCACCGGAGGGTGCTGGGGCCGGCGCTTGGGCGGCTGCGGCGGGTGCGGGCGCCGCGGCCGGTGCCACGGGCGCTGCGGCGGGCGGGGTGGGGATCCCGGCTTTGTCGCGGATCCAGCCGATGGCATGGGTCAGGGTGGGGAAGTCGCGCAGGTTGAGGTTTTCGTCGCGGGCGACGCCGTAGTGCTCGCGGATCGCGGCGAAGATCTCGGCCTGTTTGACCGTGTCCACACCCAGGTCGGCCTCCAGGTCGAGGTTCACGTCGAGCAGCTCGGGGGGGTATCCGGTGAGCTGGGAGACGATGCCGACCACGACGTCGGTCACCTCGTCACCGGCCGGTGCCGCCGCTGCCGGTGCAGGGGCCGGCGCTTGGGCGGCTGCGGCGGGTGCGGGCGCCGCGGCCGGTGCTGGGGCCGCTGCGGCGGGCGGGGCGGGGATCCCGGCTTTGTCGCGGATCCAGCCGATGGCATGGGTCAGGGTGGGGAAGTCGCGCAGGTTGAGGTTTTCGTCGCGGGCGACGCCGTAGTGCTCGCGGATCGCGGCGAAGATCTCGGCCTGTTTGACCGTGTCCACACCCAGGTCGGCCTCCAGGTCAAGGTTCACGTCGAGCAGGTCGGGGGGGTATCCGGTGAGCTGGGAGACGATGCCGACCACGACGTCGGTCACCTCGTCACCGGCCGGTGCCGCCGCCGAGGCAGGCGCCTCGGCGGGCGCTGCAGTAGGTACTTCGGCGACCTGCACAATGGGTGCGGCTACCGGTGCCGGTGCGGGGGCCACCGGCGTGGGCTGGACGGTCGGCATCTGCGTCGGAACCGCCGACGGGACGGTCTGCAGCGGCGGACCGGTGTCGATGACCCGCAGCCGATGCTGGACGACCTCGAGCTGCGCGTCGGGGGTGCCGGCCAGCTGCACCAGCCAGCGCCGCCAGGCAGCCTGGTCCACAATGCGGTACTCATACCCGAGTTCGTCCGGCGCGCGGTGGCGGCCGTCGGGCATCGGGGTCCAGCGCATCAGTGTCATCGCAATCTGCGAGCCGAACCCGGCGCCCAGCCTGAGCGCGTACTGCACCGGGTAGCTGCCACCCACCGACAGGTTCAGCTGGCCCAGCTCCGGATCCGGCTCTTTGTAATTGGGCACTAGAGGGACCAAACCGGTCTCCAGGCACTTGATGGCGAGGACGTCCTCCACTGCGGCGCCCATCGCGTGTCCGGTGAAGCCCTTCGTGTTGGTTATCACCACGGCGTTGGCGTCCGGTCCGAACACTCGGCGCAGCGAGTTGATCTCGGCGGCCGCGCTGCCGCCGCGCGCCGGCGTGTACGTCTCATGAGACACGAACACGGTGCTGGGTGCGATGGTATGCCGATCCACGCCGCGAGCCTCGGCCTGGGCAAGCAGGTGCTCCATAACACCGCCGATGTGCTCGACGTCGAGCCGGGTGCCGTGGAAAGCGCTGTTCGCGGTGACCGTGCTGAGGACTTCACAAATGGGTTGCAGCCCGCGTTCCCGGGCGGCCTCGGCAGACTCCACCACGAAAGCCGCCGCCCCCATGCCGACGATCATCCCGTGCCGGCGCCGGTCGAACGGCGTGGCGGCCTCCTCCACGATCTCATCTGTGGCGGCCGCCCCGGACGCCAGGAATCCCGACCCCAGCCAGGGCAGCAGCGTGTCGGAGGTGATGTCATCGGCAGACACCACGATCACCCGGCGACAGCGGCCGGCCCGGATCCAGTCCTCCGCGAGCGCCACCGACTGGGTGCCGCTCGCACACGCGGCATTGATCTGGGTGTTCGGCCCGCGTGCACCGATGATCTCGGCGAACTGCGAATGGCCCATCGACAGGCACCGGAAGATGAACCGACGGTCGAACAGGTACGGGTCGGACTCGAGAGCGTGGCGCAGCTCGACGATGCGCCGGTCAACCTCCGCCGCGGCCGGTTCGTCACCGCTCATCCGAGCGCGCACATCCTCCAGCGCGAGCAATTGCTCCCGGTTGCCCCGGTCGATGAAGTAGCGCTCCAGGTCTTGGGCGAAGTTGTCGTATCCGGGGAAGGCGGAGGCGAAGATGATACCGGTGTCGTCACGCATTGAATCCGGCAACCCCCACCGGTCCGGCAGCTTGGTGCCCAGTGTCGTGGTCTTGTAGCGCATGACCAGCGGGATTCCGGCGTCGCGCAGCGCGTCGAAGCCGGCACCGATGGCAAGCCTGGTGGTCGAGTCCAGCGCGGCGTCGCGGGCGGCGTCCACCCCGAACTCGGCGACCACGTCCAGCGGCGCGGCGCGGGCGGCCAGTTTGATGACGTCGGCCTCGTTGTCGATCGTTTCGAACGACGGCTCGCCGGTCTCGCGCTTGACCAGCCGGGTGATGTGCCGGTCGACCATCGCACTACGCACTGGCTGCGGGATGGTGTGGATGAACTGCTGGCCGCCCAGGATGCGGGCGACGTTCGTGTCGTCGAATACCCGCTCGACACCGGGCAGACCGAGCGCCGCGCCGGTTATCACCACCGGTTCGGTGTCGACTGGCGCCGCAGCGCGGGAAGTCAAGAACTGTTCGGTGGTCATCGCGGTCCTCCTGCTTGGATTGAAGGTGCGTCAACGGCCGCGACCGGCACGGCGGCGACCGCCGCAGTGTCTGGGGCTGCGGCGGTAAGCGTGGGGAATCCCAGCCCGGCGGCGTAGAGCCCGCACAACGCCTGGTTGAACGAGGCGACATCGCCGGTTTTCGGGTGGTTGGTGAACAGGGCGAGCACATCGTCGCCGAGGACGTCCTCGACAAAACCGTGCAGCGCCTTCTTTGGGCCGACCTCGACGAAGATGCGAGCGCCCGCCGCATACAACGTGTGCAGCCCGTCGATGAACCGGACCGGCGACGCCACCTGGCGGCCGAGCAGATCGAGCATGGTGTCCACGTCGGCGTCCGGCGGATAAAACGCACCGGTCACGTTCGACACGATCGGCAGACGCGGTGGCCGGATGTCGAGCCGACGCAGTGCGACCTTGAGCGGTTCGCTGGCCGGCGCCACGAGCGTGGTGTGAAACGCGTGGCTGACCGGGATCCGACGAGCGTCCCTGCCGGCGGCCTGAAACGCCGCGACCGCAGCCTCCACGGCATCGGTGACGCCGCCGATCACGGCCTGGCCGGTGCTGTTGATGTTCGCGATGACGACGTACCCGTCGGTCTCGGCGACGATCCGCTCGATCTCCGCGAGGGGGGCGGACACTGCCGCCATGGCGCCGGGGTCGCCCATCGACAGTTTCGCCATCTCCTGGCCCCGGGCGCTGACCGCCTCGAGGGCGGCCTCGAACGACAGCGCGCCCGCGGCCACCAGGGCGCCGTACTCGCCCAGGCTGTGGCCCATCACCATGTCGGGCCGCACGCCGTATGCGTCGAGCATCCGGGTGAGCGCCAGATCCGTGGTCAGCACCGCCGGCTGGGTGAACTCGGTCTGCATGAGTTGCTGTTCCACCCGCTGCACGGCGGTCTTGTCGGTGCTGTCGGCGAAGATGTACTCGGTGAGCGGCTTGCCCAGCAGCGGTGTCATGATCTGGTCGGCCTCGTCGAACATCGCGGCCACGATCGGCTCGCGCTGCCGCAGGTCGTGCAGCATGTTGACGTACTGCGAGCCCTGGCCGGTGTAGAGAAACG
>Ga0335081_10017143_pt1 | contig 11732 bp, 12 predicted proteins | sample Lox_Sample_35_FD_206713 | JGI IMG/M metagenome (GOLD analysis project Ga0335081, IMG submission 206713) | Soil microbial communities from Loxahatchee National Wildlife Refuge, Florida, United States - Lox_Sample_3.5 | ecosystem: Environmental > Terrestrial > Soil > Wetlands | place: USA... | reverse complement strand
AGACCGTGGCCGGCGCGGCGCGCCTCGCCTTTGCCAGCTATCGCGCCGTCGCCGTGCTGCTGGCGCAGCAGCTCATCGGCGCCAAGAGCTTCGCCCACTGAGATGAGCGGCGCCAATGCACTCGATCGCCGCGCCGTCGCTGCAGTGCTGCTCGAGGGACGCGGCGAGCTCCTGGTCGTGACGGGGCTGGGCGCGCCCTCCTGGGATGCAACCGCCGCCGGCGACCATCCCCTGACCTTCCCGCTCTGGGGCGCGATGGGAATGGCGGCGATGGTGGGGCTGGGACTGGCGCTGGCGCAGCCCCGGCGGAGCGTGCTGGTGCTGACGGGCGACGGCGAGATGTTGATGGGCTTGGGGAGCCTCGCCACCGTCGGCGTGCAACGGCCCAAGGACCTCGCCATCGTCGTGCTCGACAACGAGCATTACGGCGAGACCGGGATGCAGAAGACGGCAACCGCGCATGGCGTCGACCTCGCCGCCATCGCCGCCGGCAGCGGCTTTGCCGCGAGCGAGACCATCCGCGAGATGGCCGGCGTCGGAGCCCTGCGCGAGCGGCTCATGGCGGGGCAAGGGCCGCTCTTCGCGCAAGTGAAGATCGCCGCCGATGCCAAACCGCTGGTGCTGCCGCCGCGTGACGGCGGTCACTTGAAAAACCGTTTCCGTCAGGCATTGCTAGGCGACCGGGCAACACTGGAGTAGCCCCTCCGGGTCATGGTTGACGATGCCCGGGAGCGTCCCCATTTACGGCGTGGTCCATCCGATGAACGAGTCCCAGCCCCTCTTCACCGTGCTTCGCCAGTCGGCGGACAAGGACGCGGTCGCCGCCATCGAGCGGCTGGTCGAGAGCGGCGACGACCGCGAGCTCGGCCGCCTCAACGCCGTCGACTTCGCCCGGCGGAACGGCCTCGACGAGGAACGCGTCATCGCCGCGCTGCTGCACGCCTCCCGTCTCGGGCTCTTCGAGCTCTCCTGGAACGTGTTGTGCCCGGGTTGCGGCGGCGTCCTCGACGCCGGCACGACCCTCAAAACCATCCACCGCGACGAATATGAGTGCGCGCTCTGCGCCGCCGGCTATGAGCCGACGCTCGACGAGATCGTCGAGGTGACCTTCACTGTCAGTCAGCGCGTGCGCAAGATCGCCGCACACACGCCGGAGGAGCTGCCTTTCATCGAGTATTTCCGCCAGATCTTCTGGGGCTCGGGAATCGACCTGCCGGGTAATATCGACAGCTTGATCGAGGAGATCACGCTCGAAGCCGTGGAACTGCCGCCCGGCGAGAAGGCGCTAGTCTCGCTGACGCTGCCGGCGGCCTTCATCATCATCCTCGACCCCGTCACGCATGCGACGCAATTCATCGACGTGAAAGGCGAGCCAACCCGCGAGCGGCAGAACCTCGCTCTCGTCTTCAACAAGCTGCGCACGCCAACGGGAACGATCGAGATGCGCCCCGGCCCCTTGCGCCTCTCTCTCGACAACCAGAGCGGGCGGCGCGTGCTGCCCGGCGTCTGGATCGCCGGCGACGCGCTCCATGCATTGCTCGGACGGCGGCGACCTTTCCTCACGGCGAAGCGGCTGCTCACCAACCAGGTCTTCCGCGACCTCTACGGCACCGACACGATCGACGTGCATCAGCGCCTCAAGATCACCAGCCTCACCTTCCTCTTTACCGACCTCAAGGGCTCGACGCAGCTCTATGAGCGCGTCGGCGACCTCGCCGCCTTCGATCTGGTGCGGGCGCATTTCGGCGTGCTCAACGACATCGTCGCCGGCGAAGCGGGGGCCGTGGTGAAGACGATCGGCGATGCGGTGATGGCGACCTTCCCGACGCCCGACCGCGCGCTTGCCGCCGCGCTCCGCATGCGGGAGGCGATGCGCAAGCTCAACGACGACCGCGGCAATGAAGACCTGAGCCTCAAGATCGGCCTCCATGAAGGACCTTGCCTCGCCGTCGTCCTCAACGACCGCCAGGATTATTTCGGCCAGACGGTGAACATCGCGTCCCGGGTGCAGAACCTCGCCGTCTCGCGCTCCATCTTCGCCACCGGATCGGTGCTGGGCGACGCGCGCTCGGCCGCCCTTCTCGAGCGCAACGGCCTCACGCCGATGCCGCGCAACGAAGCGCTCCGCGGCATCACCGAGCAGATGGCGGTCTACGAGATTCCCTGAGCAAAATCTTCTCAGCTCACGCCCTGAGCGGCGCTGTCGCCGAGACAGCGCAACAGCAGATCCAATCCCGCGGCGGTGAACGCCCGCATGTTGGCGACGCGGTCGGCGCCGCCGGTCTCGAGCGTGATGCTGCGCTCGAGCGGACCCGCCACGGCGAGGCAGGTATGGCCGGGCGCGTCGCCGTAGCGGTTGCCGGTGGGGCCAGTGGCGCCGGTCTCGGCGATGCTCCAGGTGACGGCGAAGCGTTCGCGCGCGGTGCGCGCCAGCAGTAAGGCGTAGGCCTCGGTCGAGGCGCGCAGGCCCTTCATCGCCTCCTCGGGAATGCCGAGCAGGAGGCGACGCGCGTCCCGCGTATAGACGACGGCGCCGCCCAGGAAATAGGCCGACGCGCCGGGCACGGCGAGGAGCGCCGCCGCGAGGAGGCCGCCCGTCGAGGATTCGGCAACCGCGAGCGTCTGCCGGCGCTGCTTCAGCAACGAGGCGATGGTCTCGGCCTGGGGAAGGAATGCCTCCATCGCCCGCGACGCTAGGGAAGCGCCGCGCGCGAGGCAAGACCCGCTCAGCTGCGCTCGACCTCGCTCGCGGCGCGGTCGAGCACCTCGGTGATCTGGCGGAGCTGCTCGGGTGCGAGCGCGCCGCGGCCGAGGCGAATGCGGAGCGCCAGGCGGAGATTCTGCATGGCGCGCAGAATCTCCGGCGCCGGGCCACCGCCGAAAGAGGCGGCCACCCTCTGCATGCGGCCCAGCACCTCCTCCACCGTCGCGCGGTTGGCGGCGAGGAAGGTGGTGCCGTCGTCGGTCACGGCATAGGCCTTCTTGTTGCCGTCACCGGCTTCCGGGCGGATGTGGCCGAGTTCCTCGAGCAGGCTCAAGGTCGGATAGATGATGCCGGGGCTCGGGCTGTACATGCCGCCGAAGACCTCCTCGATCGCCTTGATGAGCTCGTAGCCATGGCGCGGCTTCTCGGCAATGAGGTGCAGCAGGACATAGCGCAGGTCGCCCTGGTCGAGCATGCGGCGACGCATGCCGTGTCGGCCATGACGATGCCGGCCGAAATCCTCGCCCAGACCGCGCGCATGGCGCCGGCCGCCATTGTCTCTGTCGTGATCGTAATGATAATGCATGGGTCCCTCGATCGTGTTTCGATATATCTTTTCGAGAAAGATATATCTAAATACTATCTGAATGCAAGAGGTAGTTTTTCGTTGACGCGGCGGACCGCTTCGGACCGTATTCGCCCCCATGGAACTGCAGTTAGAGGGGCGGACGGCGCTCGTCACCGGCGCCAGCACCGGCATCGGCCGCAGCATCGCCAAAGGCCTCGCCGCCGAGGGGGTGGGGCTCGCCGTGGTGGCGCGCCGGCGGCCGCTTCTCAAGACTTTGGCGGCAGAGATCGAAGCCGCCGGGCAGCGCCCACCTCACATCATCGTCCAAGACATCATGGCGGCCGATGCGGCGGCGCTCATCCGCGACGCGGCGCTGGCGGCGCTGGGCGACGTGGCGATCCTCGTCAATTGCGCCGGCGGCAGCCGGCCCTTGCCGCTCGATGCGGATGAGGCGGCGTGGGAGGAGGCGATCACCCTCAACTTCACTCGCCAGCGCCAGATCACCCACGCCCTTCTGCCGCAGATGATGGCGCGCGGCTGGGGCCGCATCATCAACATCACCGGGAAGTCCGAGCCCGAGAAAGTGAATGCCGCCTTTGCCGCCAAGGCGGCGATGCACTCTTGGGCCAAGGGTCTCTCGCGCGACGTGGGGCGCCACGGCATCACCGTCAACTCGATCGCCCCCGGCCGCATCATCAGCGAACAGATCCTGCGCAACTATCCGCCCGAGGAGCGCAAGCGCCACGCCGAGGCCGACATACCCGTCGGCGAGTACGGCCAGCCCGAGGATCTGGCTGTGCTCGCCGTCTTTCTCGCCTCGCCGCTGGCGCGCTACATCACCGGCACGGTGATCCCGGTCGATGGCGGCTTGCGGCGCTATCAGTTCTGAGCACGGCAATGGCGCCTAGGACCGGCTAGGCTGCGGCCATGTCGGCATCGCGTCTCATCCTGCAGACGAGCATCTTCATCATCGTGCTGGCGGCGGTGCTGTTCGGCGCCGCCGGCACGATTCGCTGGCCCGCCGGCTGGGTGTTCGTTGCCGAGATGGAGATCAGCTCCCTTCCCATCGGCTTCTGGCTTTTGCGCCACGATCCGGCGCTCTTGAAGGAGCGCTTCGCCTCGCCCATTCAGCGCGCGCAAGAACGCTGGGACCGATACTTCATGGCCGCGACCCTGGTGATCTGGCCCGCCTGGCTCGCCTTGATGGCGCTCGACTGCCAGCGCTTTCACTGGTCGCATGTGCCGTTGGCGCTCCGGATCGTCGGCGCGGTGGCGATTCCGGTCGGCATGGGCGGCGCCTTTCTCGCGGTGCGCGAGAACCCCTACCTGGCGCCGGTGGTGAAGATCCAGTCGGAACGTGGGCACAAGGTGATCGACACCGGCCCTTACCGCTATGTGCGGCACCCCATGTATACGGGAGCGCTCATCTATCACCTCGGCATGCCGCTGCTGCTGGGCTCCTGGTGGGGACTTGCGCTCCTGCCGCTGATCATCGCCAGCGTCGGCTGGCGCGCGGTCAGGGAAGAGCAGACACTGGCGCGGAAGCTACCGGGCTACGCGGACTATGCCCGCCGCACCCGCTGGCGCCTCATCCCGCTGATCTGGTAGCTCAGGCTGCCGCTTCTTGCGCCACTATCGGCGCGTCGCCGGCGACCGTGGTGCGCCGCATGTCGCGCACCTCGCGCTCGTTGAAGCGGCGGACGCGGTGCATGGTCTGGCGATTGTCCCAGATGACGAGGTCGAAGACGCGCCAGCGATGGACATAGACGAAGCGCGGCTCGGTCGCGTGCTCGGTCAGATCGCGCAGATAGGCGCGCGCCTCCGACACCGGCCAGCCGACGATGCCGCCGGCATGCGAGGAAAGATAGAGCGACTTCCGACCCGTGATCGGATGTGTGCGCACGAGGCGCTGGCGCACCGGCTTGAAGAGCGCGCGCTCTTCCTCGGTGAGCTCGGTGAAGCCCAGCGCGCCCCGGGAATAGATGAGGGAGTGCTCGCAGACGAGGTCCTCGATCTCCGTCTTTGTCGCCGCGTCGAGCGCGTCATAGGCGGCGCGCATATCGGCAAATTCCGTGTTGCCGCCGGCGGTGGCGATGACGCGCGCCGAGAGCAGCGAGTATTTCGCCGGGATCGCGCGAAACGAGCTGTCCGAATGCCAGAGCCGATTGGCGAGATTGAACATCCGGTTGCGGTCCTCGCGCGCCAGCGTCTGCCCCGCCGCATCGAGATTGGAGACGTCGATCATACCCGCGCCCAAGCGACGCTCATGCGGCTTGGCGATATGGCCGCCCTCGGCATGCTCGATCGCGCCGAAATTACCGGTGAACGCCAGCTGCTGCTCGTCCGAGAGTCGCTGATCGCGGAGCACCAGCACGGCAAAGCGATCCATCCCCGCTTCGATCGCCGCGACATCCTCGGGCGCAACTGGCTGCGCCACATCGATGCCGGATACTTCGCCGGCGAAGCTCGGTCGGATGGGGCGAATGGAAAGGGCCATGGGGCCTCTCTGGGGCTGGAATAGCGGGCTGCATCGATGGAGTGCGTCCGTCAATGGTACCGCGCGACGACGGTTGCGTCACGCCCGTGCGCGTCTGGTCAGGACCGGCTACTCTCATTCGTCGAGCCCGATGGAGAGCGATCATGACCAACCGCAATCGCCAAGTCCTGCTGGTCGAGACTCCGAAGGGGAAGCTCGCGCCCGAGCATTTCCGCCTCGCCGAAGGAGCGATGCCCAGTCTCGGCGAGGGCGACGTCTTGGTGCGCACGCGCTACATTTCGCTCGACGCGGCGAACCGCGCCTGGATGCAAGGGGCGACGTACCGCTCGGCGGTCGAGGCGGGGCAAGTGATGGCGGGGGGCGCGGTGGCGGTAGTCGTGGACTCGCGCAGCGCCGATTTCCGTCCGGGCGATCTCGTCTTCGCCGACACCGGCTGGCAGGATTACGCCGCGCTGCGCGGAAAGCAGCTTATCCCGCTGCCCAGGATCGAGCCGATGACGCATCTCTTGAGCGTCTACGGCATCGCCGGGCTCACCGCCTATTTCGGCCTGCTGCGCGTCGGGCGGCCGGCGCCTGGCGAGACGGTCGCGGTCTCCGCCGCGGCGGGCTCGGTCGGCTCGCTCGCCGGCCAGATCGCCAAGATCAACGGCGCCCGCGTCGTCGGCATCGCCGGCGGCGCCGAGAAATGCGCTTGGCTCACGCGCGAGCTCGGCTTCGACGCCGCGGTCGACTACAAGGCGGGCGACCTCTTCAAGGCGCTGAAGGCGGCGGCGCCCAAGGGCATCGATGTCTATTTCGACAACACCGGCGGCGATATCCTCGAAGCCTGCCTCTTCCAGATGAACCCGAAGGGCCGCATCGCCTGCTGCGGCGCGGTCTCGCAATATGACGGCGCGCCGGCGCCGCACGGGCCGCGCGGCATCCCCGGGCTTCTCGTGGTGAAGCGCCTCGTCATGCAGGGCTTCATCGTCATGGATTATTACGCCGAGCGCGGCGTGGCACTCACCGACCTGCAATCCTGGGTCGCCGCCGGGAAGCTCAAAGTGCAGGAGGACATTATCGACGGCCTCGAGAACACGCCCCGCGCCCTCATCGGCCTCCTCGCCGGCGACAACCGCGGCAAGCGGATGGTGAAGGTCGCCTGACCGCCGGGCGCCGCGTGACGTCCAGGGAGAGGGAGGATCGTCGAAGACGGCCGCGCGCGGAGCTTGGACAACGCGTGTACCGGATGGCGCGCCGTCTATCGCGGATCGGCGCAGCGACGCACGCGCTCGGCGCAGGGCTGTCACATCATACTCGGGCATCGGCCTCCGATCGCTGGTACCGCTATAATGCTTGGCGAGGGAGGCCAGCCGTATGCATTGGACCGAGCGCCGCCAGAAATTCCGCGCCATTATCCGGGGGAAGCGCTGCTTTCATCCCGGCTCGGTTTTCGATCCCATCTCCGCCCGCATCGCCGAGGATGTGGGCTTCGAGATCGGCATGTTCGCGGGCTCGATGGCGTCGCTCGCCGTGCTCGGCGCCCCCGACATCATCCTCTTGACCCTCAGCGAATTCGCGGGCCAGGCCTATCGCATCAACCGCGCTGGAAACCTGCCGCTGCTGGTCGATGCCGATCACGGCTATGGCAATGCGATGAACGTCATGCGCACCGTCGACGAGCTCGAGACCGCCGGCGTCGCGGCGCTCACCATCGAGGACACCGAGCTTCCAGCCGCTTTCGCCAGCACGGCGCCGCGGCTCGTCTCGATCGAGGAAGGCGTCGGCAAGATGCGGGCGGCGCTGGCGGCGCGGCACGATCCCGAGCTCGTCATCGTCGGCCGCACCGCCGCGCCCTCGCTGACCTCGATCGAGGACGCCATCGCCCGCGCCAAGGCCTATGCCGCAACGGGCGTCGACGCGCTCTTTTTCGTCGGCGTGCGCAAACGCGCCGAGCTCGACGCCATCGCCGCCGCAGTCACCCTGCCGATCATCATCGGCGGCGGCGGCCCTGAGCTCGACGACAAGGACTATCTCGCCGCGCGCGGCGTGCGCGTGGCGCTCCAGGGCCATCAGCCGATCATGGCCGCGGTCGAGGCGGTGCACGCGACGCTGAAGGCGCTCCGCGACGGCGCCAAGCCCGCTTCGCTCCCCGGGGTTGCGTCGGCCGAGCGCATGCGGCAGGTAACGCGGGACGACACCTACAAACGCTGGGCCGACGAGTTCTTGCGGCCGAAATGAGCGGGAGGAGAGGCATGAGAAAGAAGATCGCGATCATCGGCGTCGGCGCCGTCGGAGGCTATTGCGGGGCGCATATGGCGCAAGCCGGCGAGGACGTGACCTTCATCGATCCCTGGCCGCAGCACGTCGAGGCGATGCGCGAGAAGGGCCTCCGCATCACCCACGCCATGGAGGTGCCGGAGTTCACGCAGCGGGTGCGGGCGCTGCATCTGACCGAGGTGCAGCAGCTCGGCAAGGAGGCGCCGGTCGACATCGCCTTCGTCTGCATGAAGTCCTACGACACCGCCTGGGCAACCATGCTGATCCGCCAATATCTCGCGCCCAACGGCTATGTCGTCTCGCTGCAGAACTGCATGAACGAGGAGACCGTCGCCGGCATCGTCGGCTGGGGCCGCACCATGGGCTGCATCGCCAGCCGCATCACGGTCGAGCTGCGCGCGCCCGGCCACGTCCATCGCGGCGCCGGCAAGGGCGGCGCGCGGCACACCGTCTTCCGCACCGGCGAGGTCCATGGCCGCATCACGCCGCGCGCCGAGGAAGTCTGCCGGCTCGTCGCTTATACCGACAGCGCCAAGACGACGGCTAATCTCTGGGGCGAGCGCTGGTCGAAGCTCGTCGCCAATGTCATGGGAAACGGCGTCTCCGCCTGCACCGGCCTCACCAGCAACGAGAGCATCGGCAACGACACGGTGCGGCGGTTCATGCTGCGGCTCGGCAGCGAGGCGATCCGCGTCGGCGAGGCGTTGGGCTATCAGCTCGAGGATATCCTGCATCTGCCGCCCGCCACGGTCGCGCGCGCCGGCGAAGGCGACCCGGCGGCCTTTGCCGCAGCCTCGGACAAGATGCTCGGCGGCAGCAAGCATCTCTCGGCCGAGCAACGTCCCTCGATGGGGCAAGACGTGATGAAGGGCCGGCGCACCGAGATCGATTTCCTGAACGGCTTCGTCGCATCCAAAGGCGCCGAGCTCGAGATCGCCACCCCCGCCAACATCGCGCTCACCGAGATCGTGCGCCGCGTCGAGCGCGGCGAGCTCAAGCCGGATCCGCGCCGTATCACCGATTTGAGGCTCAACTGAGCCTGCGATAAGCTGCAGCCAAACCCGGGAGGAGAACATATGCAATACCGCCGGATTTCCGCCGATTGCCATCTCGACCTGCCGTGGATGCCGCCCTCGCTCTTCGTCGAGGAAGCACCGAAGGACTTGAAGGAGCGCATGCCCTTCGTCGCCGAAGGGCCGGACGGCCCCTATTGGACGGCCAAGAACGGCGCGCGCTTCGGCCTCGTCAACGGCGTCGGCCCTTCGGGCCAGAAATTCGTACCCGGCAGCCACGCGCGGGTCGACGTCATGGCGTCGACCGGGCTCTATGACGACGGCAAGAAAGGCATTCGCCGCGTCAGCGACCCGCATCTGCGCATCAAGGACATGGACCGCGACGGCGTCGATGCCGAGGTGATCTACGGCATCCTGGGTGCCGCAAGCCGCCTCAACGACCGCGAGGCGGCCAACGAGATGTTGCGCATTTACAACAACTGGCTCAAGGATTTCTGCCGGTACTATCCCGAGCGGCAGATCGGGCTTGCCTGCCTTCCTTATGGCGACATCCCCGCCGCGGTGAGCGAGATCCATCGTGTCGCCAAGATGGGTCTGCGCGGGCTCGAGCTCTCCTGCTCCTGGGACATGGAGCCGATGTGGCATCCCTGCTGGGAGCCGCTCTGGCAGGCGGTGAACGAAGTGCGTCTGCCGCTCCACTTCCACACTTTCCCGACCATGCCGGCGAAAGTCTTCGAGGAGCAGACCGGCCGGGCCCGCCGCGCCGTCTTCTTCGCCGTGGTGTCGAGCTTCCAGATGAACCTCATCAACATCCTGGCGGCGCTGATGGGCGCCGCGGTGTTCGAGCGCTATCCCAACATCCGCGTCGCCTTCGGCGAAAGCGGCATCGGCTGGATCCCCTATGCGCTCGACCGCATGGATTTCGAATGGGAGGACCGCTTCCAGGACCTCGGCCTCAAGATGAAGCCCAGCGACTATTGGCGGCGCCAATGCAAGGCGACCTTCCAGTTCGACCGCATCGGCGGCAAGCTCATCGACGACATGGGCGTCGAATCGCTGATGTGGGGCTGCGACTATCCGCATGGCGACGGCGTCTGGCCGGAATCGACGAAATACATCGCCGAGCAATTCGGCCATCTCTCGGCGGAGACGACGCACAAGATCACTTGCGAGAATGCCGGGAGGTTCTACGGGCTGATCAACTAGGCGACGCACCGCGCTTATGCAGCGTCCCTCAGCCGCGCTTCAGTCCGACCACATTGCTGACCGCGATCGGCCGGCTCAAGCCTTTAAGCGCGAGCTCGCCGACCTCCGCCAGCTCGGCGAAGCTCTCGACCGCGGCGGCGACGCGCGGCGAGACCAGGATCTGCCCGTCCTTGGCCTCGGCGCAAAGCCGCGCGGCGAGGTTGGTGACGGTGCCGACCGCCGTGTAGTCGCTGCGCCCCTCGAAGCCGATGCGGCCCAGCGTGGCATAGCCCTGAGCGACGCCGACGCCGAAGCCCAGAGAGTGGCCGCGCCTGCGCCAGGCCAGCGCAAGTTCGGCGACCGCGGCGCGCATGGCGACGGCAAGCCGCACCGCGCGAGCGGCCGGATCGGGACAGGGCATGGGGTCGTTGAAGAACACCATCATGCCGTCGCCGGTGAAACGATCGAGCGTGCCTTCGGCGGCGTGGATGAGCGGGCCCAGCGCCGCGTGATATTCGCGCAGCAGCGCGATCACCTCCTCGGGCTCGCCCGCCTCGGCAAAGGCGGTGTAGCCGCGAAGATCGCAGAACAGCACGGCGATGTCGCGGCGGTGGCTCTCGAGGATGCGATCGTCGCCGACGGCGACGATCATCTCCGCCAGCTGCGGCGCGAGGAAGCGCTTCAAGCGGCCGATGCGCTCGATCTCGACGAGCTGCGCCTGGACTCGCTCCTCAAGCGTCTTGTTCCAGCGCGCCAGCTCGGCGGCTTGCGCCTGCACCTCGTCCTGAAGCGCTTTGATCCGCAGCATGGCGCGCACGCGGGCGACCAGCGAGGCATGATCGACCGGCTTCGTCAGATAGTCGTTGGCGCCGGCATCGAGACCGGCGACCACATCCTTGGCATCGGCCTTGGCGGTCAGTAGGATGATCGGAATGAAGGGCAGCGCCGCATTGGCCCGCAAGCGCCGAGTCGCGGCGATGCCGTCGAGCTTCGGCATCATGATGTCGAGCAGGATGAGATCGGGGACGAGCTCTCGCGTCTTCTCGAGCGCATCCTCGCCGTCGACGGCGCTGGCCACGGCGTAGCCCTGCGCCTCGAGCCGCATCGAGACGATCTCGATATTCTCCGGCGTGTCGTCGACGACGAGGATCAGCGGCGTCTGGCGCATCGCGCTTACCCCAGCAGCTCCCGCACCTTCGCCAACAGCTGACGCGGGCTGAAGGGCTTGGCGATGTAGGCGTCGCAGCCGGCGGCGCGCGTCTTCTCTTCGTCGCCCGAGAGCGCGTAGGAGGTGACGGCGATGATCGGGATATGCCGAAGCGAGAGGTCGGCCTTGATGCGCCGCGTCGCCTCATAGCCGTCGATCTGCGGGAGCTGGATGTCCATCAAGATGAGATCGGGTTGCTCCGCGAGCGCCATGGCGATCCCCGCCTCGCCATCGACCGCCTCGAGCAGGTCATAACCGGCCGCCGTCAGGAGATCGCGCAGGATCTGCCGATTGTCCTC
>Ga0335081_10017142_pt1 | contig 11733 bp, 6 predicted proteins | sample Lox_Sample_35_FD_206713 | JGI IMG/M metagenome (GOLD analysis project Ga0335081, IMG submission 206713) | Soil microbial communities from Loxahatchee National Wildlife Refuge, Florida, United States - Lox_Sample_3.5 | ecosystem: Environmental > Terrestrial > Soil > Wetlands | place: USA: Florida... | reverse complement strand
AGATCAGATTCCAGTCAATCTCGCCCGGCTTCAGATGGGAAGCCGCGGTGTGTCCGCGGTCGGAGCAGCCAAGAGCGGCGCGAATGCCGAAGCCGCGCTCGGTGAAATTCAGGCCATTGCGGACAGTGCGGCCAACACCGTCGTACGGCGTCCAGCGGACATATCTCTGGCTGACGCCTCCCTGCAACATGAGGTCTTCGACTAGTCGTCCCACGGGATTGTCCGCGAGCGCAGTTACGATCGCGGTGTCCATTCCGAAACAGCGTCTGAGCCCACGGGCCACGTTGTACTCGCCGCCGCCCTCCCAGGCGCGAAAGTGACGCGTGGTGGAGATGCGTTCGGCGCCGGGATCGAGGCGCAGCATGACCTCGCCCAGGCTGACCAGGTCCCACATGCAATCGCGTTTTGGTTTGATGTTCAGTTTCGCCATGATTATGAGCTCATGATTATGAACTTATGATTATGAACTCGGAGGACGGAACGGCAGAAGAGTTTTTGTCGGGTCGACGAGGAGCCAACTGGCGGAGCCGATCAGGCAAAAGGCCGAGGCCGCGAGAAATGAGGCAGCCCAGCCGAAGCGGGCGGCGATCCAGGGAGTCAGGATAGTCGTGACTGCAGCGCCGATCTGACCACCCATATTCATGAAGCCGGAGACTGAACCCGAGGATGCCCCGGCGATGTCATTGGTCACCGACCAGAAGGAACTCTGGGAGAGATAGAGCGCGCCTGCTCCGCCGGCGAGAACGACGCTGGCCAGCCGCGCGCTTTGGACGCGCGAGCCGAAGGCCACGAAAGCGCCGGCGCCCAGGATGGCAAATGCGGCGACAGCGCAGCGTCCGAGGCGTGGTCCGTGCTTTTTGGTCAGCCGATCGTTGACGGTTCCACCGAGCAGACAACAGGCGAGCATCGCGACCGGTGGCAGCATGGAATAGAAAGCGCTGGCTTTCAGTTCCAGCCCGCGCACTTCAGCGAGGTAGCGGTAAAACCAGGCAAAAAAGATCCACGCGACATAACCGTAACAGAAGTAGCTGACGGTCACAGCCCAAACCTCCTTGCTGCGCAGAACGCGAGACCAGGGGACCAGGGTTGCGCTTTGAACTGATGCATTGGGCGCGAGAAGCAGGCCGGATTGAATGTCAGTTAACTCGGATGGCGACACGCGCGGATGCTCGGCGGGGTCATCGCGAGCCACGAGAAACCAGGCGGCGCCAGCCACAAAACCGATCCCGGCGCAGACCCAGAACGATGAGCGCCAGCCATAGTGAAGCATCAGGTAAGTGATGAGCGGATGCGTGAGGCCGGCACCGGCGCCGACGCCGGCGAAGATCCATCCGTTTGCGATGCCGCGTTCGCGAACGGGAATCCAGCGCGCGATAAATTGGTTGGCGGAAGGATAGATGACGGCTTCACCGGCGCCGAGAAGGAAACGGACGAACATAAAAAGAAAAAGAGCGTGGGCGATGTGCGCGGGGACGAGCGCCGTAAGCGCAGTGAAAACTCCCCACCACGCGACACCGGCCGCGAGGACGCGCCGCGGACCGAAGCGGTCGGCGAGGCGTCCGCCGACAGTTTGGAACAGAGCATAGCCGGCGAGCATGGCGCTGAAAACTTTGCCAAGCTGCACGTCCGTGAGGCGGTAGGCGTCGGCGATGGCGCCTCCGGCGACGGATATGTTCACACGATCGAGGTAGGAGACCGCGCTCAGCACGAACAGCCAGAACACCAGAAGCCAGCGCATTCGGGTTGTCTTGGCGAAGTTCGGCGTCATCATCTGGAATCTTGGCCACGCGCTCGCCGCTAGAGTCGACCGGACTTTCTTGACCGCCTGCACGATGGATCTCAATTGCTCGCTGACGGCGTGCGTAGAATGCTCCTTATAATCCATCTGCTGGGCCAGAGCAACGTGGCCGCGAACATAACGACAACAATGCTCGCCTGCGCGGACCTGAAAAGCCTCGCCATCTGGGCGTCTTAGGACGGGAATCACTGATGGTCCGGATCGGAAAAATGGGGAGCGGCCGGGGAAGAAAGTTCTTGACAACGGTTGAGAAAGAGTTCTAAAAGCCTAGTTGTCTATACAACCTAGGCGATTTCCGTGAACCTCCCCGAGCTCAACCGGCACAGCGCCGTCCCGCTGTACTACCAGATCCAGCAGCACCTGCTCGCCCGAATCCGCTCCGGCGATCTGAAACCCGGGAGGCCGGTCCCGTCGGAGCAGGAAATCGCGGCCCGGTTGCGCATCAGCCGGATGACAGCACGGCAGGCGCTGAAATCGCTGTGCGACCTGGGAGTGGCCTACAGCCAGCGTGGCAAGGGCACGTTCGTCTCGGAAATCAAACTGGAAAAGGAATTCCGCCAGGTTCTCTCCTTCAGCGAGGAAATGCAGGCCCGCGGGTCGCGGGCGCAATCGCGCGTGCTTTCGTTCGGGATCGAGGACGCGTCGCCGGACGTGATCGGGGCGTTACGGCTTCCACCGGATGAGAAAGTGGTGAGTCTGCGGCGGGTGCGGCTGGAGGGATCGTCGCCGATGGGAATTGAGTGGAGCCGGATGCCGCTGAGCCTTTTTCCGGACCTCCAGGAGAAGTTTGATCCGCATGGCTCGCTGTACCGGGCCCTGCAGGAGCACTACGGGATTGACATCGCGGTGACGGAGGAAATGGTTGAAGCGGGCGTGGCGGGCGCGGAGGAGTCGAAGCTGCTCGGGATCAAGAAGGGTACTCCCGTTTTCTCGTTCACACGCACGTCGTATGTTCGCAGCGGCCAACCGGTGGAATACGTCAAGTCGACCTACCGGGGGGACCGCTACAAACTGGTGAACCGTCTGACACGGGCGGACCAAGGCGGGATGAGAGGGGACTAGGGCAAAAAAACAGGTGTGACTTGGATCACTGACGTTCCATGCGGTCCGCTCAGAACGAACGTGGTCTGCAGGTCCTATATCCAGGGGCACGTGCAGTAATTAGTTGTTCCGTGTGAGCAAGAGCCAAGGGAAAAACGGAGGAGGTTTTATGAAGAAGCTTTCAACGTTAGTCGTATTCTGCCTGGGCGTGTACGCCATAGCGGCTTGGGGACAGGCCACAACTTCGTTACGCGGCACCGTGACTGACCCTTCTGGCTCGGCAATACGCGGAGCGCAGGTGACGATTGTCAACACGGGCACGAACCTGACCCGCCAGACGCAAACCGGCACCGACGGGACTTACGTCTTCGTTGAGGTGCTTCCCGGAGCTTACAACCTGACGGTGCAGGCATCGGGATTCAAGAAGTACAGTGAGGCCGGCTTGGATCTGCGCGTCGAACTGCCCGCGACGGCCAACGTGCGGATGGAGGTGGGCGGCATCCATGAGACGATTTCAGTCACGGCCGAAGCCCCGCTGCTTAACACGACCGATGCCACTGTCGGCGGGACCATGGAATCGAACGCGATCGAGAACCTGCCTCTGCCGGGGGAGAACAGCGTACTTCTGTTGAGCCTTCAGCCTGGCGTCGCCTACAATGGCGAAAAAATTCTGGCCGACTACTATGACACCCGCGCCGGCATGGTCAACGGTGAGCGCAGCGATCAGAACAATATTTCGCTCGACGGCGTCAGCAACAACAACGAGTTCGCCGGCTACGCTTTCAACGGCGTGCTGCCGACGACTCCGTTTTCGGTCGATGAGTTCCGTGTCACGACCTCCAACTACGGCGTAACTCAGGGCCGCTCCTCCGGAGCACAGATCGCCCTGGTCACCAAGGGCGGCACAAACAAATTCCACGGGTCGGCCTATGAGTTCAATCGCAACGGCGTGGGCGAGGCGAACGACTTCTTTGTGAAGAATACGCAATTAGGTGAGGGCGACCCGAATCGGCCCACACAACTCGTGTGGAACAATTATGGAGGAACTTTCGGCGGTCCGATCTGGAAGAACCGACTGTTCTTCTTTTTCAACTACGAAGGACACCGCCAGAACGTCGCCGGAAGTGCCTCGAGAATCATTCCCAGCGCTGAGCTGCAGCAGGGAATCATCCAATATCAAATGGCCAGCGGCGCCACATGTCCGTTCACAAGTGTTACAGGAGCGGACAACAACAGCTATCCGATTCAAGCTGGATACTGTGCATTAGGGCCAACCCAGCTCGCTGCGATGGATCCTCTGGGTATCGGCGTTAGCCAGGGAGTGCTCGCCTATTTCCAGACGTATCCTAAGCCGAACACCTCGGCAAACACGGGCGATTTTCCGAACTTCGGCACCTATCGTTTTGCGGCCCCGACGACGACGCGCGAGAACTGGGTCATCGGGCGCATTGACTACAATCTGACGCAAAACGGCAATCACACGCTTTTCTTCCGCGGGACCGCCGTTGACGACAACTATGGCAATGCTCCGTTCCTTCCCGGCCGACCACCAGAGACGAAGAGTACTGCCCTCTCCAAGGGCTTCGTCGCCGGCTATACCAGCGTCTGGGGGCCCCATCTTGTGAACAATCTCCGCTATGGTCTGACCCGCGAGAGTGTTGGCGTCAACGGGGATTCGAACCAGCCCTGGGTCTACGTTCGCGACCTTGATCAGGACATCGCCTATTCCTATGGCGATACTGCTCCGGTGCACAACATTGTGGACACTGTCGACTGGAACAAAGGTTCGCACAGCTTCCAATTTGGCTTCAATTTTCTGCTTTCGCGGCTGAACAGCTACGATTACGGGCTCAACTACAGCGACGCCCTCACCAATGCCGACTGGATTGCCGAGGGAGGTTTCGCCAATAAGAACGACGGGTTCAATCCCGGCTGTATCGCGGAAGGCTTCGCGAATTGCACCGCGGGCGACAACGGGCTGCCGGGGGTCGATCCCGGTTTCAATCATGCTTACGACTTTCCGCTGGCTGGCTTGATCGGAATGGAAAGCGAGGTCGACGGCATATTCAACTACAAGATCGGGGCCAGCGGCGGGAGTGTGATTGCCCAGAATCTGCCCATCGTGCGCCACTGGGCTGCCGACAACTACAACATATTTGTGCAGGACACGTGGAAGGCGCGCCGCAATCTGTCCATCACCTACGGCCTGAATTACCAGCTCATGACGCCAATGACGGAAACTGCCGGACAGGAGGTCACGCCAACCATCAACACGGGGACCTGGTTCCATGACCGCGAGAAAGCGATGTACGCAGGCATCCCGGATAATCAAGTGCTGGGCAGCACGTTGATTGCGTTCGGCCCTGCGGGTTCTGCTTACGGCAAACCCGGGTTGTACAGCTCCCAGACGAAGAACTTTGCTCCGCGGGTGGGCGTTGCCTGGACTCCGCATGCGGACTCGGGTTTTCTCAACAAACTCTTCGGCGATGACAAGACCTCAATTCGCGTCGGCGCCGGCATGTATTACCAGAATTTCGGTCCGGAGCTCGCCCAGACCTACAGCTCCGGAGGCGAGTATGGCGTCTCGACCGGCGCGACCAATCCTTCAGCTTCTTTGCCGCTGGTCGACGCGCCTCGGGTGGGAAGTAACCAGTCCGATATGAACGTGATTCCGCTCTCGCTCCTGACAACCTGTTGTTCCCAGAGTCTGGTCCCTCCAGCCAGCATCACCTTCCCGCAGACTCCTCCCCAATCCTTTGCCATCACGCACGGCATCGACCAATCGCTGAAAACGCCCTATTCGTACGCCCTGGACCTTTCGATTCAGCGGCAGTTGCCGGGCAAGATGACGCTGGATGTCGCCTACGTCGGTCACTTTGCGCATCGGCTCCTTGTGCTTGACGATGTTGCCGAGCCCTCCAACCTGGTGGATCCGAAGTCCGGAATCAGCTATTTCCAGGCTGCCAAGCGGCAATCGCAACTTTGGCGCCAGCTCTTGAGCCAGACGGGCGGAGACGCCGTAGCCGCGGAGGCTCAGTTTACTGATTCCATGGTTGGGCCAACGGCGGCTTATTGGCAGAACCAGCTTGCGCCAAATCCCCCGTACTCATCGATCTGTACGACGGGCAACCCGACCACTCAACTGGGCGCCGTCTTTGACATTTTCGGTCCCGGTTGCGGCAGCCTTTACAATGAAACCACAGCGAACTTCCTGATCGATGTAGTGGGATTGCCGAGCTTCCTGAACACTGGTCCGTACAGCTACTACAACAGCCAGTATTCATCTCTCTGGGATTGGCGTTCGATTGCCTGGTCGAACTACAACGCCCTGCAAGTCAGCTTAAACAAGCAGATGTCGCACGGGGTGATGTTCGGGCTGAACTACACGTACTCGAAGGCCCTGGACGTTGAATCCATGGCGGAACGCGGCGTCCACTACCTGACCGACAGCGTTATCAACGCATGGAATCCCGGCCAAATGTATGGGCCGAGCGACGCCGATCTGCGCCATCAGATCAACGGCTTTCTGGTTGCCGAGCTGCCGTTTGGCCGTGGGAAGGCCTTAGCCAGCAACGTCCATGGCGTAGCCGATGCCCTGATCAGCGGCTGGCGGCTGGGAGCCACCACTCGCTGGAGCTCCGGTTTCCCGGTCAGCGTCTTCCAAGGCTATGTCTGGCCGACCAATTGGGATGAAATGGGATGGTCGGATCTGACCGGTGCGCCCATGGGCTCGGGAACCACCCTCGGCACCGAAACGTTCGACTCGAGCGGAAACGTAGTCTCCCCTGGGAACGGAATTCCCGCGGGAGTCCCCAGCATCTTCAAGAATCCAAACTGTATCTCAGGCAATTCGGCGCCATGCGCGCGCTCCGCATTCGATTACGCCTACCCGGGCGAGAGTGGGGCGCGCAACACAGTCCGCGGCGACGGGTATATGGCTACGGACCTCAATTTGGGGAAGGTCTGGAAAATTCCCCACACCGAGAACCAGTCGCTGGAGGTGCGTTGGAGCGTTTTCAACGCTTTCAACAATACCCGCTTTGACGCTTTCTCCATGCAGGACGAGTGGGATGTGCCCGGCAGCTTCGGCAACTACGGCCAGACGCTCACCTATCCGCGCAGAATGGAGTTTGCAGGAATCTACCGATTCTGATGAGCGGACAGACATTTCCTCCCACGCCCCGGCGCAGCATTGGCCGGGGCGTAATTTCTTAGACTATTCTGTGGAGAGGTGAGACTGTTCTGCGACTGTTATCCTAAGCAAAACGGGGGCCTATGCGTGCGGGGTGGGTTGCAGAGGTCCTTCGCCGCCAAGAACGCCGCTCAGGATGACAAGGACTTGATTCACAGACGTGAAGATTGGAGCGTGACATGAACCGCAGGGAGTGGCTCAAAGCGACTGGAGGATTGGGAGCGGGGGGCTTGCTGGCGGATTGGGGCGCGCTTCCCAGATTCGCGCAAGAACATTCGTCGTGCAACTGGGAAACGAGCATCACCCGCCTCAAGCTGCGGCACACGTGGACGACGACGATGTCGTCGAGTGAGTACCGCGACACGATCCAGGTGCGGCTGACGAGCGATGGAGTGACCGGCGTGGGCGAGGGGGCGCCGATTGTCCGCTATCACGAGAATGCCGAGGACGGGAAAAAGGCGATCGCGGGAATCATGCCGCTGCTGGAGGCGGCGAATCCGTGGCATTTCGAAAAGACGATGGCCGAGGTCGGTAAAGCTATGCCGGGGCAGTTTGCGGCCAAGGCGGCGCTGGATATTGCGCTGATGGATTGGGCCGGAAAGAAAATGAATGTGCCGCTGTATCAGATGCTGGGCCTGGATCCGGCGGACACTCCGATTACCACATTTTCTATCGGCATTGATACGCCCGAGATCACGCGGCAGAAAGTGCGGGAGGCGGAGGCGTTTCCCGTGCTTAAGATCAAGGTCGGGCTTGATACGGACGAGGCGACGATCGCCGCCGTCCGCAGCGTGACCAGGAAACCGCTGCGCGTGGACGCGAACGAGGGCTGGAAGGACAAGGAAGAAGCCGTTCGCAAGATCAACTGGCTGGAGACACAGGGCGTGGAATTCATCGAGCAGCCGATGCCCGCAGAGATGATCGAAGAAACGCGGTGGGTGAGGAGCCACGTGCATCTGCCGATCATTGCCGATGAAGCGGCGACGAGTGTGCGGGCGATCCCGAAGCTGGTCGACGCGTATGACGGCGTGAACGTCAAGCTCGACAAATGCGGCGGGATTCAGGAATCGCTGCGCATGATTTATATGACGCGGGCGCTGGGCATGAAGGTCATGTTCGGCTGCATGGTTTCGAGTTCGGTGAGCGTGACGGCGGCGGCGCATCTTTCGCCGCTGATTGATTACGCCGACCTGGATGGGAATTTGCTCATCGCAAACGATCCTTACATCGGCGTGACGGTGGAGAAAGGGAAATTGATTCTGCCGAATGGGCCGGGACTGGGGTTGAAGGCGGTGTAGCTGCAAAATTTTGTCCCAGAGCCTCTGACCGCTGAGATCGCAAGAAGAGCCGCAAAGGTCGCAGAGAAAACATCCGCCGCGGGTTTTGGGGTTCGTCTCAATCTCTCTGGTTATTTGCTTGGTTCCTTCACTAGGACAATCCGGTTGGCGGCTACGTCGTGCAGTTGCTGCACGATGCCGGAAGGCCAGTGAATCTCCACCAGATCAGCAGACGCGTTGGCGCCCAGTCCGAAATGAACGGGACCGGCGCTGGATGAGGCGTACCCGCAGCTCGTGGTCATGTGGTTGTATTGCGCACCCGATTTCGTCACCAGCTTGATGCGGGCTCCGATGCCGTCGCGATTGCTCTTGGTTCCCTGCAGCTTAAATTCCAGCCAATGATTGTTGCCAGGGCTCTGGTTGATCCAGATTTCGGCGGGCGCGCTGAGCGCGCTAACGACGACGTCCAAGCGGCCGTCGCCGTTTAAGTCTCCAACGGCCGATCCGCGGTGGCGTGCGGGAGGCTGCGCCGTAAGTCCCGCCTCGGCGGTCAGCGCCTGGAATTTCATGCCTCCGAGATTGCGGAACACAGTGTTGGGCTGTTCGATGGGCAAGTTCGCTGAAGACGCCGGCGATTGCACATGGCCGCGGGAAACGAAAATGTCTTTCCAGCCGTCGTTGTCAAAGTCGGCGATGGTCGGGGAATAGCCAGCCATGGGCAGGCTTTGGCGCGTCATGCCGCTTTCGCGCGTCACTTCGACGAAGCTTCCCTTGCCGGTGTTGCGATAGAGAGGGAAAGTCTCTCCGTCCAGCGCCACCAGAAAAATGTCGGGATAGCCGTCGTTGTCGAGATCGCGAAAATCGACGCCCATGCCGGAGATGTAGGTGCCATCTTCGCGCAGGGCCACGTTTTCGTCGAAGCCGATCTCCTCGAACTTGCCGCCGCCCTTGTTGCGGAAAAACGAGTTCATCAGCTTGTCGTTGGTGACCATGAGGTCCATCTTGCCGGAGAGTTCGGAGTCGGCGGTAGCGACTCCCATGCCCTTGCCGGGATGGGCGCGGAATCCGGCTTCGACGGAGGCGTCGTGAAAAGTTCCGTCGCCGTTGTTGATGAAAAGCTGATTGGGCGTGGGCTTGTACATCTTGGGATGACAGTAGTCGCGATGGCCGTAGCCTTCGCAGACGGGCTCGTGGTCGGGGTCCCACTTGAGGTAGTTGATGACGACGAGGTCGAGCAGTCCGTCGTTATTCACATCAACCCAGGCGGCGGCGACGGCCCAGAGCGGGCCGTACTGCACGTCGGGCTTGTTCAGGCCCGCCTTGGCGGTGACGTCGGTGAAAGTTCCGTCGCCGTTGTTGTGGTAGAGCGTGTTTCGATAGACGCCGGCAACGAAAATATCTTCATAGCCGTCATTGTCGTAGTCACCGATGGCAACGCCTACGTCATAGCCGGTCCCGGCCAGGCCAGCTTTTTCGGTGACGTCGGTGAAGTGGCCGTGGCCATCGTTCTCGAAAAGACGGTTCGAGTATTTGGCAGAGTCTTTACGCAGCGTGTTGATATCGGCACCATTGGCGAAGAAGATGTCGAGGTTGCCGTCGTTGTTGTAGTCGAAGACGGCGACGCCGCCGGCCATGGTTTCAGGAGCGTGGTACTCCTTGGTCTCGTCGCTATCGAGCTTGAAGGCGATCGGCTGGTAGCTGAAGCGGATGGGGCTGTCGGCGATAGAAGCGGCCTGCGCCTCGGCGGCCTGCTTAGCGCCTGCAGCCGACGATCCAGCTTGCGAATGCAGGAGTACGACGCCGCCCAGGAAAATCGCGAGTAAGGACAACACCAGCGCGCAGGGAATCTTCCAGCTGTTCATGATGAGCTGCGGCCCGGTGCTCCTGGCGGGCTTCTCTTCATCTTAACCCGACGCGGCGGGTTTCTCCTGCGATGAGGTTCTTGTAGCATGGAGGGCCGGCCCTAGGGGGCAGAGTGCCGTTCAACAAAGAATCCGGTTTAAACACGCAGGAGTCTCGACGCCTGTTCGAGCGAACTAGGCACGTGCTGATTGACGGCGGGAGTTCGCCTTCGCGCGGGCCGGCGAATTACGGGGATTATCCGATCTTCATGCGGCGCGGGCAGGGATCACGGCTCTATGATGTGGATGGAAACGAGTACATCGACTGGATGATGGGTTTCGGGGCGCTGCCGCTGGGCCACGCCGATCCGGAAATTACGCAGGCGATCGCGGAGGGCGCGGCGACGGGCGCGCATTTTGCGACTGCGACCGACGTCGAGGTGGAAGTCGCGGAGCTGTTGCAGCAGATCGTTCCCAACGCCGAGGTAGTGCGCTTTGCGAACACGGGCACGGAAGCAGTGATGGCGGTGCTCCGTTTGGCGCGCGGAGTGACGGGACGCCCGAAGATCTTGAAATTCGAGGGCCACTATCACGGATGGTATGACGACGTTCTGGTGGGATCGAATCCGCTGCCGCCCGGTGCGGCAAGGCTGACGGGCGATCCGGTGTGGACTCCCGACAGCGTCGGCCTCAATCGGCATGCGCTGGATGACACGATTGTGGTTCCGTGGAACGATCTGTCGGCACTCGAGATGGCCATTCAGAAACATGACGGCGAGGTCGCGGCGATCGTGACCGAAGGCGTGATGGCGAATATGGGCGTGATTCCGCCCAGGGCGGGATATCTTGAAGGCTTGCAGGAACTCGCGCGGCGGAATGGAATCCTCTTCTTTCTCGACGAGACCGTGACTGGGTTTCGTATCGCACCAGGCGGATGCCAGGAACACTACAAGCTGAAGCCGGACTTGGTCAGTTTTGGAAAGGCTCTCGGCTGCGGGCTGCCGGTAGCGGCTTTTGCCGGGCGGGCAGACGTGATGTCGGCGCTGGCCGGCGGCAGCGTGCTGCATTATGGAACGCATAACGCGTCGCGAATCGGGTTGTTCGCGGCGCGAGCGAATTTGCGCAAGCTGACTCGTGATGGGGGTGCGGCATTTCGATATATCTGGGATCTGGCTGGGCAGCTCGCAGACGGAATCACGGAACTGTTCCGGCGCACGGGAACGGCGGCCATGGTGCAGCGCGTCGGGCCGATGTTTCAGATCATGTTCACGGAGCGGGAGGCGATCCACGATTACCGCGAATTCTGCCAGCACGTGAACCGGGCGAGATATCAGCGGTTTTCGTGGAAGCTCTTCGAGTGCGGAATCTATACCAGTCCGGCGGCGACGCTGCACTCGATTGTGACCCTGGCGCACAGCACGGGCGACGTCGAAAAGACGCTGGCCGCGATGGAGCGGGCGCTGAAAGCTGTGGAGTGAGACCAGTGGGCGAGAGCGATCCTATGGATTTGCGACAAATTCGCGATCGGGCAGGAGATCTGCTTTCACTCCAGGGGAAAGTTGCGATCGTGACTGGCGCGGCGTC
>Ga0335081_10017141_pt1 | contig 11733 bp, 9 predicted proteins | sample Lox_Sample_35_FD_206713 | JGI IMG/M metagenome (GOLD analysis project Ga0335081, IMG submission 206713) | Soil microbial communities from Loxahatchee National Wildlife Refuge, Florida, United States - Lox_Sample_3.5 | ecosystem: Environmental > Terrestrial > Soil > Wetlands | place: USA: Florida... | reverse complement strand
CGTCGGCGGCGGGGACGAGAACCGCCAGGCGTGCGTCGACGCGGACACCGTGGATGCGCTCCAGCAACGAGACAAGCTGGCTCTCGCTGCCCCCGGCCTCCAGGCTGCCGATGACAAAAAGCACGCGCGGGAGGCGAGCGCGCTCAGCGCCCATCGATCCACTCGCGCTGCCACAGCTCAAGCATCGCCAGGTTCCACAGGCGCGGCGTGTGATCGTCGGTTCCGGTCAGGTGGGCGTCGAGCAATCGATCGATCTCCGGACCGTCGAACCAGCCGCGGCCGCGGGTGCGGGGGTCCCGGAGCACGTCCTCGATCCAGGGCCGAAGCTCGCCCCGGAACCAGTGCCCCACCGGGATGCCGAATCCCTTCTTGGCCCGCGTCACCAGATGCTCGGGGAGGCCGCGCCGTCGCGCGAGCTGCTTGAGCAGCCACTTGGTCTCCCCGCGGCACAGCTTGAACCTCGCCGGTATGCGGGCGGCGAACTCATGGACCTCGTGGTCTAGCAACGGAGAACGCACCTCGAGCGCGTGGGCCATCGACATCCGATCGACCTTCAGGAGCAGATCGTCGGGCAGGTACGTGGCGGTATCGAGCTCGAGGTACCGATTGACACCGCGGGTCGGCGGGAGGCGAAGGACTTCGTCCCACGCGCGCCGCGGTCCGCCGGCCTCAATCAGGAAATCGGGGGTGCAGAGGCGCTCCATCCCGTCCGGATCGAAGTGAGACATGATCAAGGCGTAGCGCTCGTGAGAGGACCGGGACATGGCCATCGCCCCGCGCTTGACCCGGGCGAGCCGGCCGTTGCCCGGGACCCGTCCGAGCGCATCGGCGAACGGACGGGCTAGCTGAGGAAGGGGTCCAAGCTTGTCGCCGGCGACCGCGAGGCGATGACGAACGTAGCCCGCGAATGCCTCATCGCCGCCGTCACCCGACAGCGCGACGGTCACGCGACGGCGGGTCATCTCCGAAAGAACGTACGTCGGGATCGCCGACGAATCGGCGAACGGCTCCCCCGCCGCCTGCACCGTGGCTGCGATGGTCGGAATGATGTCGGGATCGACAGTCAAATCTTCGTGACGAGTGCCGTAGACGGCGGCCACCTCGGCCGCGTAGATCCCCTCGCTAAACCGGGCATGAGGGAAGTCGATCGAGAAGGTACGCACGTCGGCGGCATGCTCGGCCATGTAGCTGACGACCAGGCTCGAGTCGATCCCGCCCGACAGAAAGGCACCGACTGGGACGTCGGCGATCAGCCGCAACCGCGTGGCTTCGCTCATGAGTTCGTCGAGCCGATCCAGGCATTCCGTGTCGGTGGCCGGCTCCGCCGACGCCCCGTGCCGGATCGACCACCAGCGCTGACGGCGTACAGATCCCTCCTGCCACACCAGGTACTCACCCGGATGGAGCTTGTTCATCCCGTTGAAGCCCGAGAGGGGTGCCGGCACGTACTGGAGAGCGAGGTATTGAGCGATCGCTGCCAGATCGGGCTCGGCCGTGACCGCTCCGCTTGCCAGGATCGCAGCCGGCTCGCTGCCGTAGACCAGGCCGCCGGGCACCTCCGAGTAGTAGAGCGGCTTCACGCCGAGGCGATCCCGGGCCAGGAGAAGCCGCTGCGAGTTCCCGTCCCACAGAGCGATCGCAAACATCCCGCGCAACCGATCGAGGCAGCCGACGCCGTCCTCCTCGTAGAGGTGGACGACCACTTCCGCATCGGAGTGGGTCCGGAACGAGTGGCCCCGCTGCTCCAACTCCCGTCGCAGCGCCTGGAAATTGTAGATCTCGCCGTTCACTGTGACGGCGATCCTTCCGGTCTCGTTGCGTATCGGTTGGGCGCCGCCCGCTAGATCGATGATCGATAGCCGACGGAAGCCGAGCGCGACCCTCCCGGGATCGACGAACCGCGCGTCGTCATCTGGACCCCGGTGCGCGACCGATGCGCACATCTGCGCGAGTGCGTTCTCGGTGACGTCAGGGGTTCCTACCCATCCGGTGATACCGCACATCTGCGGGACGGTAGCGGGACCTAGACGCGCTCGATGTGGACGTCGGCAGCGACGGGCAGCGCCGACTTGGCGGGAGCGCGTCGATCCCGTCCGAGCAGCCGGTTGTCAACGCCCCGGCGCAGGCGACAGTTCCCGTTCCGGCGACCACCTTCAGCGCGAGCCAACGTGCCCCCTGGGAACACGCTTCAACAATTACACGGTCTAGACTGGCTGGCGATGGACGCCCCGACGACGTTGGCAGAGCCGTGGCGGGCTACCCGCAGGAGCGTCCTCCACCGGTCGACGGCCTTTTTCAGCGAACATCCGGTCTGGGGCGTCTTCCTGCTCGCGATCGCGATCAGATTTGGCGTTGCGATCGGGATCGCGATCGTTCATCCGCGGAACATCGCACCGGATGGGATCGAATACGCGGCGCTGGCCGCGGCCAAGGCTACTGGCCACACTGGCGGATGGGGTTCGTACGAGCACTTCCTGTACCACGCGACCCTTACGCTGCTGCTGCCTCTCACCTGGCTCTACGAGCTGTTCGGCGCCCACCAGCTCGTCGGCCAGTTGTTCGTCGCGCTGCTTGGGGCCGGGACCGCAGCCATTGTGACGCGGCTCGCCATGGAGGCCCTCCCCAGGCGGTGGAGCTTGGCAGCCGGTCTGATCGTCGCGCTCCTTCCCACTCAGATTGTGTGGTCGTCGCTGATCCTCAAGGACGCGTCCGTTTGGATCTTGCTCGCGGGCCTCGCGCTTACGGTCGCGGTTGCGGGGCGGTCTCGCGGTCCCCGGTTGATTGTGCTCGGTCTGGTGGCCGCTGTCCTAATGGTGCTACTCGGCTACCTGCGCGAGTACACGCTCGTCATCGCCGCGTGGGCGTTGATGCTCGCCGTTTTCGTCGGCCCGCGCACGCAACGGCTACCTCAGATCGCCGGTGCAGTCGTGATTGGAGTTCTGATTCCCTGGACGGTCTTCGGTATGGGTCCAGCCGGTCTCACCTACGTCAAAGGCTCTCCCGCGCCCAGTGACATACGTTCCGGCATGGCTGTTGACGCGCAGAGCGCGATCCCGGGGGCGTCGAGTTCCGGTTCCAGCGTGGGCGCCGATATCCGTTACCTCCCGCAGGGCGTGTTGGTCATGCTGTTCCAACCGTATCCATGGCAGACCACCGGCAGCACATACCTGAAGGCCGCACGAGCGGACGCAATAATCTGGTACCCGCTGCTACTGCTGGCGTTGTTAGGGCTGTTCGGCCTGCGCATGCGCGAGCTCCGCGTGATGGCATTCCCACTGCTGGCCGGAGGAGCAACGCTGATCAGTTACGCGCTCGTCGAGGGCAACCTGGGTACTGCGTTCAGACACCGCGGTGAGTTCGAATGGGTAGTCGCGCTACTGGCGAGCTTTGGACTTTGGCGCCTAGCGAGATGGCGTGCTCAGCGTGGCCATCTCGCGTCCGAGGCCGGCTCCGGGCCGGGCGACCGCGATGCTGTGGCCAACGGGGCTGGCGATCAGTCGGTCGCCAATCGAGATCCCGAACCGACCGCATCTCACATGATGTCGTCCGCTCGGCCTCGAACCGATTGAGTTCGCCGAGCTCATCACCGTCGGCAACCCAGTCGGCCGACCGCCTGATGGTCCTCATCCCCGACTCCCTCAGCGAACTCGTCGCCAAGGGTGAGGTGACAGAGCGTTACTACAACCCCGGCGATCTTTTCCGCGAGGTCCACATCGTGCTCACGAACAACGATCGGGCGGCACCCGGGGACGTTCAGCCAATGGTCGGCAGCGCCGAGTTGCACCTGCACAACCTGCCCGTCGATGAGCCCTTATTTCGCAGTACGCTCGGCTGGCGCCCGCGCCTGCTGCGCCCGTGGGCGAGCGGAGCTGTGTCGCTGGCGCGCGAGCTCCAACCGCAATTGATCCGGTGCCATGGAGCGCATCTGAACGCCTTTGCCGCCTCGGAAGTGCGTCGGCTTTTGGGCGTTCCCTACATCATCAGCATGCACACCAACCCCGACGAACTGCGGCGGCGAGCCAGGCGAGCCGGCAACCTGCGCGCTCGCCTAGCGCTCGAGGCCGGCGTCGCCATAGAGCGTGCGGCGCTCTCCCACGCCGACTGTGTCGTATGCGTCTATCGCTTCACCGAACCGTACGCGCGGCGCCGTGGCGCACGCCACGTCGAGGTCATCTACAACGTGGTGAACGGAGCAAACCTACGAGAGAAGCACGACTATTCGCTTGGCGGTCCACCACGCATCATCGTCCCGGGTCGCCAGCTCGCGGGCAAGGACCCACGCCCGATAGTCGAGGCGCTCGCTGGTATTCCAGGTGCCCACTGCACGTTCGTGGGCGATGGCCCGCTGCATGAGGCGACCGTCGCGCTAGCTCAGCGGATTGGTGTCATCGATCGCTGCGAATTCCTGCGCGCCGTTCCGAATGATGATCTGTGCCGGTCACTCAGTGGCTATGACGTCCTGGTTTCCGTGAACGAGTACGGCGGCATAAGCAAGGTCGAGCTCGAGGCCGCCCTCGTCGGCATGCCGATTGTCACCAACAAGCACCCGCAGGAGCCGGCTCCTGAGATCCTCGGCGAAGCGTGTCTGACGGTCGCCGGTGATCCCCGCTCATATCGTGACGCTTTGCAGCGTCTGTTGACCGATGAGCCATTGCGCGCGGAGCTCGGGAGGACAGTGAGACACAACGCCCGTGCTGTCCGTCCCGCCCAGATGGAGGAAAAGTACGTCGCTCTCTACCGCAGTCTGCTCGGGTTCGAACCGTCCCCGGCCGGCGCCCCGAGCCAGGCCGAGCCGCTCGGATGACCCGGCGACGGGTCTTATCGGTCGTCGGCACGCGGCCCAACTTCATGAAAATCGCCCCGGTCGCCCGTCGCCTCGCCGGGCGAGCGGATTTCGAGCACATCCTCATCCACACCGGTCAGCACTATGACGACGCGATGTCGCGCGTGTTCTTTGAAGAGCTCGGACTCCCTGAGCCCGACGCGTACCTGGGGATCGGCTCGGGGTCACACACGGCTCAGACGGCGCGGGTACTCAGGCGCCTAGAACCGGTGTTGCGAGAGCGCTGCCCCGACGTGGTGCTCGTCCCGGGCGACGTGAACTCGACCTTTGCAGCCGCGCTCACGGCCAGGCAGCTAGGTCTCCGCGTGGGCCACATCGAGGCGGGCTTGCGCAGCTTCGACCGAACGATGCCGGAGGAGCTGAACCGGGTGCTGACCGACCAGATCTCGGATCTGCTCTTCATCCACTCTCCCGAGGCGCGTGAGCACCTGTTAGCCGAACGCCGGCCGCCCGCGGCAATCCACAACGTGGGCAACACGATGATCGACACGCTGGTCGACCTCCGCAGCGCCATCATCGAACGTGAAGCTCCGGCGGCCTACGCCGTCGAGCCAGGCGCCTACGTCCTGGTGACGCTTCATCGGCCCGCCCTTGTCGACGGGCCTCTGCTCGCGCGGGCCTTGGAAGCGCTCGGCGGGCTTGCCGAGGCGTATGAGGTCGTGTTCCCGCTGCACCCACGCACCCGCGCGCGGATCGACACGCTGGACGGCGCCCTCTCGCCGAACCCCCGGCTGAAGCTGATCGACCCGCTCGGCTACCTGGACTTCCTCAGCCTCGCGGAGTCCGCGGCCGGCGTCCTTACGGACTCCGGCGGTGTGCAGGAGGAGACGACGTTCCTAGGCGTGCCGTGCTTCACGCTACGGGCCAACACCGAACGACCGATCACGGTCGAGTGCGGGACCAACACGGTTCTGGGGCTCGACCCGGCGCGAATCGCCGAGATACCTCGGCTGCTTTCTGCGCCGCGCTCAAAGACACCGCGAGCTCCAGACGGTTGGGACGGAAATGCCGCCCATCGCATCGTCGATGTGCTCGAATCGCTGCCCGAATCGGAGCATGCCTCCTCCCGCGTGGCGACTGATAACGTCTCCGGCGGCTGAGGTCGCGATCGTGCATGTTCTGGTAACTGGCGGAGCAGGATTTATCGGCTCACACCTCGCCGATGAGCTTCTGACTCGGGGACACGTCGTCCACGCCCTAGACGATCTCTCCACCGGGGCGATGGCGAACATCAGGGACTTGCGGGGCAGGTCTGGGTTCAGCTACACCATCGACTCGTGCCACGACAATCGCCTTGTCGCTGAGCTCGTCGACGACGCCGACTACATCTTCCACCTCGCCGCCGCTGTCGGGGTGCAGCTGATCGTCGATAGTCCGGTCCGCACGCTGGAGACGAACGTTCACTGCACCGAGATCGTGCTCTCGCAGGCGAACAAGAAGCATAAGCCGGTGTTCGTCGCTTCGACCAGCGAGGTTTACGGCAAGTCCTCAAGTATCCCGTTCGCCGAGGACGGAGACATCGTCATGGGCGCGACCACTCGCAGCCGCTGGGCTTACGCCTGCTCCAAGGCGCTGGACGAGTTCTTGGCGATCGCCTACCACCGCGAACGCCAGCTGCCGGTGGTGATCGGACGTCTCTTCAATACAGTCGGCCCGCGGCAGACCGGGCGCTACGGCATGGTTGTGCCCACGTTTGTCCGCCAGGCACTCGCCAACCAGCCGATCACTGTGTACGGGTCAGGCCAGCAACAGCGCTGCTTCTGTCACGTCCGCGACGTGGTCCGGGCCCTCGCTGACCTCGCCATGCGGGACAATCTCTACGGTCAGGTGTTCAACATCGGCTCGACCGAGGAGATCTCGATCGGCCAGCTCGCCGAGCGGATTCGGAAGGCGACGCAATCGGAGTCGGAGGTAGTGCTGGTTCCTTACAACGAGGCGTACGGAGAAGGCTTCGAGGACATGCGCCGGCGGGTGCCCAACATCGACAAGATCAACGCCGCGATCGGGTGGAAGCCGACGGCGTGCCTGGACGAGATCATCGCCGACGTGATTCAGCACCAGACCACGCGCGAGCAGGCTGGCTCGATCAGCGACTCGGATGCCATACCGCGCAACGGCGGCAGTGCCCGCTCCGAGCGCCCAAGGCTCGCCTAGCCGGTAACGGCGGGCAGACCGGAGACGGCGACCATATACTCGTCTCGATGGCGACTGCTCCTCCGTCCGGTGCGTTCGAGCGCAACGATCCGTACGCGCCCACCCCGGACAATCGTCCTGAGCCGCTTGAGCCCTCTCCGCTTGAGCTGACTCGCGAGCGTCACAGCCAGATGTCTTTCGGCGAGCGCGCCGCGATGGAGGGAGTGCTCGCGCAGTTGCGGCCGCGACTGGCGATCGAGATCGGAACGGCGGCCGGCGGAACCCTGGCTCGAATCGCCCGCTATTCCGCGGAGGTCCACTCGATCGATGTCTCGCACGATGAGCTCACCGAACCCGTGGCGGAAAACGTTCAGCTCCATCTCGGTCCGAGCGCGCGCATCCTGCCCGCTCTGCTCGCCGAGTTCTCCGCCACGGGAAGATCCGTGGACTTCGCCCTCGTCGACGGTGACCATTCGTACGACGGCGTGATTGGCGATCTCCGCATGTTGCTCGACTCACCTTGCACGGCTCGCGCGGTGATTCTCGCCCATGACAGCATGAACGAGGAGATCCGGGCGGGGCTCGAACACGCCGGCTTGGAGGACTACGAGAAGGTCGTGTACTTCGAGCCCGACTTCGTCCCCGGCTACATTTATCGCGTGGGTGCTGCGCGCCACGCCGTCTGGGGCGGCCTCGCGCTAATCGTGTGCGATCGTCGGCGCTCGAGCGCTTACTCAGACTCGATCCGTCAATGGCGCTATTACGAACCCTACGACGCGATTCACCGGATGCGCGCCGACCTGAAATAACCGGTCGATCCGGCTCACTGCGCGAAAGCGAAAAACGTCGGCTTGGGCTTGCCGGCGACGGTTAATAGCCCACCGTAGCTCTCGGGCGGCTCGTCGTAGACCAGCGCATAGATGCGATTCCAGCCGCGGGACAGTCGTAACGCATCTCGAACCCACTTCACCGCGACCGGCATATCGACATAGAAATTGAACTCCTGGTCGACTGACGTCGGCACCGTAAATTCGGACAGGAACAGCGGCAGACCCGGCTTCAGATACCGATCCATCCAGGCAGCGAGCCGCTTCAAGTCCGAAAATTCCACAGGACCTCCGGGCGTGGGCGGATCTGAGAAATTGGGATCCTCCCAGCTGAATGGATTCTGCGCGTACATGTCCATGCGCGGCGGGTGTCCGTTGGGGAGCTTCATGTACTTGATCCACGCCCACGTAGAGATCTCACCGGTGGTGTACGTGCTCCCACCGATGACCAGATTCTTCCCATTGACCTGCTTTATCGCCCCGTAGGCCGCGTCGAGCAGGCGCGCGTAGTTGCGAGGAGCGATCTGCTGCTTCTGGGTCAGAGTTGTGGACGCCAGGGGCGCCGGATAAAGCGGCTGGAAATTCGGCGAGCGGTTGGGCTCGCCCCAGATCATCCACAGGCGGACCTGCGGGTACTTGCGGGCGGCCGCCGTCGCAAAGGCGGCGTAATCCATCGGATTGTGCGGCACCCATTCCCAGGGATGACCGCCGTTTGCCCACGGGGGCGCTCCGTCGATCTGGATCGAAATCTGCATGTGGTACCGACGCGCTTGATCGACAGCCTGCTGGATGTCGCTTGGCCACAGATACGCAGGATCGTTAGGGTCCGTCGGGTGCCGGGGGCGCTTGGGTGCCACGTCAGCCCAATTGACCGCCTCCTCGACAATCGAGACGCCGAGCCGCTTGTAGATCGGGAACTGATTTACCCCGTTGACATACGTGGGTCCCCAGATCGCTTTGCTGAAGGTGAAGGCGTTAGCCGAGCCAGGTCTGATCTCCAGCAGCCACGTGGCCAGCAGAGCTGCGAGCAGGCAGACGCACAACAAAGCGACGCGGGCGGGCCCCTCTCCGGTTAGGGCTCTCTGCATCTGGCGAGGATCGTAGCGAACGTGATCTCGGGCGGCCGCGCCATGGCGCGGGCCCGAGGATCAGATGCCGGCCTCCCTGAGCCGCAACGCGTGGCGAATGCCGGCCTCAACCGCCTCCGCCGCCCGATCCCAGGTGTGGAGGCTCGCAAAGTCGAGTCCGGCGGCGGACCGCAGCTTCCAGAGGTCACCGTCGCCCAGCAGCCGATCGAGCGCGTCCGCGATCGCCAGCGGGTTCAGTTCCGCGAGCTCGACCGGTCCATGGCGTCCAAAGCTCGACTCGGCGCTCCCGCCCGCCAAGTCGACGCACGGCAGTCCACAGGCCATCATCTCCTTAGGAATCAGCGAGGCGTTCGTGAGGGACAGGCAGAGCGCAGCGGTCGCCTCGGAGTAGAGCCAGGACAGCGGCTCCGGGTCCAGGACGCCAAGGTGGACGTACGGGAACGACGTCCGGATGGGACCGTCGCTCCCAAACAGCACGATCCGCAGATCGGGACGCCGGCGGTAGAGCTCCTCGAGGGCGAGGAGGCCGATCGGGACGGCGCGCCGGGGGGTCTCGGGCCGCGCGTAGTAGGCGATCGTGTCGGTCCGGCGCTCGATCGGGCGGGGCCGGTAGACGTCGTGGTCCACTCCGTATTCGAACGCCTCGGCCGAAGCCCCATATCGCTCCACGAGCAGGTCGCGAAGCCACGAACTGCCTGCCACGCAGTGCAGCCCGTGACGGTAGGTATCCGCGGCGAGTGCAGACTCGGCGGAGGTTGCGTAGAACTCGGATTCGTGGTCGTTGACGAGGTACACGCGCGCGAAGCTGCGGTCGAGGAGGAGCGCGGGGTGCACGGTCTGCCAGCCGCTGGCGAGAACGACATCGGCGCCGTGCCACTCGGCGAATCCGTTGTACACCGGACTCGCGATCGGCGCGAAGTACTTGTTGATGTCATGACGCAGGACCGCCGGCCACACGTTTTGCAGGTGATCGGAGTAGTCCTGCACCCACACGCTGCAGACATGGCCCCGGCGCTCGAGTCTCGAGAAGATCTGGAACAGCAAGCTGTGTCCGCCGCTTCCCCTGCTGAAGCTGGGGATCACCAACGCGATCCGCAGTCGCTCCCGCTCGGCCATCCCCGGGATCGGGTCGAGCAGCCGCGCCGGCCCGCGGCGCCATACCTCGGTTGCCGCCTCGTACAGCTGATGTTCAATCGACGGCGCGATGGTGACCCCCTCCGCCGACGGTGACGGCAGGGCTTCGATGGCTCCCGGAGGCGACGTGGAGAGCTCCGCGGGAGGCGACGCGTCACCACGCCCCTCGAGGGAGAGCCGCTTTCGCACCGCGGGAGGGAGGCGATCGGCTCTGGACCCGAGCGCCGAGAACACCCTGCGGCCTCCGTGGTGGGCCGCCGATGGCGCCACCCACCTGAGGCGCTTGGCTCGCGTCGCCCCCCGAACCGCCAGCCAGCCGGCGTCACCGCGCACCGACCGCCTGACGTGCCCGACGGTCTCTCTCACATTGAACTGTTCGACATGACCCGTGCTTTCGCGGAGGCCTCGGTACTCGTCGAAATACCGCCTCATGAAGTCAGCGAACGGGTAGTCGTGCGAATGCAATACCCGGGCTCGGGGCTGGTAGACCTTGGCCCACCCCGCAGCCAGGAGATCGGCGCCGAACGCTTGATCCTCCGCGTACGCGAGATCGCGAAAGCGCAGCTCCTCCCAGCACTCGCGGGAGTAGCAGGCGTTGACATTCGAAAGGAACTGGGGATCTCCCTGACGCTGGACGATGGGATCTCCCGTGGGCGAAAACGTCGCGAAGAACTCCTCCAGTTCTCGTGCGATCATCGGGCTCGCATCGGACCTCGGGATGTGCGGACCGTAAGCCGCGCCGACGCGCGGAGCGAGATCGAAAGCTTCCCGATACGCGGCCAGCCATCCGGGCAGCGGCGTGGCGTCTTGAGTCAGGAAGCAAATGAGGTCGCCCGTCGTACGCTCGGCTCCGAGGTTGCGAGTCCGGCCGTGGCCGAACTCATGCGGGGAGATCTCGAGCACCTCCGCGCCGGCCGCTCGGGCGATTGCCGCCGATCGGTCCCGGGAGCCCGAGTCGATCACGAGGATCTCGTTCACCTTTTCGGCGCTGAGCGCTGAGAGCACCTCGCCTAAGTACCGTTCGCCGTCTTTGACGGGGACGACCGCCGAAACCGTCGTCATGACGACCGGCGGAGACCGCGCGCTGCTCTGTAGACAGACCGCAGACGGCGTGCGGCTGCGCGGGTCCTGTCCGCGCTCCGCCGGCGCATCAGCGCGTTCAGGTCGAGATGCCACCGGTCCAGCCAGTAGGTCTTCACCTGGGCTTCGGCGACGGCCTTGTTCGCCCACGCCTCGACCTCCGCCACCTGCGCCTCCAGCTGCTCGATTCGAGCCCTTAGCCGCCTGATCTCCTCTTGCGAGCTCTGCTCCTCGGCATTCATCACGTCTTTGTTCAAAGGTTCTCCGCGATCCGAGGAGCCTCTCGGCTGAAGAACCACACACCGCCGACTGCCGCCACGACGATGATCCCCAGCGGCAGCAGGAGCCTCGCGGTGCCGCCTATCACCGACGCTGCCGTCGGCGCGGAAGAGCTGATGAAGGCATGGTTCATTTGGGTCAGGATCGCCGCGATCGGATTGATCATGGCCAGCTCGCGGACCGAGGCGGGGTAGGTCTTCGCCGTGTACACGATCGGCGAGGCATAGAACAGGATCTGTGCCGTCACCTCCCATATCGGCTGCACGTCGCGGAAACGGACGTAGAGAACGGAGAGGACCATCCCGACACCCAGCGCAAGCGTGGCCAGGAGGAGCGTGAGCACGGGCAG
>Ga0335081_10017140_pt1 | contig 11734 bp, 8 predicted proteins | sample Lox_Sample_35_FD_206713 | JGI IMG/M metagenome (GOLD analysis project Ga0335081, IMG submission 206713) | Soil microbial communities from Loxahatchee National Wildlife Refuge, Florida, United States - Lox_Sample_3.5 | ecosystem: Environmental > Terrestrial > Soil > Wetlands | place: USA: Florida... | reverse complement strand
GCCCGCCCGCCCGCACTCCCTTCGCCCAACTGGGTCTCCCCGGAGGAATTCTTCGTATCCATCTTGTCTAACTTTGGTTTCATATCAGCAATATACCGTCTTCATGCTCCTGTCGCCAGTTTGCCTTCGCCCGCTTACACGGGCGGCTGTGCCAACTGCGGCTCAGCCGCCCCGTGAACCCATCCAATCCATCTGCCACTTCCCCACTCTTTACCTTTACCGCACCCCGCATTCAGCTATGGCTGTTGAAAGAACATGCGGTAAAAGACGTTCGTCTGGCTGGTATCCGGCGTGACCATGATCTGATTGGTCGCCGTCGAGCCGGGAACGGTGAACCAGGCGTCGGTCGCCAGCAGCCCCACCGAGTTGCTCTGCAACTGCCAGCCGATGTGGTCCAACGGCCAAGTCAGCGTCATCTGGCTGTTCGTGACTCCCAAGCCCATTTTCACCGGGCTGGTGTTAAACAATTCCGGTATATGATGTTGCGCCACCAGATAATTATCCAGCGCGACAACGTCGTAGGTGGAGACGGCCGAACCGGCTATGATCAATTCGGACATTTCGCCGTAGAACTTCACGGCATTATCAGACCGCTTGCCGATAAAGAAATTTTGGCCTGCGTCAGCGATGTTCGTTTCCGCGAAGGTGGAAAGACCCGATCCGAGGAGGATGCCGTTGAAGTAATGACTAATCGTGTTGCCACTCTCCGTAGCCACCATGATGACCGGCAGGGCAGGATTGAATCCAGCGTTCGGGGCCGTGTATGCGCCGTTAGCGGTGCCGTTGCCGCGCAGCAGAGTAGGCTTCAGAACGTTGTTTATGCTGAGTTCATAAGGCGCCGGTCTGTTATTGTTGGGGGCGACACCCATCTTGTCCGCTATCTCGCCCCGGTTGGCGAGGAGAACGTTCGTGCTGAGGGCCCCCTCGAAGATAATGGTCATGTCGCGGATGGTCTGCAAGGATGGGGAGTCTAAAGCGATCATATAGTTTGTGCCGCCAAAGCTGATAACCGGATCGGCCCAGGCATTGGTGGTCAGCATCGGCTCGACGCCGGGGCCCGAAGACAAGTTGTTGGGTGGGACGTTGCCCGACAGGTCATTCCATCCGGTCACATATGGGTCGGTCGCGTTGGTGGTCACGCCGGTGTCAGCCCTCACCCACAGGGCGAGGTTGGCCGGGTAAAGCCCAACCGGTATATTGGCGGGATTCGGCGTCTGCACGACATTCCACGTGTTGGACACGTTTTGAACGGTCAGCGTGTAGCTCGTCAGCGGGTTCAAGGTGGAAGTGACCAGCACCACCTCATTCGAGGCGACCACGGTCGCCGAACTCACGGTCGCGCTGTTGTTAAGCGCGTAGTTGCCGGTAATCGCGGCGGTGACCGGATCCACGTCATACGAGAAGGTGACCACGACGTTGGTCTGCGCATTGCTTGGATTCCAAATCGGTTCGCCGGCCGACAGGACGGATATCTGCGGCTCCTGCACGATTGAGCTGGTGATGGAGCCGTAGTAGTTCGACACAATCACGAAGAAATAATCGTTCAAATTGGCGATGGTCACGGTGTTGGAGCCGGCACCCGTCACCACGCCGCCGTTGGCCATGGCGGTCGCGCCGCTGTAACTGGACGAGGTGTTGTCATACCATTGGTAGCCCAGGATTGGCCAGCCATCGGCCGTCATGCTGAAACCGAGAACGCTTCCCGCGATGAAGTTCGTGGGCTGCTGCGTGACGGTGGGAATTGGATAAAACGATGTTATCGCGCTGGTGGCTGAACCATAGATGTTGGTCACGATCGCAAAATAGTAATCTTGCAGGTTGGTCGTGGCCGTCAGGTTGCGGGTGGCTGAACCGGAATAGCCGTTGCCATCCGCCGTGATCGCCGTCGCGCCGCTGTAGCTATTGGCGGTGTTGTAATACCAATGATACGTCACCGGGTTGATTCCGGCGGACGTCAGGTTGGTGTACGTGACGCTCACGTAGGCGTTATTGACTGGCGAGGGTTGCGTGAGGATGACGGGCGCCGGATTGATTTGAACGACCGAACTGGTGACCGAACCGTTGATGTTGGTCACAATGACAAAGTAATAGTCAAGAAGATTGTTCGTGGCCGTCAGGGTGTCGGTCGTTGAACCGGAATAATCATTGCCATCCGTTACCGCGCCCGCGCCGGTGTAACTGTTGACGCTGTTGGTGTACCATTGGAAAGAGAGGGAAGGGCCGACGGCATAGACGTTGAACTTGTATGTCCCGTCGTCCTGTCCGGCCGCCGAAGCGTCCTTAAGAATGAGCGGGTAGATATTGGTGAAAGTACATTGCAGGGTTGCTCCGTAGTTCAGCCAGGGTTGCATCGTCGTGAGCACATTCAGAATGTTGCTAATGAGACAGGTCACGTTCGTCCGATACGCCGTAAAATCGTATGCGATATATTGCGCGCCGCCGGTGTCTGGATCCACTATTACTGTCAGGTTCGTGGAATCGCCGTCGTAAGTGAAGGAATTCAGGCGAGTGCTGGTGGCTTCATTGTTCCACCGCCGATAGTAGATGCGCAAGGAATATTGGTTTCCCGGGTTCAAGTTGTCATATTCCTGCTTTATCCAGTCGTAAGGCAAGGAGACGCTGCCGGGATAAACGCAGTCGGTCAACATCGTGACCATGCTGCCGTCGGCTTGGGTGCTCAAGCCAGTGGTGTTGGCCGTCACGGCGAGTTTGCTGTTGTTCGGTCCGCCAGCGGACAGGATAACTTGCCCGCCATGAAAAGTATCAATTACGTTGGTTACCTGAATGGTGTTGTTTGCAACCAACTGGAAGTGATAAAAGGGCACACTGTTGATGCTGATGGCGCTGGCTGAGTTCCCGTAATCAAAAGCGCACACGTAAGCGTTGGTGGGGTCAATTCCCGAACCCACGTCGCTGCCGGTCGGCGGTATGCTCACAATTGTAGTGGTGCCGGCGCGCAGGGAAGCGTCCGTGAATAAAATCAGCAGCACGGCGAGCGCTGTCGTGAATGGATTGAAGGGTTTGAATATTTTTATTTTCATATTTGTTGGGTTGAGTGGATTGTCTAGCTCGGCTTTCTCGGAAATTCGGATCTCACGTCTTTTCGAATCAAATAAAGTTCTTCTCTTTGCCAATTCCGCCCTTGCTTCCCGCTGGTTTCAGGTTTTGCGCGACAGCCGAAGCCGGGATGGCAATACCCCCCCCCGCCTGCCCTCTCAGGCACTATATGGTTCACGCCCACGCGCATATTAGTTACACTAGATGATAACCAATGCTCCCAGAATTAAGACGAACCGGCAATGGACAAAATGCCCTATCTGGTGGACAAAATGACATAATCGCCTTGGAGGACTTGACGCGGAGCACAGAGACATCAAACTTCCCGCCGTTTACATGAAACCCGGAGCCAATTCATTTTATCGCTACTTCCCCATCAGCCAGCGCGACAAAAACTGGGGCCTCTACATCACCACCGTCGGCGAAGCGCGCATTGCGCCGCACACGGCGTATCCGCCCAGCGGCCACCCGAAGGGTTTTGCGTTCGACTGGCAGCACGGGCGCATCCTCCATGGATTTGCCCTCGTCTATGTTTCCAGCGGCCGGGGAAAATTTGAGTCGGAACAGAATTTTTTCGAGGCCGTCGAACCCGGTCATGCGTTCCTGTTATTTCCCGGCGTCTGGCACCGTTACGAACCCGATCCGGAAACCGGCTGGCATGAGTATTGGATAGGGTTTGATGGTGAAATTGCCCGCAATTGGCTCCGACGCCGGTTTATCTCCAAAAAAACCCCCGTTCTGAGAATCAACGCCGAAGACACCGTGCTGGCCACGTTCAGCCGCCTCATGCAGTCCATCCGCGCCAACCGCCCGGCGCTCCAACAAATCCTGGCGGGCGCGACCGCCAACCTGCTCGGCCTGTTTTATTCCGCCCAGCAGGCGCAGCCGGCCGACGAAGCGCAGAAAGCGAACGTCATCGAGTCCGCCATCACCCGCATTCAGAACGACTATGCGGGCGACTTGAATATGAAACTTCTGGCGCAGGAACTCGGCGTCAGTTACCGATGGTTTCGCGGCACCTTTGCCGCTCATACCGGCTTGGGACCGCACCAATATTTGCTCGAACTTCGGCTGGTTCGCGCCCGCAACCTGCTGGCGGAAACCGAGCTGCCCGTCAAGGAAATCGCCATGCAGACCGGCTTCGAGGACGAACATTATTTCTCCCGTCTCTTTCAACAAAAGTTGAATCTGACCCCCGGCCAATGGCGCAGCCGCAGCCGGCGGCACAAATAAACGGCCCCGCCCGCCGCCAAAGTGCCGGTCAAAAAGTCCACTTGATATGTCATTCTGTCCCTTTCCCAGCGACGACAATTCCTGCAAATTGTTGGCAAGTATTTGCAGATGAAAATCAACGACCTCAAACTCTATACCGTCAAGTCCGGTGACACCGGCGCCCGTGGTGCCGCCTTGGGGGAATCGCAATACTGGGGCGGGGGTTGGCAGGCGCAGACGCTTATCTCCAATCCCATGTCCGTCCATCCCAGGTATGCGCGCATCCGCTCGCTTTGGATGGGCGGCGGCCAGGACCCGTTCGTCATCGAAATTTTCACCGATGACGGCGCGAGCGGATTTTGCGCCAACTATGGCGGCGGCGCGTTTGCGTGCAGCATCATTGACCAGCACCTCAAACGATTTCTCATTGGCCAGGACCCTTTCAACATCGAATTGATTTGGGACCAGATGAATCGTTCCACGCTGCCCTACGGAATCGGCGGCACGACCAGCATGGCGATGGCCGGCGTGGACCTCGCGCTTTACGACCTGGTGGCGAAGGCGCAGAAGCTTCCGGTCTATAAAATCCTCGGCGGCCAGACGAAAGAAACGATTCCGTGCTACGTCACCATTCATCCTGACTACGCGGACGCCTGGCGCGACCGTGGATTTCTCGGCGTGAAAATCGCCGCGCCGTGGGGCGTCGAAAGCGGACGCGATGGAATCAAAGGAATGGAAAAACTCATCGCCAAGCTGCGCAGCGACCTTGGCGACGACATGGAAATCATGATTGACTGCTATCTGTCCTGGGACATCGAGTTTGCCGCGCGCGTCGCCGAGCGCGTCCGCGATTACGACGTAAAATGGTTTGAAGACCCGCTCCAAAACGGCTGGGCTACCGAGAACAATCGCATTTTGCGCGACCGTATTTCACCGATTCTGCTGGCGACCGGCAATCTGGAATTTCATTACAAAGCCTTTCACGACATCATCCACCGCCACGCCACCGACATCATTCAGCCGGAGATGCAATGGTGCGGCGGCTATACGCCCACACGCTGGATTGCCGCGATGGCCAAGCCCTACAACATGCCGGTCATCCCACACGGTTCGTCCGTGTATAACTACCATTTTGTGATGGCCAACACGAATTCGCCTTATGCAGAATACCTCTCGGTCGGCAAGGGCACGGACATCCAGCCGATTTTCAGCGTGCTCGAAGGCGAGCCGCTGCCGGTGAACGGGAAAATTTCGCTCGATGCGGACAAACCCGGATTTGGCGTGGAACTGAAACGCGAACTGCTGGTGCCGTTCAAGCCATGAGGAGGCCGCCAAACAAAGGTTGAATCAAGGACGCAATGCAAAACCTCCGACAACTCCATGACGCCATCCTTACGGGCGACGCGAAAGGCGCCCGAGCCACCGCCGAACAGGCCCTCAAAGCTGGCGCGGAACCGCTCCGGCTGGTTCAGGATGGCATGATGCCGGCAATGAACGAAGTGGGCCGCCGCTTCGAGAGCAACGAGTATTTCGTGCCGGAGCTCTTGCTGGCCGCCCGCGCGATGAAAGCCGCATTGGAATTGCTACGGCCGCTGCTGGCGGCCAATGGTCACGCACCGGCCGGCCGGGTGGTGCTCGGCACGGTGCAAGGCGACCTGCATGACATCGGCAAGAACCTCGTCGGCGCCATGTTCGAAGGCGGCGGCTACGAAGTAATTGACCTGGGCGCGAACGTGACTCCGGAACAGTTTATCGCCGCCGTAAGAGAAAAAAAGCCCGACATCGTTGCCATGTCCGCGCTGCTGACCACGACCGCGCCGGCGATGAAAGTCACGATAGACGCGATGAAGCAGGCGGGGGTGCGTCAGCAGGTCAAAGTCATCGTCGGTGGCGCACCCATCACTGAACGATTTGCCAGGGAAATCGGTGCCGATGGCTATAGCGAAAGCGCAGCCGGAGCCGTGGCCGCCGCCCGGAAAGCCGCGTCCGCTGAAATGCCGGCTGTGAATTTCAACCAACTTGTTTTGCGGTCTTCACGCCGTCTCGCGTTGCTGATGGCGACTTATCCCGGTTTGGCACTGACGGGCGCAAAGGTATCTGACATTGTCAGCCGCCCGCAGGCGCAACTCGACGCGCAGGCGGCGCTCCAGCAGCGCTACCGCTCACCGTTTGTTTTGTCTGCGATGGACCTTAGCGTAGAGGCGGAAGCGTTCGGTTGCACAGTCAGGGTTTACGACTCCGAGGTGCCGATCGTAACCGGCCGCCTGATCACAAGCCTGGAACAGGCGAAAGCGCTCCCGGTGCCGCAACCGGGAGACAAACGGACGGCCGTGTATCTGGATACCGCGCGATTGTTGTCGAAGTTGCCCGGCAAACCGTTTGTATTTGGCGGCTGCATTGGCCCTTTCACCCTCGCGGCGCGACTTGCTGGTGTGAGCGAGGTGATCGAATTGACGGTTACCGAACCGGCGCTGATACACGCGCTGGTTGAGAAGTGCGCGGTGTTCCTTGCCAATTACCTCAAGGCGTTTCGTGCGGCGGGCGCGCAGGGAATTATCATGGCCGAACCGGCCGCAGGATTGCTGTCGCCAGGCGGATTATCGGTGTATTCCAGCGCCTACATCAAACGTATCGCCGCCGAAGCGTCTGGGGCAGACTTTTCAATCGTGGTCCATAATTGCGCGGCCAGGTTGTTGCATTTGCCGGCGATTTTGGAAACCGGATTGAAGGCATTTCATTTCGGCGTGCCGATGGACATCGCCGGCGCGCTGGGCATGGTTCCGGCGGATGTCGTCCTGTGTGGCAATCTCGATCCAGCCGCCACCTTCGTGCAGCAGTCACCTGCCGACATCACGGCCAAAACCGCGCAACTGCTCGCGGCGACGGCCGCGCGCCGCAATTTCGTAATTTCTTCCGGCTGCGATTTGCCACCCAACACGCCCCTCGCGAGCCTGGATGCTTTTTGCGAAGCCGTTGAAGCCGGCAACAAATGAATCTATGAACTCGCGCGAACGCATCCTCGCCGTCCTGAATCGCCAACCCGTGGACCGTTTGCCGGTAGATCTCTGGCACGCCCCGGAAATTGCCGCGGCGCTGCGCGAGCACTTCGGAGTCCAGGATGACTTCGCCATGTGGTGGGCGCTCGGCCTGGACAAGATCGTGTGGGTCTTCATGGATTATAAAACCGACGGTGGCGAACGCGCGGGGGCCCAATCCGGCGCCGGGGCCGAAAACGGCGCCGACCGCACCATGTGGGGCGTGCCGCTGAAGCAGATTCAGGCGGGTGAAGCGCATTACGCCGAGTTTGGCAAAGCGCCATTGACGGGCTATGACAACCCCGCTTCGTTGGACGCCTATCCGTGGTGGCCACAGGTTGACCGCTTTGACTACGACGGCGCGGTGGCCCTGGCCAAACGCGCGTCCCGGGACTACGCCGTCATCGGTCCGTGGATTTCCCTTTTTGAAATCTACTCCCAATTACGCGGCCTCGAGCAGTCCATGATTGACCTGGGCGAAAGTCCGGAACTGGTAGAGGCGATTCTCGACCGGGTCGAAAGCATTCAGACCGAGATGATGCAACGATTCCTTGCCCTCACCAATGGACATCTGGACCTCGTGTTCATCAGCGACGACATCGCCGGGCAGCGGTCACTGTTGATGTCGCCGCGCATGTGGCAGACGCATCTGCAACCGCGTTTGAAGCGGTGGTGTGATTTGATTCACGCGCACGGCCTGCGGGTGTTCTACCATACCGACGGCGCGGCGCGGCCGTTGCTCAAACCCATTCTCGATTGTGGTGTGGATGTGCTGAATCCGATCCAGCACGCCTGCCCAGGCATGGACTTGAAGGAGTTGAAGAAGGAATTTGGTTTGCGCGCCATTTTCCACGGCGGTGTGGACAACCAAAGCATCCTGCCGCGCGGCACCGTGGAACAAGTGCGCGCCGAAGTGAAAGACTGCCTGCGCACGTTGGGAGCGGGCCGCGAAGGTTTCATCTGCTGTTCCTGCCACAACGTGCAGGCGGGCACGCCCCTGGAAAATATTTTCGCGATGGTGGAAACGGTGCAACAATCGAATAATGGGTAGGTTGCAAATACAAGCCGGTTTGGAATGTTCTTCATGAAAAGGAGTCGTATCGGTGTCATTGGTGCCGGATGGTGGGCAACGTTCGCCCACATCCCCGCCATTAAATCGCATCCCGACGCCCAGCTCGTTGCAGTGCAAAGCCGGGATAGGGCAAAAGCAGAAAAAATTGCGCGCGACTTTGGCGCCACATACGCCTGCACCCGCCTCGAAGAAATGCTCGCGCTGAAAGAGCTCGACGCCGTCATTGTCGCCACGACTCCGAACGTTCATTTCGCGCAAGCCAAAGCCGCACTGGAACGCGGCTTGCATGTGCTCATCGAAAAGCCGATGACCTTCACAGTGAACGAGGCGCAGGAACTCATCGAAACCGCGGCGCGAAAAAAACTGCAGTTGCTCATCAGTTGCCCGTGGCATTTCACCGCCCATGGTATTGAAGCACGGCGGTTGATTCAGGCTGGCGCGCTGGGTGAAATCAAGATGATTTCCGTGCTGATGACCAACCCGGTTGACAAGTTGCTGCGCGGTGTCAACACCACCCCCACGCATGGCATGGACAAAGTCTATGTCGCACCGGGCAAAGGTTCCTACAGCGATCCAACGGTCGCGGGCGGCGGGCAGATTTTCTGCCAGGTTTCGCACGCTGCGGCGTATCTCACCTTCCTGACCGGGCTGCGGCCGGCCGAAGTTTATGCTCGTTTCGATCGCGACGGTTCGCCCAACGACATCTACAACGCGCTGACCCTTACGCTCGAAAATGGCGCGCTCGTCAACATCGCGAGCACCGCAGCAACGCCGCTTTGCGAGCGCAATTACGAAGTCCGTGTGTTTGGCGCCAAAGCCATTTTACAGCTCGAACTCTGGCGTGGTGTGATGACGTTGATAGATTTTACCGACCAGCGCACCGAATTCGAACCGCTTGCCCCAAGTGAAATTTACCCCAGCCATGCGCCTGCATTGAATTTTGTGGAGGCGATTCTCAGCAGAAAACCAAACGGTTCCCCCGGGGAGCTTGGCCTCGCCGCGATGGAAATTATCGAGGCCGCGTGTGATTCTGCCCGGACGAATCGCTGCGTGAAAATTCGCGAAATCAGATGTCTCGACGGCAAAAGGATTGACTTGGACAAGCGCCCTGCGGTCTGCGCAAAAGCATGAGTCAGCCAGCTCAACTCACCGGCATCGCGTGGGACCACAGTCGTGCCTTTCCGCCCCTGGTCGCCACCGCGCAGCGTTATGAGGAAACCCATCCCGGCGTCCGTATCCGCTGGGAAAAACGCACCCTCGACGAGTTCGGCCACCTGCCAATTGATCAACTGGCGCTCCAATTTGATCTCATTGTCATTGACCATCCGTGGGCGGGGTTTGCCTTTGAGAAAAACTTAGTCTGTGATTTGAAGCCCATGCTCCCGTTGCCTGTGCTGAACGAATATGCCCAGAATTTCATCGGCGCGACCTTCGAAAGCTACTGTTACGCAGACCAATTGCTGGCGTTGCCGATTGACGCGGCGGCTCAGGTGCCAAGCTGGCGAAGCGATCTGCTGGAACGTGCGGGATTGTCCGCGCCGGCAACCTGGAGCGAAGCTGTTGCTCTGGCCCGACGCAAAATGGCTGTGATACCCGCCTTTAACGCGGATCTGTTTTTGCATTTCTTGATGCTGGCAAAAGCCCTCGGCGCAGACCCGTGCGCCGATCACGAAAGGATTGCAGCGCGCGAAATCATGCAGCAGGCCGTAGAACTGTTGCGCGAACTGACCGAGCCGATGCCGCAGGCCATCTTTGACTGGAATCCCATTCAAGTGGCCGAGCGCATGACCTCCACTGACGAGTTCGCATGGAATGCGTTTGCCTACACCTATAATAATTATGCCCGCAATGGCTTTGCCTGCCACCGGCTGCACTTCGGCAGTCTGATTTCCCTGGAGCCAAAGGGACCACGATTGCGCAGCGTGCTGGGTGGAACGGGCATCGCGATTTCGATCAACTGCAAAAATGTGGAAGCCGCGCTCGACTACGCCAGCTTTGTCTCAAGAGGCACAGTTCAAAAGACGATTTATGTTCACGCCGGCGGCCAGCCGTCGCACCGCGCCGCGTGGACTGAGCCGGCGGCGGACGAGTTGTGCGGCGGATTTTTCAGCGGCACGCGCACAACGCAGGAGCGAGCGTTCGTCCGGCCCCGTTACAGCGGTTACGTGCCGCTACAAACCAACGGCGGCAACGCGCTGCAGGAAACACTTCGCGACGGGCGCGACGCGGAAGTCGTGCTGGAAAAGCTGGACGCGCTTTACCGCGAAACGCGCAAAAGCGGTTCTCCGTATTTTCAAATCAACTGACGCCATGAATCTCAAACTAAGTTGCGCCGATTTCAGTTTTCCTCTGCTGCCGCATGACGACGCCCTGAACGTGATCGCCTTGCTCGGGTTGCGCGGGGTGGACATCGGATTGTTCGCGGGCCGAAGCCATCTGCGCCCCGAAACCGAACTCCGCGCGCCCGAAAAAAACGGCTCGACTTTGCGCCGCCGCCTGGCGCGGCACGGGCTGGCCTCGGCGGACATTTTTCTCCAGATTCACAGAAATTTCACGGATTTTGCCGTCAATCATCCCGCCGCCGCCCGCCGCAAATTTGCGCGCGAACAATTTTTACGGACTTTGGACTACGCCGCCGCCACCGGCTCAAAACACGTCACCGTCTTGCCGGGCGTGGTTTTCAAAACCGAATTGCGCGCCACATCGCTCGACCGCGCCGCTGAAGAATTGTCATGGCGCGTCGAACGCGCCGCCGACATGAATCTGAAAGCGGCGGTTGAGCCGCACGTCGGCTCGCTTGCCGACACGCCGGAGCGCGCGCTGCAACTGGCGGCGCGCGCGCCCGGTCTCGGCTTCACGTTGGATTACGCGCACTTCACCCGCGTCGGGATTCCGGATTCGCGCATCGAACCGCTCTCCGCCCGCGCCACGCATTTTCACGCTCGTTGCGCCCGCCGCGACCGCTTGCAGAGCAATTTCAAGGAAAACACGATTGATTTCAGCGGCGCGTTGAAAGCGCTGAACCAACATCGGTTCAACGGCTGGCTCGCGCTCGAATACGTCTGGATTGATTGGGAACACTGCAACGAAGTGGACGTGATTTCCGAAACGATTCAATTGCGCGACCATTTAATCGCCGCCGCCAAAAAAATTTCCCGAAGATGAAAAAACATTGGAGCGAACAACAAGCCGTGCTCACCGGCGGCGCGTCGGGAATCGGACTGGCCATCGCCCAAAAACTTCACGGCCTCGGCGTCAAAGTGATTCTTTGCGATTTGGATGAAAAAAAATTGGAAACCGCGCGCAAAAGCGTCAGTGAAAATTCCCGGACGCTTTGCCTAGACGTGACGGATTTGAG
>Ga0335081_10017139_pt1 | contig 11734 bp, 14 predicted proteins | sample Lox_Sample_35_FD_206713 | JGI IMG/M metagenome (GOLD analysis project Ga0335081, IMG submission 206713) | Soil microbial communities from Loxahatchee National Wildlife Refuge, Florida, United States - Lox_Sample_3.5 | ecosystem: Environmental > Terrestrial > Soil > Wetlands | place: USA... | reverse complement strand
CTCTGCGATAATATTGGCATCCAAACGATTAAGACATTTTTTCAGGGTGGGTCGACTTGTTCGAGACTTTTGGTAGTTCGCAGGCGATACGAGATTAGTGATAGGATCAACTGCTCCGGTTGGCTTTGCTCACATATACGCAGTATTCTCTCCACAGGCATGAAAGTTCCTTACAATATTCCACCCTGATCGTGCCGAAACATTCGATGTTATTTTCCGCCCTCTGAATTGCCAGAATCATATCATTCTTCTTCATGTGATACGTGTTGATCCCCATTTTTTTGGCCATTTTTTGGATCTCGTTGTATTTCACTTCTACTCACCTCCTCTCATTATCGTAAGCGATACAATTTGAGAATACGCCCTTTAACCCGCTGCATCAACTTCTAACAGTGAGTCTCATGGTGCCGCAACGACAATTATATGAAAGAAAGAGGTCCAGGTCAGAGGCTTGGCGATGGTCTTGCCTCCCAACTGAACCGCCAAACGCTGCGCTTCTGCCCTATAGTCTGGAGCATAATAGATCGTATTTACCTTGTAATCTGCCCTAACTGCTATTCCTATGTCTGCAACTCTATAACCCATCACGACAAGTCTCTTTGACATTTGTTTCGCCGTAGGTAATTTGCCATTTCCACTTAAGACCTTGACCTTAAGATCCTTGAGACTTGCCTCCGTTCCCTCCATAGACTTTTTTTCATCGGTCGGTTTCTTCATTTCATCTCTTTTGGATATATCGACTTCCTTCACCTGCTCTTTTTTACCCATCTCGCCTGTCACGGAGCTATCCTTTGTGACAGCTTCCGCCCCTTTCATCTTTTGCACCTCTGACTTTAATGAAGCCAATTCCTTATTTACAGCGGCCATCTGCTCGTTGAGCTGGGCTATGGATGCCTTGGATCTCTGCAATTCTTCCGTTGTATTTCTACCGGAGAAATCTAGTGCTGAGCAGCCTGAGGAGGCCAAACAGACCATCAAGACGAAAATACATAACGTTCTCATATACACGATTCATCTCCCGTGTGTAAGTTGGGACCTAGACACAGTGTTCAAAACCGTATCCTGCTGCACCCAGAAGGCCAATTTGCGGATTAAGAATGACGAACACCGGTATTTGTGAAACTAGGTCAGACATGCGTCCTTTGTAATGGAAGGATTTTATAAACCGTCCATTTTCCAGAAAGGGCACTATATGGCGAGGAATACCACCGCTTAAATAAACACCGTTTGTGGCCATCACCTTGAGGGCCAAATTCCCTGCTTCAGCTCCCAGGATAGAGACAAAAAGATTAAGGGTTGTCACACAGAGATTACAGCAATAAATACGATCTAAAGCGCACTCTATAATTACCGGCACAGGGTCAGTTTCCCCCCCCAACCTTTCAGACAGCCAGGATGGTTCCTGAGCATAGCATTTCTCACGCAGAAAACAATATATATTTAATATTCCCGGCCCTGAACAAACGCTTTCATAACTGACATGACCGAGTTTCTTCTTAAGGTAAATCAATAGTTCCCTTTCTATATCATCACCGGGAGCAAAATCCACGTGGCCTCCCTCTGAAGGGTGTCCGCGGTAACGTGTTTCTGCCCACGTTAGAAATGCCTCCCCAAGGCCTGTGCCAGGGGCAATGACGGCTATGCTTCCTTTGGAGACGGGCCTTCCTTCGTTCAATATATGCAGATCCGACCGCTCAAGAAGGGGTACGGCGTAAGCAATGGCCTCAAGATCATTCAGCAGTCTGACAAACGGCAGGTTCAGTTCCTTGCCGAGTTCCTTTTCATCGATTATCCACGGCAGGTTGGTAATCTTGGCGGTGCCTTTCACGACCGGGCCCGCTACACCAAAGCAGGCGGCATCCAGCCTAATATTAACATCTTTGAGAAATTCTCGAACGACAGTTATGAAATCGGGAAACTGTCCGCTTGGGAAGCTCGCTGCTACCACAGATGAACGTACCCCTTTTTCTTTTGAGAAGATTCCCAGGCGGGTATTGGTTCCGCCAATGTCACCCGCAAGTAACAAGGCCATTTTCCTTATCACGCAAATTTTTTGTGCGGCATCAGACAACAACCGTTTCAATGTCGTTGTTCAGGCGACTTCACTTCCAAGCCACTCCAGATAGTCACGGCTTCCTGTGCAAATGGGCATAGCGATGATTTCCGGCACCTCATAGGGATGGAGGGATTTGATGGTTCTTTCAATTTCTTTGTAAAGAGTATCTTTGCTTTTTATCCAGCATTGCCATTCGTTGGCTCTTTCGATGTTTCCCTTCCATTGGTAGACACTGGTTATCGGTCCCGCTATCTGGACACAGGCCGCGAGCCTTTTCGCAACTAGGTAAGCGGCAATTCTTTCTGCGTCTTCTTTCTTATCTATCGTTGTTACCACCTGAATATAAGATTCCATTTCTTCCACCTCGAATCCCTGCATTATCTATTCCGCTTAGCGCATTCGTACATCATGATTGCCGCTGCCTGAGGCAGGCTGAGGGAATCCGCTCTTCTCGAACCGGGGATGTGCCACACCTCATCAACCAAGTGGAACATGGCTTTCGGCAATCCGTGACTTTCACCTCCCAAGAGGAGGGCCGTCTTCCGGTTACATGCATGTGGCGCTATACCCTCTTTTACATGGGAGCCCACGAGAAGAAAATGTTCTTTGATTATCGGCAGTGTTTCGGCAAAATTGACACCCTGTATCATTCTCATATGGAAAAGAGTGCCCATGGCCGCCCGTACGACTTTGGGATTTGTAAAATCTGTTGAACCGTGACTGAGTATTATTGTTTCTATACCGAACCAGTACGCAGCGCGAACCACGGCGCCCAGGTTATTGGGATTACCTATCTGATACAGCAGGAGCATATGACCCGAACCGTGTTCCATCAGAGCATCAATATCACCGCGCGCAGGCATAGCGACAATCGCCATGACACCCTCGGGCTCTTTGTCCTGGCTTAATGAACTCCACTCCCTTTCCGACAATCCGTAAACGTCAATACCCTGTGGAATGGTGGAAAGGAAAGCAAGCCAATCGGGACTTTTTTTCTGCATTACTAGAATCGCCCCGGTTTTCCAGTTACTGCTGAGTAACCCCTGGACGACTTTATAGCCTTCGGCGAGGAAAAGTCCTTCCTGATGGCGATACTTGGCCTGGTATAATTTCTTCCATAATTTTAATTGTGATCCTGAGGGGCTGCGCAAATTAATTTTGTGTGCCATGAGTAAGAGTTTCGTCACCAGTTTATTCTGTTAGGGCGATCTCAAACGTGCCGCTGTCCCTCGTTTCCGTCTGAAAAAGTAGATGCAGACGCCGGCAATCATCATTAGGATGCAGAGCATCTGCCCCATGCTCAAGATTCCCCCGAAGAGTCCCAGTTGCGAATCCGGCTCGCGAAAAAATTCGATGATAAAGCGAACCAATCCGTAACCGAAAATATACAGGGCAAGGATGAAGCCATTAAAGGGACTTTTCTTCCTCACACTCCAGAGAGCGATGAAGAGAAAGATCCCCTCGAAAAGCGCCTCATAGAGTTGGGAAGGATGGCGCAGTTGGTGGCTCATATCCAATGGGAAATACATGCCCCATGGCACGGTAGTAATCCTGCCGTAAAGCTCGCCATTAATGAAATTACCGATTCTTCCGAAGGTGTATCCAAGAGGAATGGCAGGGCAAAACAGGTCAGCAAACTGCCAGAAGTCTATGTTATGTTTACGGCAAAAGATGACCGATGCTATGAACACGCCGATAGCACCCCCGTGGTAGGACATGCCGCTGATCCCAACGTACTGCATACCGTGCGCGAAGTCGAAAGGAAGGATAATCTCAAGGGGATGTTTTGCGTAATGGGCAAGATTGTAAAAAATGACATAACCGAACCTTGCGCCGACTAAAAGCCCCGTGATGGCCCAGATAAAAAAGTCTTGGATTGTTTCTGTTGAATAGTTGTAATCTTCATGCTTTATCCGGTAAGAGACGAGGATGTAGGTCAACAGAAAGGCAATTATATACATGAGGCTGTAATAGCGAACCTGAAATGAGCCGATCTCAAATATAATCGGACTCATGTGTTCGGGAAGGTGCTGCCAGCTAATAAGATTCACCCTTCAACTCCTCTACATAGTGCTGTGCGGAAGCCGCTGCCGATGCTCCATCCCCACACGCTGTAACTACCTGCCGGAGATTTTTTTTTATACAGTCACCTCCGGCAAATATACCCTTCGCTGAGGTTTGCATATCTCTGTCCGCAACAATATACCCGTCGGCGTCGAGGTCTAAAATGCCGCGAACCAGATCCGTCTTTGGTGTCAGGCCGATGAATATGAATACCCCTTGGGCGGGTATCTCCATCCTCATATCAGGCGACTTAACGTCTCTGATCTTCACTTTTTCGACAACATCTCCTCCTGATATTTCCTCAACCACAGAATTCCAGGCGAATGCAATTTTGCTATTTGTGAGCGCCTTCTTCTCAAGGGCCTTTGTTGCCCGCACCCGGTTTCGGCGATGAACAACGGTAACTTTGTTTGCAAACCTGGTGAGAAAAACAGCTTCCTGAATGGCAGCATCTCCACCACCTACGACCACAACATCCCTGTTCTTGTAGATGGGACCGTCACAGGTCGCGCAATACGAGACTCCTTTACCTGCAAATGTATCTTCCCCCCGGACTCCCAGCTTTCGCCAGTTTGCACCTGTTGCCACGATGACGGCAATCGCCTCGTAGGTCCTGTCTGCTGATGTTACCTTCCACCCGTTTGTATTTCCCCAGTTGGTTTTAGAAATACCGGTAACGTCCACTGATACCATCTCCAGCCCAAATTGGAGTGCCTGTTTCTTAAATCGCTCAACAAGTTCAAAGCCCCCGACGCCATCGGGCATGCCCGGATAGTTTTCTATCGTGTCTGTAACGGTAATCTGGCTTATGGAAGAGGCACCTTCTGTCAGTAGAGTTCTGAGACTGGCCCTGGACGCATAGATACCCGCCGTCAAACCGGCGGGCCCTCCGCCAATAATTACAACATCATATACATGATCAGGAATAATCGATTTATTCAATAATTATCACCTCGTTTACTTATTGATAATATCATGCAGAATCCATACAATAAAAAAATATTCGGTAATGCCTATTGTAGAGTGAGAATGGACGGTATTTTCACTGTTAAAAAGGGATAATACCATGTTGTAAAGTTCAAATGCCGTGCAATTTTTTGTAATTTTATCTCCGATTGAGTGAGTTATCCTTTTTTGTATTTTTCCATATAGTTTCTTAATGCCTTTTGAAAGAGAAGAGCTGCCAGAAAAGCGGTGTGGCCATGGTCTTGAGGCAGGCCTCCCAGGTGCTCGGAAATCGAGCTCCTGCTTATCTTAAGGCACTCGCGGATTGTTTTCCCCTTGGACATTACCGCTGCGGCATTACAGGCGGCAATGGTGAATATGCAGCCTTCGGCAATGAATCTTGAGTCATCAACTCTCCCATGTTTTATGCGAAGGAACATCTTGATGTCCCTACCACATTCGTCTGATTTTTCTGCATAGCCGTCAGGACTATCCATGGAGCCATAATTTTCCGGTTTCTTTCCGTAATCAAACACTTTTTCCGGATAGAGTTTCCTGGCCTTTTCGCGCAGGATGGCTGTCATATTTTCTATAATTCCGCTTTCGTCCTCCATATCAAACAAAACCTCTTCAGTCTGGTCTCTTTTTTATTTAATCGTTTTTAGCACTTATTACAATGATAAAATTGTTTGCTTCGAAAAGTCAGCCCCGTAAGCACGCAGATAAGTTACAGATATGTTTCGTGGGTCTGCCAAAGGGGCTTATCAAGGAAATTCACGGCCGAATCACAAACCGAATCACAAAATAGTTGACACCCGTTTTATGAAATGGTACAAACCTAACCGCTTTAATGCAGTCCGCCATTATTGACAATTGCAGTTGTCAATATCTCTATTGCATAATCTAAATCAAGTTACGACTTTTTTATGATGATGTTGCAATCACGACTCAAAAAGAAGAAAACCCCCATAAATATCTATCATTTGTTTTTGAAATATATTTCGGTCTCTATTGAAGCGAAAGTTAAGTAAATCGTGGTCGGCCTTTCCGATATGAGATAGAAGTAAAGATGTCACATCAAAAAAATCAATAGAAATCATAATTTGTCGAAAAAGGATTGTGGCCGGTAGCGAGTTCAAGGAGAGTCAGAAGAAATGTTGGGTCCGGTTAGGTCAAAAATCAAGTCTGTCTCCAGGCTGAAATACGATGAGAAGCCTTTTGAACATTGGGGTTTAACCTCCAACGAGGCAAGAAGAATAACGGAAAAAAAAGACCACGGCCTCTATGACAAAAGAATGACGTTAAAACAAGCGGTGGCCATATTTGTCAAGGACGGCATAAATCTAGGAGTCGGTGGTTTTGTTAATACTAGGGTGCCGGCTGCGATCATTCATGAAATTATCAGAAAAGGGGTAAAAGACCTTACCCTTTCTTTCCAGTCAAACTCGATCTGCTTGGAATGGCTAGCCGGCGCCATGATCATAGCTCCAGAACAAGTATCCATAAAACGTGTAGAGTTAGCCTGGTGGGGTTACGAACTCATTGGCATAGCACCTTTGTGGAGATATCTGGTCACTAATAAACTCGTGGAAACTGATGACTATACTAACTATGGGATGTCGGTTCGGTTCAAGGCGGGGGCCATGGGTATTCCATTCATCCCCGTACGCGACCACGGTGGATCAGACATGGAGCTTGTAAACAGGGGAAAAATGATTGTGTGCCCCTTTACAGGACAGAATATTTATCTCCTCCCGGCCTGTAACCCCGATGTTGGCATTGTACATACTACAGCGGCAGATATGTATGGTAATGCGAGAATTTTCGGTGCTCTCTGTACGTGTCCGGAAATTGCGACGGCATCGGCGCACACCATTATGACAACAGATAAGGTCATTCCGAGTGAAACAATCAGGAGATATCCGAACCTGACAGAAATCCCCTATGTATGCGTGGACGCAGTTGTTGAACAGCCGTTCGGATGTTATCCCGGTGCGTGCTACGGCTACTACTGGTTTGATATGGATCATCTCAGAATGTATAGGGGAATCTGTGATGAATTCAGGAAGACTGGAAACAAAAATGGTCTGAAAAGGTATTTCAATGAATATATCTTTGGTTGTGAAACATTTGACGATTTTCTGGGAAAAGCCGCTGGTTACAAGAGGCTTCGACACTTGAAAGAAATGGACGGCGGCCAGCCTATCTATACACTGTAATAAAACGGCCATAGAGCAAAAAGGGCAAAGAGATATGCCAGAATACAGTGCTTTTGAAATGATTGCTTTCACAGGATCAAGACAATTGGAAGATAAGAAGATCGTCTTTGTAGGCACAGGGCTCCCCATCATTGCTGCCATGCATGCACAGCTTACCCATGCTCCCAATCTTTACATGATTTATGAGGCTGGTTCCCTGGCCCCCATACTGGAGATGGGAATGCCCTTATCCGTCGGTGATACCAGGGCGGGTCACAAGGCGTGCTTTTTGAAGGGCCTGTGCGCAGTTTTTGAGCTTGCCCAGAGAGGATTTGCCGACTACGCCTTTATCGGAGGCGCCCAGATTGACATGTACGGCAATATCAGTTCCACCATCGAGGGAAATTACTACAACAAGCCCGACATCCGGTTTCCAGGTAGCGGCGGCGCCGGAGCCATGGCAGCGAACTGCGGAAAGACTATTGCCATCATGGCCCTGGAGAAAAGAAGGTTCGCCAAGCAGATAGATTTTATCACGAGTATCGGATACGGTGACGGTTCTTCCGATTATAGGGAAAAAGCAGGCGTTATGGGGTCCGGCCCGTACAGAGTAATTACACAGCAGGCCCTGTTCGGTTTCGACGAGAAGACAAAAAGAATGAAACTTCTAGAAGTCAGACCTGGATTCACAACGCAACAGATTCAAGATATGGTTGAATTTGAATTGATCATTCCTCCCAAAGTGCCGGAAATGGCGGAACCCACGGAAGAAGACGTGCATCTGCTCAGGAATGTCATTGACGCGGAAGGTTACTTTTTAAAAAGGGTAGTCAAGAAATAATTAATTTTTTAAATCCATAAGGGAAGGAGGGGATATTTAAAACGAGGCATTTTTTATAAACGGTGAAAGAAATCATTGCAAAACGAAACGGCAAACTACAAAACAACCATCGTTTGCGATGACAAGAGATCAGCAATCATACTGTTTAATGGTTTTTGTTCACATTTTTTTATTGAAAGGAGGGAAGTGAAAATACGGACAACTGAGGTGTTTTGTGGTGTGCGGTAAAAGAAAGAGTTATTAATTATTACTTATTACTAAAACTAAAAAGGAGGTTTATTATGGCAAATCCCGCCGTAGTTGGTTTGGCAGGTTTCGGTGTAACTACGTTATTGCTTCAGATACATAACCTTGGCTTGTGTGGAAGTGGGGTTGTCTTTTGCTGTGCTTTATTTTTTGGTGGCACTACTCAGTTGATCGCAGGGTTCCAGGAATTCAAGACCGGAAATAACTTCGGGTATAGTGCCTTTGCAACATATGGCGCATTCTGGATCGCCTTGTCATTCATCTTCCTGATCTTTGATTTTCAGGGCGCACCCGGCTCGTGGATCGGAGAGCATCTTCATGTTACAGGAACGGATCTCGGATGGTTTCTGTTTGGCTTTACCGTTTATACGCTTATCATGCTTATCGGTTCGTGCGCAGTCCACATGGCGATGTTTTTAACTTTCCTGACACTATTTCTCGGATTTATCGGCCTTGATCTGGTATTTCTTGCCGGTATGAAGGGGGTACTGTTCATCACATCTATTGATCTGATTATTTGCGCCCTGCTCGCATTGTACATGATGGGCCATGTGATCCTTCTCCAGGTCTACGGCAGAAATGTATGGCCCGTTGGCGGCCCCCTAGTCAAGAAGTCGACATAGGTTAGGTTATCGGGACAAGACAAAGGGCTTAGGGTTGGCGGCTAGCTGAAGGACGTGACAGGAACCTACTGCATGCCGTTCCTTTTCGCAGGGGCGCTGCGGGAGCAATAATCCTTTTCACTGCGAAGCTGCCGGAGAAGAAGACGGCACCAAGTCTTATTCCGTAATCGTCTTGGCATTTGCCGACAGGTTGAAGCGGTAACTTTTTCAAGGCGCCGCGGGACTTACCCGTGGCGCCTTTTTACGGTGCTCCCGGCAGGGCGCACACACTTGGAGGTGGAAGAGGTTGGGGCCGTGAGGCCTCCGCCTAATCGATCACGACGGCCGGGAAAATTCCAGCTTGATAGTTTCGATGTCTGCTCTTGCTCCGAATGAGGTGCAGCTATTTCCCCCTCCTCCCCAAAAATGGCTTGCTTTTTTGCACGGCACAATGGCAACTGGAAACGATATTGCCTTTACCCGGGACTGACAGACACCTCTCGGGACCAGGCAGGTTGGAATACTTGACATCCTGAAGGAAAGCCATGGATTTGGGAATATTCGGGCAGGTTCATTTTACATGGGATTTCCTGATCGGTTTTCTCAGCATCATCATAGTCAATCTCGTTCTTTCGGGCGACAATGCCTTTGTCATCGCCATGGCCGTGAGGTCGCTTCCTGGAAAGCAACGGATGAACGGGATTGTTTTTGGGGTAGGAGTGGCAGTTGTCCTCCGTATCGCGCTGACCTTCCTTGCTGCCCTGCTCTTGCAGATTAGATATGTTAAGCTCATCGGTGGTGCCATCATCATCTGGATTGCCATAAATCTCCTTGCCGACGGGGCTACGGAAGAAAGACTCCAGAAGGAAGCAAGAACTTTATGGCATGCTTTCTGGATCATCATCGTTTCTGATATAGCCATGTCGATTGATAATGTTCTGGCTGTTGCCGCCGCCTCTAAAGGGAATCTGTTTCTCATTATCTTCGGTCTCGGATTCAGCATCCCTATTGTAGTATTCGCTAGCACCCTGCTTGTCATGCTCATAGATAAATATCCGATAATTATTTATTTAGGCGCTGCAGTCCTTGGGCAGGTTGGGGGTGAGATGATGGTGACGGATCCCTTTATTGTTCAGATTCTAAACCCTTCGAACATACTCGCGTACTGTGTGGAGGCGTTTTTCACCATAGGGGTTGTTGTTGCTGGAAAACTTCGGGTCAGGCAGAAATTAGCTCGCAGATGACAAATATCACAGACTAATAGCAAAGATGACGAGAATACAAGATGATGGAGTTTAGAAATAAGCAAAGCAAAATAGAGATTCAATCTTTTCCTTAAATCAGACTTCCTGATGGGGAGCACATTCAGTCAAGCTCCGCCTTGCCATCGAGAATTTCATAGTCAATCTCAATTTTTCATGCGTCTTCAGATGTTTTCTCCATATTTGCCTTGACTAATTTACCTAATTACCTCATCATTTTTAGAAGCGATACAGAAAGTATTTGGGCAGGTTCACCTTTGAATAAACAAGGAAGAAAGAATTACATCAAACAGGAGGTGCAATATGATAAGAGTCATGATTGAAAGACAATGTCAGCCCGGCAAAGAAAAACAACTTCGGGAAATGTTGCGTGAATTGAGGATGGCAGCAGTGCGACAGCTCGGCTACATCACCGGCGAGACGCTCAGGGCAGCGGATGATCCGGCACTCTTTCTGGTCATCAGTACATGGACCACAATGGACGCTTGGAAATTGTGGCAGACGGCAAGACAGCGCTTGTTGATAGAGGAAATGATTGAGCCCCTCATCACCGCCGAGAGAAAGGTACGTGTTTTTACCGAGGATTATGAGGACTGATTAGTCTTCATCTGATGACATCGTAAAAAGTTGCCACCCTTAACAAGGGACTTTTTACGATGTTTACATCTTGTGCCATACCCTTAAAGATAAATCTCTGACTTTCTGTCAGAAAATGGTTGACAGAAACCGTTTTCAATGATAGGGAAGCACGCGAAAAACCTATTTGCCCACCAATATTGAAACCCTTGAATAACGGCAGAAATGGCCGAAATGACAGCAAGTTATAAACACTTTATGTATTAACATCTAGCGGATGGGTTTTCATTTAAGGGTTTCCTATTGATATCATCTTCAGGAGGTAGACTATGTTTAACGAGAAGGATTTGGAAAAGATCAAAGCCGGGAAGAAGAGGTGGTCGGAAATGACCCTGGCGAAGACCTTGAGCAAGGCCCCTGAAAGGAAGGCTTTAAGCACCTGGTCCGGTATCCCAGTAGAATGCGTCTACACCCCGGCGGAAGTTGCCGGACTGGATTACGAACGAGATTTCGGCTTTCCAGGTGAGTACCCGTATACGAGGGGAGTCCAGCCCAATATGTATAGGGGCAGGTTCTGGACCATGCGTCAGTATGCCGGCTTCGGCAGTGCCAAGGAAACGAATGCCCGCTACCGTTACCTCTTGGGTCAGGGGCAGACCGGGTTAAGCGTAGCCTTCCATCTTCCCACCCAGGCGGGTTATGATAGCGATCATCCCCTATCCATGGGTGAGGTGGGAAAGGTCGGTGCGGCCATCGACCATCTTGGCGACATGCGCATCCTCTTTGACAAGATTCCCCTGGATAAGGTTACGACATCTATGACCATCAATGCTGCAGCCACTGTGCTGCTCGCCATGTACCTGTCTGTTGCCGAAGAACAGGGCGTGTCATTTGACAAGGTTGGCGGCACGATACAGAATGACGTTTTGAAAGAAATCATCTGC
>Ga0335081_10017138_pt1 | contig 11734 bp, 7 predicted proteins | sample Lox_Sample_35_FD_206713 | JGI IMG/M metagenome (GOLD analysis project Ga0335081, IMG submission 206713) | Soil microbial communities from Loxahatchee National Wildlife Refuge, Florida, United States - Lox_Sample_3.5 | ecosystem: Environmental > Terrestrial > Soil > Wetlands | place: USA: Florida... | reverse complement strand
GCGCGGCCGCCTGCGCCAACGATGCGCAGCACTTCCGCGCCCGCGCGCAACTCCGCGCCTTCGCGCCGCGCCGCCTCTGCCACGGCCGCTGACAGCAGGCGATTGTCCACCGAGCCTTCGTCCGCGAACAGCGCGCCGGCTGCGGCATCCGGCGCGAGCGCGGACTCCATCTGCCGCAGGTCTGCGGCTCTCAGCCGCTGCGGCTCAAATCCCGTGGGGCAAACGGAAGCGAGCCAATGCGCCAGGCGCGCGTCCGCACCTTCGCCGAAAAACACTTCGAGCGCGCCTTCGCGCCGGTATCCCGTCTTCTGGCCGCTCGATTGTTCGACATCGGCGACAAATCCGTCGTAGAGCGCCAGGCTGGCTTTGGCAAACGGCACGAGCGGCAGCGACTCCGCAGACTCCGCAGCGGGAGTGAGCATTCCGGCCGCGGCCCAGGAAGCTTCTTTTCCCGGCTCCTGGCGGTCGAGCAGCAGCACGTGAAGGCGGCGACGGGCCAGTTCGCGCGCGATGGAGCAGCCGATGATGCCCGCGCCGACAACGATTACGTCGTGAAGTTCCACAGCGTGAGTCTAACGTAGGGAAGGGCGAAACTCGAATCCCTGAGGCCTGGGGACGAATATCGTCCCTACAGGCGCCATGAGGGTCAAAGCGAGTTGGCGAGTTCGATGGAGAGGAGCCGAGCTTTTTCCGCGAGGATACTGGCGCGGTTCCAGTCTGGGAGTTCGCCGGCCTCGCGTGCCTGCTCCAGAAAGCTCTGAATTTTTTCGACCAGGTCGTGCTGCGCGTCGGACAACCGGCGGCCGTCGGCTTTGTGCAGATTGGCCTGGGCTTCGGCGACGGCCTTCTGCGTCTTGGCTTTCAGTTGCGCCTCGTCGGCAGGGGAAAGGCGAAGAGTGATCTGCGGGGGCGCGGGTTTGGGCGCGGGCGTTTCCGGTTGTGCGGGTGGAGGCGCAGGTTTTGGTTTGGGTTCCACCGGCTTTGGAACAGGAATGGTGGCGGGAGGAGAGGCCGGGGGCGTTTCTGTGCCGGCTCCGGAGGGTGCAGGCTGGCCCTCGGTACCCGAAGGAGGAGCGGGAGCAGGTTGCGCCGTTTCAGTCGAAGCGGGAGAAGTGACCGGCGGCGCGGCCTGAACCGACTGGCGGTGGCAGCCGGCAGCGGCGGCGCAGGCCAGGGCGAGCAGCGCGACTTGGGCGCTCTTTGTGCTGGGCGACATAGCGTCTCAGCGGGCCAGCGGCAACTCCAGGATAAAGGTGGTGCCGCGGCCCGGCTCGGATTCAAAGTCTATCGAACCGCTGTGAAGCTGCACAATGCGAAAGGCGGTGGCCAGTCCGAGCCCGCTGCCGGAGGGGCGGGTGGTGAAAAACAACTCGAAGATGCGCCGGCGATGTTCGGGCGCGATGCCGTGGCCCGTGTCCGCCACGCGGATTTCCGCCGCATCGGCTTTTCGCCGCAGCGTGACGTCGAGCTGGCCGCCCTGGGGCATGGCCTGGCAGGCGTTCAGCACCAGATTCATGAGCGCCTGCTGCAGGAGCGCGCGATCGACGCGAACGGGAGGCAACGAGTCCTGCTGCGCGATCCCGGCACGGACGCCGGCGCGTTCAATCTGCGGCCGGGCCAGGGCCAGCACCTCGGCCACCAGCTCGGCGAGCGCCGTGTCTTCCAGGTGCAATTCGACGGGCTTGGTGAAATCCAGGAAGCGCTTCACCACGCGGTCCAGCCGGTCGATTTCCGTGTCCAGCACTTTGACGGCGGCGCGAGCGGCGTCGGGGTCGGCGGGGAGGCTCTCGCGCAGATTTTCGAGCCAGAGGCGCATGGAATTGAGCGGATTTTTTACTTCGTGGGCCACGCCCGCGGTCACCCGCGCAAGGGCGGCCATGCGTTCGGAAACTTCCAGCTCGGAATCGAGCCGGTCGAGTGATTCGAGGTCGCGCAGGGTGACCAGCGCGCCCATCTGCGAGCCGCCCCCGGCGATCTCCCGCACGCTGGCGCGCACGCGCTGCGGCCCGCTCCCGCCATTCAGGGCCACCTCCACCTGTTCAACGGCGTGCAGCCGGCCGCCGGTTATCCCGAGCGCCCGGCCCAGCGGCTGGTCCGCGGGGAACAATTGTGCCGCGGTCCGTCCCACGAGCTCCTCCGGCTTGCTACCCAGGAATTTCTCCACCGCGGGCGTGGCCAGCACGGCCTGGCCGGCGGCGGAAAAGACGAGCACGGCGTCATCCATCCCGGCCGTGAAGGCGCTCAGGTTTTCCCGCAGGCCGCTGAAGATGCCGCGAACGTCGCGCAACTGCTGGCCGATTTCGCTGATCTTCGTGCTCACCTGGCCCAGCTCGTCGCCCGAGCGCAGCGGCTGCGCATCGAACTGGCCGCGCGCGATGCGGTCCAGTTGCGCGGTGATCTTCTGCAGCGGGGCCAGCGTGATATTGCTGATCAGAAAGGCCAGCCCGGCGGAGAAAAATACGCCGAACAGGGCGAACCCGGTGGCCGTCCGCAGCGTGGGAGAAATCTCGTTGCGCAGCAGGGCCGAATTCAGCGCCACGCGGATTTCTCCGAACGGCCGGCTGCCCAGGTTGAAGGGCAGGGAAATTTCGTAAATCTGCGACGGCCCGTAGAGCGCGTGGAGCTGCTCGATGAAGTCGGACTGCGCGAGCGACTCCAGCCGGGCGCGCGGGAGCCGCAGGTGCCCGGCCACGTCGGGTTCGCTGGAGACCAGCGCCACGCTGTCGCGGTCCACAATGGAAACTTCGTAGATCGTAGGGGAGTAGCCCACGGCGGCGGCCAGAGCGGCGGCCAGCCGCGGGTCCTTCTGCAGCACGCGGCGCACGAAGGCGTCCACGTCCGGATCCTTTTCCGAGGCGGGGCCCTGGCCGCGAGCGGCGGCGTCATCGAGAGCGTTGCGGGCCTCGTCGAGCACGAGCTGGGCCACGTAATGCGCGCGGTCGTCCAGGTGACGGAAGGTCTGGCGGACGAGCGCGGCCACCGAGACCAGGGAGACCACGGCCACAACGGTGAGCACCAGCAGCGCCGTGGTGAGCGTGAACTTAGTCTTCAGGCGCAGCCGCATGATCGTTCCCCTGGCTGGCGTACTCCTTCAGTTTATTGTGCAGGGTTTTGAGGCTGATGCCGAGCAGTTCCGCGGCGCGGGTCTTGTTATGGCCGGTGGCTTCGAGCGTCTGGCGGATCAGTTCGCGCTCCGCCTGCTCCACCGTGACGCCGAGCGGGAAGCGCAGGCCGCCGAGCAGGACCGGCCCTGCCGCGGATTTTCCGAAATGCAGCGGCAGATGCTGCCGCCCGATGGTCTCGCCGCTGGCCACGATTACGGCGTGCTCCAGCACGTTGCGCAGCTCGCGAACGTTTCCGGGCCAGGTGTGCGCGCGAAACGCCTCCATCACGTCCGCGTTCACGCCGCGCACGCGCTTGCCGTGCTTGGCGGCCAGTTCGGACAGGATGGCCTCCACCAGGGCCGGCAGATCCTCCTTGCGCGCGCGCAGCGGCGGCAGGTGGATGTGAAACACGTTCAGGCGGAAGTAGAGGTCCTGGCGGAGTTCTCCCTGGGCCACGGCCTGCTCGGGATCCTTGTTCGTGGCCGCGAGCACGCGCACATCCACGGGAGTTTCGCTCTTTCCGCCCAGCCGGCGCACCTTGCGGTCTTCCAGCACGCGCAGCAATTTGGCCTGCGTGGCCAGGGGCATTTCGCCGATCTCGTCGAGCAGCAGCGTTCCGCCGTCGGCCAGCTCGAAGCAGCCCAGCCGCCGTTCCGCCGCGCCCGTAAACGCTCCCTTCTCATGGCCGAAGATTTCGCTTTCCATCAGCGATTCCGGGATCGCGGAGCAGTTAATGGCCACGAAGGGCCCCTCCGCGCGCGGCGACAGCCGGTGGAGCGCGCGAGCCACCACTTCCTTTCCCGCGCCGGTTTCTCCGGTGATGAGCACGGATGCGGTGGAGGGCGCGGCCTGCTCGACGGCCAGACTGATTTCGCGCAAGGGCTTCGAGGTTCCGACGAACTCGCTCAGTCGGCCCGTGGCGCGCAGTTCGCGCGTGAGCGCCGCCACCTGGCGCCGGTCGCGCACGCGCCCCAGAGCGCGGTCCAGGAGCGCGCGCAGCACCTGCGGCTTGAGCGGCTTTTCGATGTACCAGAAGGCGCCGGACTCGATGGCCTGCACGGCTCGTTCTTCGCTGCCTTTTCCGGTGATCAAAATGGCGGGTACATCGGAAAGCGCCTGGCCGAGCGCGCGCAGAAAATCCAGGCCATTCATTCCCGGCAGCTCCACGTCGGCAATGACCGCAGCGGGCCGGAAGGTCAGGAAGGCCTCGAGGCCTTCCTCGGCGCTCTCCACACCCAGAACATCGCAGCCCCATTTGCGCAGCAGGGCTTCGTAGCCCTTGCGTGCGTTCTCCTCATCTTCGACTACCAGGATTCGCCCTGCCGGGGGAGCGGTATCAGCCATAAGGGCAAGATACCATTACTGGAGCGCAGTTGAGGAACCAAGCGACAGCGGGTGATGCCGGAGGAACGAGGGGATTGCCATCCTGCATCGCCCGCGCCCACCGCGCCGGCTCTTCCTCAATTCTCTCACGGGGAATCTCGCCGGCGGGCTTCGCTTCCATTCGATGGAGTGGAGAAGGTGGCTCGCTTCCGGACTGCCCATCCCGGCAAACTGCGGCAGGAAACGGGCTTACCCCGGCCCAGCCCAGGCGGCTGCCGGAGAGGGCATCGGGCGCGGGAGGCGCTGGGCGGCCACGAGAGCCTGCCCGGCGCTTGCTTCGAGGGGCGGACTAGGGTCTACTATTGGCCCTCACACTAACTGCGAGAAAATTGTAGTTGGCGGTTAGAAGCGGGGTTGCATAGAATTTGGCCTGGAATCAGGGCTGGGTGAGTGTGTCCGTTTCATGCAGCCCGGCCGTTTTTGGCAGATTCGCGGGGGACCGGTCTGTAGTGGCGGGGGCGCCGGACCGGAGTCGCGAGGAATACTCTGCATGCTGTGCGCGTTGGGGAGGAGGAGTTCATGAGACTGCTCGTGCGACCTGCGGCAGCACTGACCTTGGGCCTGCTGCTGGCCGTCCCGGTGTGGGCGGCCGCGAATGAGGCGCCGAAATCGGATCCCGCAGCAAAAAAGAATGAAGCGTCGAAGGACGCGCCGAAAGACGCTTCCAAAGACGCTCCTGCCACTGCGGCAACCGCAGACAGCCCCGCGAAACCATCGCCGGCCGCCGCTCCCGCCCGTCCCGATCCGCCGCCCGCCGAGAAGTCAGAGAAATCCTGGTGGGACGGCCCGGTGGATCCGGTTGCGCCGCTCATCGGCGAACGGGGCGTGACGTTCAGCCTGGAATCCGGGGAAACCCTGGGACGCCATGCCGCCGCATTCAGCTTCGGGGCCGACAAATTCTCACGTGCGCCCGGCGACGTTACGGTGCTGAACCTGGATCTCGATTTCGCGGTGGGGATCACGGACCGCATCTCCGCTTTCGTGGAGTTCACGCCTTACACTCACCTTCACGTCGGGCGGCCGACCGAGCTCAGCCTGAACCCGCTGCTGGGCGGCTGCGACCTGGTTCCTCTGCATTCGAGCATCCGGCCGACGATCTATCACAACATCAACTGCAACGGGGGCGCTCCCGGGCCGGTCTCGGCGGCGTACGTGGAAGACTACCCGTTCGCCAACCACAATGGCGGGGGCGTGGGGACATTCGAGTTCGGCTTCAAATACAATATCTTCTCGCAGACGCGTTCGAATCCTCTCGCGCTGGCCCTGCGCACCGACTTCATCATTCCCACGGTGACCGGGCTGAGCGACCTGCTGAACAATGAAGCGCAGAGCGGCGAGTTCAATTTCCAGTTCATGGTCGCGGCCAGCCACAGGTTCGGGAACACGATGGAGATGGCCCTCAATCTTCCCCTGCTGTTTACCATCGACCCGCGCTCCGGCAACACCGCGCTGCTGAACCAGGCCAAACAATTCCGCCCCGGCTTCGGTTTTACCGTTTTCCCCCAGAAGCGCATCCAGATCATTTCGGAGTACACCGGAGTGATTTTCTTCGGGACGGCGACGCAGAACTTTACCGCGGGACCGCGGGACCCGGTTGGCTCGGTGGCCGGCGTTCGCCTGTACCCGTGGCGAAACTTCGCCATCGACCTGGGTTACCGGTCCGAATTCGGGCTGAACCAGGTGACCGACCGCAACGGCTTCGTGATCCGCGCGGGCACCACATTCGTGCCGGTGAAGAAAGTTCCGCCGCCGGTGACGCTGGAATGCGGCGTGGCGGTTGCCGAACCCGCCAGCGTCGAAGCCAGCTCCGGCGCGGCCGTAAACATCACCACGCGCGCTTCCGCCAGCGACAACGGCCCCATTTCCTACACCTACGAGGTTTCCGGCGGGCGCATCGAAGGCAGCGGCTCGCAGGTCCGCTGGGACTACTCCGGACTCCCGGAGGGCACCTATACGATCAGCCCGAAAGCCTCCAGCGGGAAACTGATTGCGGAATGTCCTTCCGCTTCGGTGACGCTCACGCGCCGGCCGGCGCCCATGTTGCGCTGCTCGGCCAGCCCGTCTGCTCCCGTCTATCCCGGCGAGTACGTGGACGTGACCGCGACGGCCACGGATGACAAAGGCAATCCGCTGCCGTACCCGGTGACCTATCAGTGGCACGCCAGCGGCGGGACCGTGGAAGGCTCGGGAGCCAGCGTGCGCATCAACACCACGGGACTGGCCGCGGGAGATTATCCGGTCACGGCGCGCGCGGAAGGCGCAGGCGGCGCGGCGGATTGCTCGGCTCCGGTGACGGTAAAGAACATCGAGCCGGCCCGCGAGATCGCGCGATGCACCTTCAAGAAGTTCAGCGCCAGCGTGACCAACGCCTGCAAGAATCCGCCGCTCGATGGAGTGCCTCCGCGATTCCAGCAGTTCCCGGGCGCCACTCTGGTGATCGAAGCCACCGCGGATCCTTCGGAAACGCACGAGGCCGCGTCGAAGGCCATGAAGACGAAGGCCAAGGCCAAACTCACGCCCGAGCAACTGGCCAAAGACCGCGCGCAGAACGTGAAAGACGACCTGGTGAAACGCCTCGGCCTGCCCGAATCCTCCATCGAAACGCATGCCACGGTGGGGCAGAAGGGTGGCGGAGAGGCCAACCAGAACGTGATCATCACGCTGGTTCCGCAGGGCGCCAAGTACGAGCCAAAGAACCCGTAGCGCCGGGCTGAATCTTCGACCGCAAGGCCGGTGGAGCTCCCGCTTCCGGCGGGCGCTCCGGCCTCGCCTCATCTCCGGGATGAATGCCATCTCCGATTCCCGCTGTGTTTCGCGATTCGGTCTCATTGTTCTGGCCGTGTGGTTCGGCGTGGCCGCACGCACGGCCTGCGCCCAGGTGTGGCATCCCATGGGCCCTCCCGGTGGCGACGTGATCTCGCTGGTTCAGGCGCCCTCAGAACCCGCGCGACTGTATCTGGGTACCGTCGACGGCCACATCTTTTCCTCCGAGGACGAAGGCCGGCGCTGGAAGCTGGTGGGACGTCCGGGAACGCGCGCGGACCTGGTGGTGCAATCGCTGGCCGTGGATCCCCGCGATGCGCAGACGCTGTACGCCGCCGGGTGGACGCTCGATCCCGCCGCGGGGGGAGGCATCTTCCGTTCCACCGACGGCGGACATTCCTGGCAGCCCGCGGGTCTCGGGGGGCACGCCGTGCGCGCCATTGCGCTCGCCCCTTCTTCTCCCGACACTCTGGTGGCCGGCGCGCTCGACGGCGTGTTCCGTTCACCGGACGCGGGCCGACACTGGGAGCGCATTTCTCCCCCGGGCGACGCTTCGCTGCATGACCTCGATTCCGTGGCCATCGACCCGCATCGCGCGGACACCATCTACGTGGGCACGAGCCATCTGCCCTGGAAAACCACCGACGGCGGCGGCCACTGGAGCTCCATCCACGAAGGCATGATCGACGATTCCGACGTAATGAGCATCGTGGTGGACCGCGAACACTCCGCCCGGGTGCTGGCCAGCGCCTGCTCCGGAATCTACCGCAGTGAAAACGGCGGCGCGCTGTGGCGCAAGATCGCCGGCATCCCCAATACCGCGCGGCGCACCCATGTGATCCGCCAGGACCCGCGCCACCCGCAGATCCTGTACGCCGGGACGACCGAGGGGTTATGGAGATCGTCGGATGGCGGCGCAGCCTGGCGCCGCGTGACGCCGGCGGACTGGAGCATCAACGGGCTGGTGGTGAGCGAGGCGGCGCCGGGCCGGCTGGTGCTCGGCACGCAGAAGCTCGGCGTGCTGGTGAGCGACGACGGCGGGCAGAGCTTCCGCCCCTCGAATGACGGGTTCAATCACCGCCGCATCATCGCGCTCGCGCTCGATTCCACCGATCCTGTCCGCGTGCTCGCCGTGCTGGCTGACGCCCCCGAACCGCTGCTCGCCACAGACGACGGCGGGCGCACCTGGAAGCCGTTGGGCCCGGGACTGCGCAGCGAGGCGGTCCGCGGAATCTATGCCTCGCCCGGAGGCTGGTGGGCCGCCCTCGATCGTGGCGGCCTGATGCGGTACGACCCGGAGTTTCGCGGAGGCGCCTGGATTCCCGCGGGAAGCCTGTCCGGCGAGATCCAGCCCCCCTCCGAGCGCTCGCAGTCTCTGCTGCTGAAGCGCTGGCACACGCACGAGGCCCATTCCGCTGAGCCCAAGGCACCCGCGGGACTCCGCCCGCTCCGCGCCGTGGTGAACGAAATGGCCTTCTGCGCCGAGGCCTGGTATGCCGCCACCGAAGAAGCGCTGCTCGTGTCGCGCGACGAGGGAAAAACGTGGCGAGCCGTTCCCTTTGGCCCGCTCAGCCTCCCCACGCGCAGCGTTCGCGTCTCGCCCGATGGCCGCCGCATCTGGGCCGTCTCGCTCCGCGGCATCGTCTATTCGCTCGACGCTGGACACACCTGGGCCTGGCGCGACCTGCCCGTGGACGCCGGCGGCGCGCTGCACCTGGATGCCGCCGGCGAGTCCAATTTCTTCGCCATCGGCAATCGCGCCCTCTACGTCTCGCTCGATTCCGGACGCACGTGGCGAAAGGCCGGAAACGGGCTGCCACAGGTTCCCATCCAGCAGGTCGCCGTCGTGGCTGGAACCGTGTTCGCCGCCGCTCAAAGCGGAGGAATTTATTATTCCCGCGATCACGGCCTCAGTTGGTCGCGCCTGGAGGGCTCGCTCGCCGAGGCATTTTTCCCAGCCGTGGTGGCTAGCGCATCTTCGTCCACCGTCTACGCCGCTTCCTCCACAGACGGCCTCTATGCCGTGGAGTTTCCCGTGGGAGCTGCAGGGTCCACATCCTCCGCCGCCCCGGGATCGGCGCCCCGCCGGTAATTCCCATTTCGGAACAGGTCGTCTATTTTCGGCAACCTACTGCCAATACTACTGTTACGGCGCTGAAATGCCCCAGTTGCACATTCCTGCGTACCAGTCCGGGAATTGCGGTATCATCCCCGGCGCGGCTAACTAGTTCAGAAATACAGCATTCGGCCAACTCTCTGGTCGCTCCGGATTTGGCACTCCGGCTGCTCCATCCCGGTCTATGGGCCCGTTCCGGCCCCCAGAGGTTCGCGAATGCTGAATGGCACCGTGGAGCATTTCGATTCCGCAGGAGTTTCGGGAGCGATGGTGGATCACCGCGCTGGCCCGCACACCGTCCTCGTCGTGGACGACGAAGAAGAGGCGCGCAAGCTGTGCTCGGATGTGGCAGAGGAAGCCGGTCTGCGCGTGCTCGGTGCCCGCACCACCGAGCAGGCCCTGGAAATCCTGGAGCAGGATCCCGTGGACCTGGTGGTCACGGACATGCGTGTTCCCGAGCTGGGCGGGTTGGATCTGCTCCGCCGCATCCGCCAGAGCTATCCTCACATCGCCGTGCTGGTGCTCACGCAGTACGGCACGATCGAATCCGCGGTGGAGGCCACCCGGCTGGGCGCCGCCGATTTTGTTACCAAGCCGTATCACGTGGAGGATCTGCGCGCCAAGCTCGACCGCATGGTCCGCGCGCTGGATCTGGAGCGCGAAAACCGCGTACTGCGGGAGGAACTGCGCAGCCGTCCCGGCTTCGGCGAGCTGGTAGGCGTTTCCGCCAAGATGCAGCGGGTCTACCAGCTCATCGAGAAAGTGGCCCCGCACATCTGCCCCGTGCTGATTTTAGGCGAGAGCGGAACCGGCAAGGAGCTGGTGGCGCGCTCCATTCATTATTCCAGCCCGCGCAGGGAACGGCCCTTTGTCCCCGTGGATTGTTCCGCGCTGGTGCCCACGCTCATCGAATCCGAGCTGTTTGGCTATGTGAAGGGGGCCTTTACCGGCGCCACGCAGAGCCGGCATGGCCTGCTGGAGGCCGCCGTGGGCGGCACTCTGTTCCTGGATGAAATCGGCGACCTGCCGGTGGACCTGCAGGCCAAGCTGCTCCGCGCCCTGCAGGAACGCGAGATCAAGCCCGTGGGTTCCAACGAGCGCGTGGCCATCGACGTGCGCGTGATTGCAGCCACCAACCGCGACCTCGAGGAGGCCATCCGCAAGAATCAGTTCCGCCAGGACCTCTACTTCCGCCTGAACGTCGTGCAGATCAAGCTGCCGCCTCTGCGCGAGCGGAAGAACGACATTCCCATGCTGGTGAATTCGTTCCTGGAGAAGTTTAGCCCGCCGCAGCACCCCGTGCGCAGCGTCTCAGAAGAGGCCATGGGCCGCCTGATGGCCTATGACTGGCCGGGAAACGTCCGCGAACTGGAGAACGCTGTGGAGCGCGCCGTGGCTCTGGGCACGGGAACTATCCTGGCGCTCACGGATCTGCCCTCCAACCTGCAGCACGGAATGTTCGAGCGCCGCATGGGCATGGACGAACTCGTTCCGCTCGAAGAACTGGAGCGCCGCGCCATCTTCCGCGCGCTCCGCGAGACCGGAGGCGACAAACTGGCCGCCGCGCGCCTGCTCGGAATCGGCAAGACCACGCTCTACCGCAAACTGAAGGAATACGAACACCTGAAGGAATCCGCCAACTGATCGGTCCCCGGCCCGCGGAACATTCTTCCTCGGGCGCACGTATACTCCGGCAGGAAGTTATCCATGCGGATATTCTTACGCGCGGTGGGAATCGCACTCGTGCTGCTGATCTGCGGCCTGGAGGACCGCAACATTCCGCCGCGGCACACGCGCGCCATCTACGCCGCGGCCATCGGGCCAAAGGAGATGTGGCTGGTGCCCGGAGCGGGTCATACCGAGGCACTGGGCCGCGCCCCGCAGGAGTTCGAGCGCCGCGTCACCCAATTTTTCGGCGCGATCCACGCGTCCAGGTCCGCCGAATTCCTGGCGGTTCACTGAGGGGTTGGAAGCGCTTCCGTTTTCACGCCCCCGCTCGCGCTCCGCTCTAGATCACGTGCACGGTCAGGCTGACGGTCTGGTGCACGTTGCCCGGCGCCGTGGCGATCAACTGGATCTGGTACACCCCCGCCGGCGTCGTCGGCGCTCCCGGGATCGCCGGTGGCGGATTGCTCACGCACGCCGCCCCGCTCATCACCACCAGCACCAGCAGCACCGCCGCCGCCACCGGCACCAGCCGTCCCGCCCATCCGCCGCCCCTCGAAGCACGCCCCGCTCCTTTCCGGCACAGCATGGCCACCAGCAGCAACAGTCCGCCCAGCTCCGCCCCCGGCGCCAGCGGCCCGGGCCCTTCCGGTCTGTGCTCCCGCGGCCCCACCAGCGCCGGCACGCAGTTCGTCTGCAGCGT
>Ga0335081_10017137_pt1 | contig 11735 bp, 13 predicted proteins | sample Lox_Sample_35_FD_206713 | JGI IMG/M metagenome (GOLD analysis project Ga0335081, IMG submission 206713) | Soil microbial communities from Loxahatchee National Wildlife Refuge, Florida, United States - Lox_Sample_3.5 | ecosystem: Environmental > Terrestrial > Soil > Wetlands | place: USA... | reverse complement strand
ACGCGCCCCACGGGGTCGATCCTGCCGCGCTGGCGCGCTGCGACGCCGGCGTCGAGCGCGACCTCGCCGCGCGGCTGGCCGAGGCCGAGGCGACGGTCGCGCGCGGCGATCGCGACCGCGCCCGCACGCAGCTGCTCTCGATCGAGGCCGAGTTCGGCGGCCTCGCCGCGGCGCAGCTGCGCGAGCTCGACGCGAAGATCCGATAGTCAGCGCAGCGCGCCGAGCGCGTAGGTGCGGCCGTAGCCGCGCGACACGTTCTCGATCCGCACCGAGATCGTGCCGTCGGGCGCGTAGGTGTAGGTCTCGGCGATCTCGATCGCCATGAGATCGGGGCGCCGCGCGTTGGGCACGCGCGCGAGCTCCTTGCGGTCGGCGAGCTCGGGATCGTACGGGAAGTACACCTCGGTCCACGGCACGAGGTCGTGCACCGGCTGGCCGTCGGCGTCGAGCGCGCCGCACTCGAGGAAGCGCAGGTGGCCGATCGCGTGGGTCGGGTGATAGCGGCGCTCGATCACGACCGGGCCCTCGGCGTGCTTGCCGATCAGCGGATCGAACACCTTGTCCGCGCCGCTGTCGGCTTCGCGCCACACGCCGAAGTGGCGGGTGACCGCCTCGCGGATCATGACGTGCGCGTCGGGGTCGGCGGCGATCGCGAGGCCGAGCGCGGTCGACGCGAACGCCTGCGGCGCGAGCAGGAGCTTGCGGCCGAACCGCGCGCGCAGCGCCCTGGCGACCGCCGGAAACGCGGCGCCGCCGCCGACCAGGTACAGCCCGCCGAGCTCGCGCGGATCCTCGGTGTCGATCCCCGCCGCGCGCAGCCGCTCGAACAGCCGATCGGTCTCGCCCAGCGTGCGCTCGATCAGGGGCTCGGCGCGCGCGTACAGCGCCGCGACATCGATCGTCGCGCTGCCGCGCTCGCCGAGGTCGACCAGCAGCTTCTTCGAGGTCGGGCGCAGGCTCTCCTTGGCCTCGCGCGCGCGCTCGAGCTCGGCCGCACCGAACGCATCGCGCGGGACCTCGAGCGCGGCGGCCGCCGCGTCGAGCACGAGGTCGTCGAAGTCATCGCCGCCGAGCCGAGCGATGCCCTCGGCCGCGATCAGCTCGAACCGCCGGTGCTCGAGCGACACCGCCGAGGTGTCGAACGTGCCGCCGCCGAGGTCGTAGACCACGACGTAGCGCTTGGGGCTGCGCTTGCCGAGCTCGCCGAGCCGATGGTGCGCGAACTCGATCGCCGCGGCGGTCGGCTCGTTGAGCAGGCCGATCGGCGCGAAGCCGGCGCGCCGGAACGCCTCGAGCAGCAGCCAGCGCTGGCGCGACGCCGCGTTGGCCGGCGCCGCGACCATCACCTCGAGCGGCGTCTTCGCCTTGATCCCGAGGTTCGAGCGCTCGATCAGCGTGCGGCGCAGCTCGATCGCGAACGCGGTGACCAGCTCGAGCGCGCTGCGGCCGGGCAGGCCGGGGACCTCGTCGTCGGGCATGAGCCCCTGCGCGACCCGCTTGATCGATCGGATCGCGTGCGTGCAGTCGCCCTCGGCGAGCGCGCGCGCGGCCGCCCAGCCGACCATTAGCTCGCCGCCGCGCAGCGCCGCGATCCCGGGCACGTGCTCGCGGAACTCGCCGGCGTCGTCGATCGCGGCGAGCGGATAGCGACCATCGCGCACCGCCGCGACCACGGTGCGCGTCGTGCCGAAGTCGATCCCGAGCCTCACAGCTACACGCGTAGCACGATCTTGCCGAAGCCGGCATTTTCCGACATGCGCTGGTGCGCGCGCGCCGCGTCGGCGAGCGGGAGCACGCAATCGATCACCGGCCGGATCCGGCCGCGCGCGACGAGCGGCACGATCTCGCGCTCGAACACGCGGGCCGCCGCGAGCTTCTCCTCGAGCGCCCGCGCGCGCAGCACGGTGCCGAAGATCCGCACGCGCTTGCGCAGCACGAGCCCGAGCTCGAGCTCGGTCCTGGCCCCGGCGAGCAGGCCGACCAGCGCGATCCGGCCGAGCGGCTGCACGCAGCGCACGTCCTCGGCGAGGTAGGCGCCGCCGACCAGCTCGAGCACGACCGCGGGCGCGGGCGCGACACGATCGGCGAACCGCCCGCCGTCCGGCACGACGCCGAGATCGAGCCCGAGCTCGCGGGCGCGATCGAGCTTGTCCTGCGTGCGCGCCGTGCCGATCACGAACGCGCCGAGCGCGCGGCCGAGCTGGATCGCCGCCGTGCCCACCCCACTGCCCGCCGCGTGGACCAGCACCGGCTCGCCGCCGCGCAGCCCGCCTTGCACGACCATCGCGTCGTACGCGGTGATGAAGGCCTCGGGGATCGCGGCCGCGTCCTCGAAGCCGACGCCGTCGGGGATGCGGGCGAGCGCGCGCTCGTGGCTGATCACCGCCTCGGCGTAGCCGCCGCCGCCGACCAGGCCGAACACGCGATCGCCGGTTGCCAGGGTCTCCACGCCGGGGCCGAGTGCCTCGACCTCGCCGGCGATCTCGAGGCCGGGGACATCGGGCGGCGCATCACCGGGCGCGGGATACCCGCCCATGCGCTGCAGCAGATCCGCGCGGTTGACCGCGGTGGCACGCACGCGCACGCGGACCTCGCCGCGCGACGGCTCGGGCAGCGGCCGCTCGACGAGCGCGAGCACGTCGGGGCCGCCGGGCTTGGTGATCGCGACTACTCGCATCGTGCGCGAGGTGTATCATTGCCGCATGCGCGTGGTGGCGATCCTGCTGCTCGGCGCGTGCGGCGGCCAGCCGCTGCTCGCGAACGCGCCGCACCCGAACAACGCGGCGGTCGCCGGCGGCGCGGCCGCGGCGGCCGCGGCGATCACGCTGGCAGCGCCCGATGCGGCGACCGCCAAGCCGGAGAGCGATCGCGACGCCGACAAGAAGCCGATCACCGTGAAGGAGCGCGTGCCCGCCGACGTGCTCGATCGGCTCGACCAGCAGCAAGGCTCGGCCGCCACGACCCATGCGACGGCGCCGCCGGCCGTGAAGAACAAGCCCAAGGGGCCTCCGCCCAAGCTGCCGTCGCCGAGGGACGCCGCCGAGCACGAGGAGTCGACCGAGCAGCCCTGAGGTCGGCGAGCCGATGTCGGACACGGCCGGCGCGCCAGCGGCTAGCCGGGTTGCCGATCCGTGCGGTTCTGGCGCGCTGCGGTGGCCGGAAATCGGCCTCGATCACCTGTCACTTCAATGATCTCGACTGGTCGGACCATTGGTCCATAGCTTGCTACGCGGCGCGTTATGCGCTCGCTCGCCCTTCCCCTGCTCGTCGCCTGTGCTTCGCCGGCTCCCGAAGCTCCTCCCGGTCCCACCACCGTGCGCGCCCGGCTCGCCCAGCCCACCCGGTTGCTGGTCGACGCCGCCGCGAGCACCGGCTCGATCACCGCGAGCCGCAACACGTCGTCGGGCTGGCAGGACGGCTCGATGGCGCTCGCGATCGACGACGGCGAGCTCGACGCGATGGTCGACGCGACCGGGCAGCTCCAGATCAGCCAGCTCGCGCTGAACCTCGCGCCGATCGACATCCCCGAGGACGTGTTCGGCAAGCCGGCGCAGCTCCAGGACGTGCGGGTGACGCTCGCCGCGCCGCCGCGGGCGACCACCGCGTGGACCGACGCCGACGATGCCACCGCGAACGCGACGGTCGGGCTCGATCTCGACTGGAGCATCGCGGTCGACGGCTCGTCCTCGCCGCTCGGCGAGCAGACGCTGTCGCCGATCACCGCGATCGTGTCGCTGACGGGCACCGGCGACGCGGTCGACGCGACGATCGTGCTCGCCGGCACCGGCCAGCTGTGGAGCTGGGCCGATCTGATCTCGCTGTCGCAGCTCCAGCTCGCGGTGGTCGCGAGCACTGACTCGCAGCTGTAACGCGCGCTCGCCGCGGCTTGGTTACGATCGCACCATGATCGGGATCCCGCTCGCGATCGCGAGCTTCGCGTACGGCGAGTGGGCGGCGCATCGCTACCTCTTGCACTGGCGCGGCCGCGACAAGCGCAGCGTGTTCGCGTTCCACTTTCACACCCACCACCAGAAGGTCCGCAAGCACGGCGGCTACGACCCTGACTTCGAGGGTCCGGTGTGGAGCACGCCGACCCAGCTCGGCGAGGCGGTCGGGCTCGCGATGATCGGGCTCGCGCACGCGCCGCTTCTGCCGATCGCGCCGTTTTACACCGCGACCACGTGGTACCTGCTCGCCAGGTACCGCCGCGATCACCGGCGCTGCCACATCGATCCCGAGTGGGGACGCACGCATCTGGCGTGGCACTACGATCACCACATGGGCCCGAACCAGCACCGCAACTGGGGCGTCACGTTCCAGTGGTTCGACAGGCTGCGCGGCACGCGCGAGCCCTACGTCGGCACGGCGAAGGAGCTCGTCGATCGTCCGCGCAACACCGAGCGTGCCGCTGCCGCGATCGAGGGGCGGGCGGGGCGGCCGCCCAGGCGCGCGACCTGGCGCGGCGCGTGGCGCGCGCTGGTCCAGCGCGCGGCCTGAGGGCAGCCCCCTAGTTCAGCGGATACGACTGCACGCACGCTCCGGCGGGACCGGTGCTGGTCGAGGTGTCGACCGGCGTCGCCCAGCCGGTGCCGTCGCACTGGTACCAGGTGTCGTCGGACGAGGCCTGCACGCAGGTGCGCGGCGGCACCGCGCGACCGAGCGTCGCCGACTGACACCAGCCGTAGGTCGCGCTGCAGCCCGAGGTCGAGCTGGTCTGATACCAGGCGCCCGACTCGCACTGGTACCACTTCTGGTCGGCCGCGGACTGCACGCACGCGCCCTCGGCGATCGTGGTGCCCATCGTCGCCGAATCGCAGCTGCCATCGCCGCCGCCGCCGCCGCTGCCGCCGCCGCTGCCGCTGCCGCTGCCGCTGCTCGCGCCGCCGGCGAATGCCTGCAGCTCGGACAGCGTGCCGTTGAAGCGGTCCAGGTCGACGTCGCCGGAGATACCCGACACGCTGCCGCTATCGCTGTACTGCCACATCGCCCACGTGCCCCACGGCGACGGCAGGTTCGGGCAGCTCGACGAGGTGTACTCGGCGATCCACAGCGGGTTGTTGACGAACGAGGTCGGGCCGCCGACGTCGTCGCGCCAGAAGTAGCTGCCGGTGTAGATGATCGGATCGACGCCGGTCGCGGCCTTGACGAGGTTCACCCACGTCCGGATGTTCGCCGCGATGGTCGACGCCGACAGCCCGCCGGTGACCTCGACGTCGAGCACCGGCGGCAGGTCGCCGGGCTCGAGCGTGCCGACCGATGCGATCATGAGGTTCGCCTGGTCGGTGACGTTCTCCGCGGGGCGGAAGAACTGATACGCGCCGCGGATCAGGCCGGCGGTCTTGGCGCCGGCGTAGTAGCTCGCGAACTTCGGATCCTTGAAGCCCGTACCGTCCGAGACGCGGACGATGGCGAACTGGTAGCCGTCCGCTGCGACCCGGTTCCAGTCGATCGAGCCGTTGTAGTACGACACGTCGATGCCGGGCGTGGTGGTGCCCGACGCGCACGCGTTCGGCGCGAACCATGGCCCTCCCGAGCCGGAGCCTTGCGTGGCGAGCCCCTGACCTGCGGACAGATCGCTTCCGCTCGGTGCGGGGTAGGTGCAGGAGCAAACGGCGAGGCAGAACAACGCGAAGAAATTGGCCCTCATCATCGCGGCGCCTACAACGCAAGCGATGTGCCTCGCGCGATTGACGCGCCGCGGTTTCGCGCGGTGTGCGATCGCGTGCACGACCGGCGCAGCCCACGTCGCATCGCGCGAACGCATCCGCGCGCGGCTCGGCCGATCGCGGTTGCAGCCCGGGGATCGAGGTTGCAACCGCGCGTGTGCACTCCTCAGGCGTTGACGGTCTGCACGTTCGGCTGTGCCGCGCCGTTGATCAGCTGCGCCGCCGGTGCGCCGGTCGCGACCGTGACCTCGGCGCCGAGGCCGCCGCCGCCACCGCCGCCACCACCTCCGCCGCAGCCGCGGCAGCGGCAGCCGTGGCCGCAGCCGCCGGTGACCGTGATGAGCGCGTCGAGCGCGATGGTCGGGATCGGGGTGTTGGTGTTGCGCATGGCCGGGGACTCAGCAGCGGTCGTGCCACGCGCGATCGTGAATCGATGCGAGGTCTTGCGCGCGGGGCGGGTGTCGACCGCGAGCGGCAGCCCGCATCCCGCGGGACGCGCAATGGCGTTCGAGCCGTCGTGTCTTCCGAGCGTGAGCCGCAGAGCAGTCGTCATCGGGTGCGCCGCGCTGGCCTGGAGCGTGGCGATCGGCCGCAGCTGGCTCGCGCTGCAACCGTTCGTGGCGCCGGTCGAGGCCGCGTCGCCGCCGCCGAGCTACCGGGTCGTCGCGCTCGATCCGTCCCAGGACGGCGATTGTCCCGGGCCGATGCTGCGCGAGATCCACCGCCACCCGCACTGGACGATCCGGCTCGACGCGATCTTTCCGCGCGACTGCGGGATGGAGCCGCTCATCCGCGACGCGTCGATCACGATCACCGCGGACGGCGCGCAGTGGATCGGCGACGGCCGCCGGCTCGCCGACCACGCCTGGGTCGGCACGCCGAGGACCGAGCCGGTCGAGCTGACCGACGCCGAGCGCGCCGGGCTGCTGGCGGCGCTCGACCGGCCATGCGACGACCTCGACGCCGGCGATGGCCGCTGGTGGTTCGCGATCGCGATCGACCCCGCGTCCGATCCGATCACGTCGCTGCCGCGCTCGCAGCTCTCCGCCGATGTCGCGCGCATGTTCGACGCGCTCGAGCGGCGCTACGTGGCCGCCGAGATCGGCACCGCGCGCGAGGTCCGGCTCGACGTGAGCTATCGCAGCGGGCATCGCCGCGACCGCGCGAGGATCGCGCGCGGCCGGCTGGACCACGGCGCCGACACGCCCGAGCTGCTCGACGACGCCCAGCTGGTGTACGCGGTGCACTGCCTGCGCGAGCTGCCGCACGATCGCGATCCCGTGGTCACCGGCACGTGGTCGCTTCAGGGCGTGCGCGTGCCGATCGCGGTCGGACCCGACGGCCTCGATCCGAACGGCTGTCTGTGCGGGCTCGACATCTGCATCGCGAGCTACGTGGAGTAGCTCGCCATCGCCGCGCTCCACGTGCGCTCGAAGTGGCCGATCCGCTGCTCGAGCTGCGACGCGTGCACGCCGGCGGGCAGCCCGATCGCCTGCAGGCCGCGCTGGGTGCGCAGCACGACCGCGAGGTCCTGCTCGGTCGTGCGCTGGAACGCGATCCGGCGGAACTCGCGGATCGCCGGCAGATCGGGCAGCGCCGGATCGTCGTAGCTGCGCGCGAACAGCTTGAGCCGATCGTGGCCGATCGGATCGATCCGGAGGTAGGTGAAGTCGCTCGGCGACAGCACCGGGATCAGGTTCGGGAAGATCGAGCCGAACCGCACGCGCGCGATCGCCGGATCCATGTCGGGCGGTACGTAGTTCGGGTTGAGCCGCGCCCAGCTGTACGCGCTGTGCGGCTCGAGCACGGTCTGCGACGTCGCCGGATCGATCACGATCGCGTCGGTCAGGATGTCGTGGACGAACGGCACGTGATAGCCGTCGTTCGCGTTCTCGACGAACAGCTTCCAGTTGGCATCGAGCTCGTAGCTCGCCTCCCACGCGAGCTGCCAGCGCTCGACCCCGGCGCGCGCGAGCGACGCCGGCAGCTCGCCGACCCACTCGGCGAGCGGCGGCGCGGCCTGGTCGAGGCACGCGAACACCAGCGGTCCGACCGTGCCGAGCCGCACCGGGACCAGGCTCGTGGTCGACAGATCGCAGTGCGCGAAGTCGTCGCGGTACGGCACGCCGTGCAGCTTGCCGTCGAGCGCGTAGCTCCACGCGTGGTAGGGGCACTTGATCTGCGCCGCGCACGTGCCCTTGCCCTCGAGCAGCTGCGCGCCGCGGTGGCGGCACGCGTTCAGGTAGCCGCGCAGCGCGCCGTCGCGATCGCGCACGACCAGCACCGGCGTCGCGCCGATCTGCGCGGCGACGTAGCTGCCCGGCGCGGCGAGATCGCTGGTGTCGGCGACGTGCACCCAGCTGCGCGCGAAGATCGCGCGCTGCTCGAGCTCGAACACGGCGCGCGAGGTGAACGCGCGCGGCGGCAGGTTGCGGCCGGGCAGCGGCGCGCACAGCTCGACTCCGTCAACCACCGGACTTGGCTGCATGGTCGTTCTCCTTGGTGAGGGCCCGCAGCGCGGGCTGCAGCGTGCGGAGCAAGGCCAGGACGTCCTCGCGATAGCGGCCGCGCGCCACGCCGACGAGCAGGTGACACGCACCCGATGCCGCGGCGGCGCGAAACGTCGCGAAGTCGATGTTGCCGAACCCCCACGCCAGGAACGCCGCCGTGTAGTTGGCGTGGATGTGGCGCGCGACCAGCATGGGATCGGCCCAGTCCTCGAGCTGGCCGGCGCGCTGGGCCGCCGCGAGGTTGGCCGCGATCACGCCGACGAACGCGTCCTCGGTGCGCTGGCGCATCTCGCCGGTCTCCGGCGAGGTCATGAACATCTGGATCGTCGCGCGGAAGAACTCGGGCTCGCGCTCGATCAGCCGCATGCCGGTGTCGAACATCGCCAGGCCGCGCGCGAGGAAGCCCTCGGCCTCCGAAGGCATCGCCGCGGCGAGCTCGCCGGCCATCGCCTGGAGCTCGGCGCCGAGGATCGCGTCCTTGCTGCCGAACAGGTTGTAGAGCGTCGGCACCGAGACCCGCGCGGCGCGCGCGAGGTCGCGCATGGTGAGCCCGGCGTAGCCGCGCTCGGCGACCAGCTCGCGCGCGACCGCGCCGATCCGCGCGCGGCGCTCTGCCTTGTGCTGCTCGAAGAGGCTGGACATTGAACGCGTTTAAAGAATAGAACGCGTTAAAGCTCATGGCAAGGACGCTCTAGATCCATGCGTAAAATAAGCAAGTTATACGTGCTTTGCCATCAGCTCGGCGTAGCCGCCCTCGTGCCAGAGCTCGAGCTCCTTCGCGCGCTGCATCGCGAACGGATGGGTCCGGCCGAGCGTCAGCAGGATCTTGTAGGCGTGGTCGAGCGTCGAGCGATCGACCTCCTCGTACTCGCGGACCTGGCGCAGGAACTCGTCGCGATCCATCTCGGCGGCGAGCCGGGTCGTGCCGCCGGCGAGCTTCATGAACGTCGCGCGCGCCGGCTCGAGATCCTGCACGCACAAGAGCGCCGCGCGATCCGACGTCAGCTCGGCGCAGCGGTACCACTCGAGCAGCGCGATCACCAGGCCGCGCGCGAGCAGCGCGCCCACGCCGAGCGTCATCTCGCCGAGCAGCGCGACCACCGCGGCGATGTTGCGCGCCATCGTGCCGTACAGCACGTGGCCGGCCTTGATGTGGCCGACCTCGTGGCCGATCACGAAGAACAGCTCCTCGTCCGACATCATGTCGACCAGCCCGGAGGTCACGGTGACGAACGGCTTGGTGTGGCCGTAGGTGAACGCGTTCGGCACCGGATCGACCGTCACGTACATCTCGGGCTCCGGGACGTCGAGGATCTTGCACGCCCAGGTCAGGCTGCGATGCAGCCGGCCGAACATCTTCGGCGTGACCCGCAGGTTCGAGGCGACGTTCTCGACGTAGTACAGCCGCTCGAGCCCGATCTCGAGCACCTTCGCGAACAGCTTGTCGATGCCGGGGATCTTCTTGAGCGCGTCGGTCGCGCGCCGATCCGACGGGTGCCGCAGGTCCTCGACCGAGAGCCCCGGAAGCGCGCGCAGCTTGCGCTTCTTCTTGCCGTCCGCGGTGTCGTCGTTCATCGCGCCAGCATACGCGAGGCGCGCTACTTCTTCTTCGCCTCGTAGGTCCGGTAGACCGGCGCCGCGGCGGCCGGCGCGTCGTCGTACCGCACCTCGGCGTTGTCGGCGCGCACGCCCTTCTTGACGTAGGTGTGCGCGGCCTTGGTGTCGAACGACTCCACGGCCGCAGCCTTGTCGGAGTCCTCGACGAACGCCTTGTACGCGTCGGCCTTGGGCGGCCGGGCGGCGGCGGTCGCGGTGACGTCGACCGCGTCGGCGATGTAGGATCGCACGAGCTTGGTCTCGAGCTTGGCGAACAGCGCGTGCGACTGGAACACGTCGACCGTCTGGACCTCGCCGTTGATCGCGACCGCGAAGCCGACCAGCTGGCCCTGCTGATCGGCCGGGAGCTTGGCGAGCGCCGAATCGACCGTCTCCTCCATCTTGCCGAGCCTGCCGCCGGCCTCCTCGGCCGCGACCGCGCGGTAGGTGTCGGTGTCGCTCGTGGTCTTGCGCTCGACGTTCTTGGCGTGGACCTCGTCCCACACGTCCTCCTGCGACTCGAAGCTCGCGTTGCCGCGCAGCCGGCCGTGCGCGAGCGCGCGCGCGGTCGTGAACTCGCCGGTCTTGCCGGTCCACCGCCCGTGCTCGACGCAGAACACCGGGACGTCCTGCGTGGTCTTGGCCGGGATGATCGTGTTGCGGCCGATGATCCGGTCCTGCTTGCCGCCGATGATGACCTCGCCGGCGAGCAGGAACAGCGGCTGGGTCGCGTTGTTGGTGAGCGTGAGGCTGTTGACCTCGCCGCCCTCGACCTCCTTGATGTGGACGAGCTTCCTGGGCATCGCCTCGTCGAGCACCAGCAGCTGCTTGTCCTTGTCGTCGGCGGCCGGCGCGGTCGTCACGATCGGCGTGACGGTCAGGCTGTCGACCTGGATCGGGTCGAGCATCTTGGTGTGGTCGAGCCCGCTCGCAGGTGGGCCGGCGGAGGCGGACGAGGACGCGAGAGCGACGGCCAGGACGGAGGCGTGGAGGGTGCGCATGGCCGGCCATACGCATGCCTCGCGCGATCGATCTAACTCCCGTTTGGGATCGCGAGATTGCGCGATCGGGGGGAGTTGAGACACGCGCAGCCGGGGTCAGGTTGCACCGGGCTGGGCGATCCGCTGCTCGATCCGGCGCGCGAGCTCGGCGTCCTGGGCTTCGTGTGGCAGGAGGCACACTTGCATCAGCCAGTCGGTCGCACACACGTGCGGCTCGATCGCGGGGTCCTGCTCGCGGTTCCATCGCGCCAGCACCGAGATCGACGCGCGGTCGAGGATCCGGATCAGGTTGTTGACGTAACCCTCGCTACGGCCGAGCGTCCGCGCGATGCGCAGCCCGGTCCAGCCGCGGTCGCGCAACAGCTTGCACCACAACGCGAGCTCGCACGTCCCGCGAAACTCGTTCGGCAGCGTATCCACGACGAGCCTCCCGCCGATCCAACGCGGTCGGCGACACCCACATTCCGTGCTTGCCACGTCGGCCGCGATCCGAAACACTTGGATCGCGTGTACCGCGACCTCTCGACGGACCTGGACGAGCGTGATCGCGCGGTCGGCGCGATCCTGATGGGCGAAGCCCTGGTCGATGGCTGCGAGCGCGCGGTGGCGCGCGCCGGCGGCGAGTCGACCCCACCGCCGGAGCGCTGGCGGGCGATCGCCCACGTGCACGACGCCTATCTCGACATCTGGCGCCACCTCGATCAGGCGCGCCGGGTGCTCGCCGATCGCGGCGCCAACACGATGGCGTACGACGAGCTGCGCCCCAACGTCCGGCGCGCGGCGACCAACCCCGGGCTCGACGGCGAGCGCGCGGTCGACTGCGACGCGCTCGAGGACGCCCGGCGCGCGATCGGCGAGCTCAAGCTCGCGGTGCCGGGCGCCGACTGGGACGCGATCGACGCGCGCACCCAGGGCCTGGTCAACGCGCCGCTCGGCCACCGCGCCAAGCATCGGCTCGCGCT
>Ga0335081_10017136_pt1 | contig 11735 bp, 10 predicted proteins | sample Lox_Sample_35_FD_206713 | JGI IMG/M metagenome (GOLD analysis project Ga0335081, IMG submission 206713) | Soil microbial communities from Loxahatchee National Wildlife Refuge, Florida, United States - Lox_Sample_3.5 | ecosystem: Environmental > Terrestrial > Soil > Wetlands | place: USA... | reverse complement strand
CTCCCGCTCGGCCGCATCTCCACGATCTCCTACGGAGACACGGACCCCGTCGCGAGCAACAAGACCGCGAAGGGCCGCTCCCAGAACCGCCGCGTCGTGATCGTGGTGCTGGAGTAGAGCAGGCAAGAAAAGACCGGGGATTCTGCAGCGGGCCCTCACGGGCCCGCTGATTTCTTCTTTCTTCTCTTCCTCAACTCTTCCAGCAGCCTCTGAAAGTCCGCCGGCGGGTCCGCGTCGAGCGAGACCTTCTTCCCGTCGGCCGTCGTCCAGCCGAGGTGCCCCGCGTGGAGCGCCTGGCGCGGGAAGGACACGGGGAAAGGCGGCCTCTTCGAGTCGCGGTAGACCCGGTCTCCCACGAGCGGATGGCCCGCGCTCGCGAAATGCACGCGGATCTGGTGCGTGCGCCCGGTCTTGAGGCGGGCCTCGACGAGCGTCGCGAGGCCGAGGCGCTCGACGACGGTCCACTCCGTCACGGCGCGAATACCCGTTTCGCCCGGCTTCGCGACGCCGCGGCGGCGGTCTCCGCGGTCCTCGACGAGGTCGCGGTCGAACGTTCCCGCGCTTCCCGACACGTCTCCCTCGACGAGGGCGCGGTAGCGGCGGTCCATCGTGTGCGCGCGAAGCTGCGCCTGCAGCCCGACGAGGCCGCGCCGGCTGCGCGCGAACACGAGGATGCCGGACGTCTCCTTGTCGAGCCGGTGCACGACGGACACGAACGTGCGCTCCTTCGCGCCGTGGCGCCTCTGCACGTACTGAGAGACTCGGCCCAGCAGCGTGTCGAGCTCCGCGCCTTCCGTCGGGTGCGTGAGAAGGCCCGGCGGCTTGAAGACCGCGATCGCGTCCTCGTCCTCGTAGAGAACTACGAGCGACGTCTCGACGCGCCGCTCCTTGCGGCGGTTGCGGTCCCATCGGAGCGCCACGTCCCGCGAGACGATCGTTCCGGGGTCGTTCACGACCGCTCCGTCGACCGTCACCTGGCCTTCGAGGACCGCGCGTTTCAGGCGCGTCGCGGACTCCTCGGGGTAGATCGTCTGGAGGCGGCGGACGATGCGGAGGCCGCCCTCGGCGTCCGCGGCCGGGCCGGGCTTCATGCACCCATCGTCGCACGAACCTGAGGGTTCAGAGCCAGCGGCGCGTGCGTGCCCTGAAGGCCCGGTATTCGTCCGGGAATCTCCGCTCGAGATAGGCTTCTTCGCGGTCGATCACGAGGCGCGAGAGCGCGAGCCACACGAGCGGGAGCACCGCGAGGAGCCAGGGCGTGTTCACGACGAGCGCGATCCCCGCGACCGCGACGGAGATGCCGACGTACATCGGGTTCCGCGAGAGGCGGTAGGGCCCCCACGTCACGAGCGCCCTGACGGGGTGGTTCGGGTGCGGCGTCGTCCGCGCCTTCAGGAACGTCCCGAGCGCCCAGCCCCCGCAGGCGAGGCCGAGGACGGCGAGAACCGCTCCCGCCAGGCAGACGGGCCTCTCGAATGACGGCGGGACCAGCCGGACGGGGACGAGCCACTTCAGGAGGAAGCCGGCCGCGAGCCCGGTCCCGAAGAGGGCCGGCGGGATCACCGGGACGTTCGCGTGGCCTTCGGTGGACATGCCTTCCTCCGCGCGCAGGATATCCGCGCTCGGCCGAGCCCTGACGACGAGCCCCGCGTACACTCCTGCACATGAGCCGCCTCTCGGTGTTCTCCGCGCGAAGGAAGCGCTTCTTCGAAGCGATGCGCGAAGGCGTCGCGTTGCTCCTGGCGACGCCGGAGGCCGCATACGGCCACGACGTCCACTATCGCTATCGCCCGGACCCGGACCTCTACTACCTGACGGGCTTCACCGAGCCCGAGGCGGCCGCGCTCCTCGATGCGGACCGCCGGACGTTCACGCTGTTCGTCAGGCCCAAGGACCGGGCGAAAGAGACGTGGGAAGGCCGCCGCAGCGGTCCCGAGGGCGCCGTGCGCGACTACGGCGCGGATCGCGCCTACCCGTTCGAGGACCTCTCGAGGCGCCTGCCCGGCCTCGTCCGGCGCGCGCACGTCCTGCACTACGCCTTGGGCGTTCACCCCGAGGGCGACCGGATCGTCGCGTCCCTTCTCGCGCGATTCCGCCGCGAGGCCCGCAGTCCGAGGCGCGGGCCGGCGACCGTGCGGGATCCGACGGATCTTCTCCACGCGATGCGTCTCGTGAAGGCGCCCGAGGAGATCGCGCTCATGGAGCGCTCCGCCGCCATCGCGGCGGCCGCGCACCGCGAGGCGCGACGCCTCGCGAAGCCCGGCCTCTTCGAGTACCAGCTCGAAGCCGCCATCGACGCCCGCTTCCGCGCGATGGGCGCGAGCGGGCCCGCGTACCCGACGATCGTCGCCTCGGGGGAGAACGCGACGATCCTCCATTACACGGAAAACAGGCGGCGGATCGGCGCCGGAGACCTCGTCCTCGTGGACGCGGGCTGCGAGCTGGACGGCTACGCGTCCGACGTCACGCGCACCTTCCCGGCTTCAGGCCGGTTCACGCGGCCCCAGAGGCGACTCTACGACGCGGTCCGTGCGGCTCAGCGGGCCGCGATCGCGGCCGTCCGGCCCGGCGCGCCCTGGGACGCGCCGCACGAGGCGGCGCGAGAGGTTCTTCTCGACGCGCTCCTCGACTCCGGGCTCCTGCACGGCAGGCGCGCGGCGCTGAAGAAGAAGAACGCCGCCCAGCGCTTCGCGCTGCACCACACCTCGCACTGGCTGGGGCTCGACGTCCACGACCGGGGCCGTTACCGCGACGAGGCGGGCGCCCCGAGGAAGCTGGAGCCCGGCATGGTGCTCACCGTGGAGCCCGGCCTCTACGTGCGCGCCGACGAGAAGGGCGCCCCGAAGGAGTACCGCGGCCTCGGCATCCGGATCGAGGACGACGTCCTCGTGACCGAGGCGGGCGCGCGCGTCCTGACCCGGTCCGCGCCGATGTGACTCATCTTCCCGGCACCTCCGCCGGCTCGGCCCAGACGTCCTTCCTCAGCTCCGTCGCGATACCGCCGCGGTTCTCGAGGAGCGCGCGCGCGGAGAAGAGGATGTGCCCCGTGACGCCGGGCTGCGCCCGGGTGCGGCGGATCTGCTCGGCGATCTCCGCCGCCGGCCAGCCCGTCCCGTCCTCGCCCACGCGGAACGCGGCGAGGCCGGGCCAGAGGAAGCGCTCCGCCGCGTTCTGCCCCGCCCACCAGGAGAGCAGCGCGGCGAAGCTCTGCTCCCTCTGGTCGATCGGCCAGTAGAGCTGCGGCGCGAGATAGTCGACCCAGCCGCGCTGGAGCCACGTGCGCGCGTCCGCGGAAAGCTCCTCGTACGCGTCGAATCCCTTCACCTGAGCGGGACGGCCCGGCCGCCAGATCCCGAAGGGGCTGATGCCCACGCGGACGTTCTCTTTCACGGCCTTCACCTCGTCGTGAAGGCGCTTCACGAACCGGTTCACGTTCCACCGGCGCCAGTCCTCCCGTCCGAGGGCACCGCCGGAGGCGACGTATTTCGCGAAGCTCGGGTCGTCGGGAAACTCCAGGGCGTTTCCGGCCGCGTCCTTCTCGGGATACGGATAGAAATAGTCGTCGAGGTGGACGCCGTCGACGTCGTAGCGCTTCACGACGTCGAGGATCACCGCGAGGGAGTGCGCCGCGACGTCCTCTTCGCCCGGGTCCATCCAGAGCTGTTTCCCGTACGCCTTCACGAGGTCCGGCCGCCGCCGTGAGATGTGGTTCGCCGCCGCGGGCGAGATCGAAGCCGAAGGGCGCGCGCGGTACGGGTTGAACCACGCGTGAAGCTCCATCCCGCGCGCGTGCGCGGCCTCGATCGCGAACGCGAGCGGGTCCCAGAGGGGCTCCGGAGGGACGCCCTGTGTGCCGCTCAGCACCTCGGACCACGGCTCGAGCGCGGACGGATAGAGCGCGTCGGCTGCGGGCCGCACCTGGAAGACCACCGCGTTCGCGTGCAGGTCCGCGAGCGCGTCGAGAAGGGTGGCGAGCTCCTGCCGCTGCCGGGAGGTCGGAAGGCCCGGCGCGGACGGCCAGTCGAGATTTCCGACGGTCGCCACCCACACGCCGCGCAGCTCGCGGCACGCCGCGCTTTTCGGCGCCCGCGGCTGCCTTTCGGCCGGCATGCCCGGTGCCGGCGCCGGAGCGGGCGGCGGTGCCACGCAACCGGCGAGGAGCGCGGCCGCGAACGCCGTCGCCCGGCAGAGCGAGGTCGAGATCTTCAATCTCTCAACGCCTCCCGGAGCGGCGCCGCGCCGGGCCCCCCTCCTCCGAGGCGTCGGAAGGCAGCCATCTCCGCACGGCTCCGTCGTCCGTCACGAGACACTGAGGACCCGGCAGCGCGCGCAGCTCCGCGGAAAGCGTCCGGTTGCGATCGGGGCTGTGGAAGGGGATGAACCGGACGCGCCCGTCGCTCAGGAACTGGAGCGTATAGGACGTGTCGTATCCCGCGTGACAGACCGTGTATCCCTCCTCCGCGATCTTCCGGAGCGGCGCCCGGGGGTCGGGCTCGCGAAGCAGGTCCTCGACGACCCCATGCGCCCGCCGCGCGAGATAGACGCACAGGAAGAGCGCGAGCCCTCCGGAGACGGCCGCCACGAACCCGGAAGGGATCCTTCGCCGGAGGAGATCCGCGGCTTCCGCGAGCGAGACGAGGAGGAGCGCGAGCGCCGCCGGGAGAACGGGTGCGAGGTAGCGAGCCTGCGACGAATCGAGGTTCTGGAGGCAGAAGACCGGGGCGCCGAGCACGACGATGGCCCCGACGAGATCGAGCCCTTCGAGGCTCCGCCCATCCGTCCGGAGCGGGCTCGCAACGCGTCGCGCGCGGCGGAAGAGCACGAGCGACAGCAGGACCAGGGCCGAGGCGGCGAGGAGCGGCGGCGGCGCGAGGCCGTCGAGCCCGATGAATTGCCAGGCGCTCGTTCCGGGGAACCGGATGACGCGCGCGAGGAGACCGGAGGGCTGCCACGGCGGGACGACGAGACCCAGGGCCGGCGTGTACCAGCCCGCGAGGCGGCCCATCCAGACCGGCGAGTAGCCGAGGACGACGCCGCCGAGCACGGCCAAAAGGAAGCGCGCCCAGGATCGCCACGAGGATGAGGAACGCTCCCCGGAGGAACCGCCTTCACCGCCGAGGTGGGAGCGGAGAAGCCCGCGAGGCGGAACGGAGCGAACGAGGACGAGGACCACGACCGGCAGGAGGACGAAGACGATCGTCTGGTTCATCCACCACCCGACGCCCGCCAGGAGCCCGAGGACGAAGTGACCGAAGGGTCGTTCCAGGAAGGGGCGCGGCCGGGCCAGGGCGCCGGCCGCCAGGAAGAAGAGGACCGAAGAGAGCGCGAAGGACATCTCCGGTCCCCTCGGCACGACCGAAAGCCGGATGAAGTAGGGAGGAGCGATGGCCATCCAGAGTCCGGCGGCCGCGGCGATCGCCGGCCCGAAGAGCCTCGTGAGCCCGAGAACGTAGAGGCAGATGCCGAACGCGATCTCGCTCATGCTGGCAAGGCGAAGCGAGATCGGGCCGCCCTCGGGTCCGAGGCCGGCGGGGTCCAGCACCGTCCTGCGAATCGCCGCGGCGAGCGCGGGCGTGAGAGGGCCCATGTAGTTCTGGCCCCAGAAGAAGACGTCGACGCCTCTCCCGTCGCAGATCTTCTTGGCCATCAGGCCGAAGATCGCGGTGTCGCCGTTCCAGCCGCGCACGGACGCGTCGCGCGTCAGGAGCGGGAGCCTCACGGCGACGAAAGCGGCGAGGATCGCCCCGATCAACGCCACGGCCCGGAGCGCCCCCCTACGGTCCGCTTCTCGAGGCAGCACGTCCCGCGGCGGCCTTCTACTTCGCGAGTCCCATCTGCGCGAGGACGAACGCCCACTCGAACGCGGCCTCGTGCAGATGGTCGTATCGGCCGGAGGCGCCGCCGTGCCCCGCGGCCATGTTCGTCCTCAGGAGGAGCGGGTTCGAGTCCGTCTTGAGCGTCCTCAGGCGCGCCACGTACTTCGCAGGCTCGTGGTAGAAGACCTGGCTGTCGTTGAACGACGTCATGACGAGCATCGCGGGATACGCGCCTTTCCGGAGGTTGTCGTAAGGACTGTAGGACTTGATGTAGTCGTACTCTTCCTTCCTCGCAGGGTTCCCCCATTCCTCGAACTCGCCCACCGTGAGCGGCAGCGTCGGGTCGCTCATCGTGTTGAGAACGTCGACGAACGGCACCTTCGCGACCACGGCGCGGAAGAGGTCGGGGCGCATGTTCGTGACCGCGCCCATGAGGAGGCCGCCCGCGCTCGCGCCCTCGATGACGAGGCGGTCCTTCGCCGTGACGTTCCGGGCCACGAGGAACTCCGCGGCCGCGATGAAGTCCGTGAACGTGTTCTTCTTGCTGAGCATCTTCCCGTCGTCGTGCCATTTCTTTCCCATCTCGCCTCCGCCGCGGACGTGCGCGATCGCGACGACGGCGCCGCGGTCGAGGAGCGGGAGACGGTTCGAGGAGAACGTGACGGGAATCGCGATGCCGTACGAGCCGTAGCCGTTCAGCCAGGTCGGGAACGGGCCGTCTTTCAGCGTGCGGGCCTTCCCGTCGGCGGTCTTCGCCCGCCAGACGAGCGAGATCGGGATCTTCGTGCCGTCCGGCGCGGTCGCGAAGAGGCGCTCCGACTCGTAGAGGGTCCGGTCGTAGCCCGGGACCTCCTGCTGCTTGAGGAGCTTCGAGGTCCTCGCGTCCATGTCGTAATCGAAGACGGACTCCGGGGTGACGAAAGACTCGTAGGCGTATCGGAAGACGTTCGTGTCGAAGACGTGGTTCGTCTCGGAGAACGCCGCGTACACGGGCTCGGGAAACGCGATGACGTGCGAGACGTTCGTCGTGAGGTTCCGGACCGTGAAACGGGGCAGCCCGTCCGCCCTCTCGTGCAGGACGAGATGGTTCGCGAAGAGGTCCACGTCCTCGAGCATCACGTCGGCCCGATGCGGGACGATCTCTCGCCAGTTCGCCCGTCCGGGCGCCGCGACGGGAGCGGTCACGAGGCGGAAGTTCCGCCCGCCCGAGTTCGTCCGGATGTAGAACAGGTCGCCCCGGTGGTCGACGAAATACTCGTGCTCCGGCTCGCGCGGCGCGACGAGCGTCCACTCTCCCGCGGGTGTATCGGCCTTCAACACGCGGGCCTCGGACGTCGTGTGGCTGTGCGCCGAAAGAACCAGCCAGGCCCGGCTCCGCGTCCGGCCGATGGACACGCCGAAGCGCTCGTCCTTCTCCTCGTACACGAGGACGTCGGCGCTCTGCGGCTCGGAGAGGCGGTGGCGGTAGACGCGGAACGGGCGCTTGGCGGCGTCCTCGACCCCGTAGAAGAGCGTTCTGCCGTCCGCCGCCCACACGGCGCCCGTCGTCTTCTCGATGCGCTCGGGCCAGAGGGCGTTCGCGCGCAGGTCCTTGACGAAGAGCGTGTACTGACGAAAACCCGTGTTGTCCGTCGAGTAGGCGAGAAGGTTCCCGTCGTCGCTCACGGCGTACCGTCCGAGCGCCATGAACTTCTGGCCGTTCGCGAGCTCGTTCAGGTCGAGGGTGATCTGCTCCGGTCCGTCGGGGAACTTCTTCCGGCAGTAGATGCGGTACTGCTTCCCCTTCTCGGTGCGGGAGTAGTACAGCCAGCCGCCCTCGCGGTACGGGACGGAGAGGTCGGTTTCCTTGATGTGGGAGAGCATCTCGGCGTACAGCGCGTCCTGAAGCGGCTCCGTCGGCTTCATCACGGCGGCCGTGTACGCGTTCTCGGCCTCGAGATAGGCCGCGACCTCCGGGTTCGGCTTGTCCCGCAGCCAGGAGTACGGGTCCGTCAGCGCCTCGCCGTGACGCGTGAAGACCGTTTCGACGCGCCGGGCCACCGGCGGCGCCGGCACGGGCGCGGCGTCGGGAGAATCGGCGAAGGCGAGGCGGGTCGATGACATGGCGAGGACCACGAGGAGGGACGTGGTGCGCATGCGTCCTCCGTGCTCGGAGGCGAGAGAGTACCTCAACCGGGGAGCGCGTCAGGGCGCCCGCGCGGCGTCAGGCGCCCGGGAGCCCGCGGATCTGGAGCTCCATGGCCTCGAGCCCCTCCAGCACGCGCAGCGTCTGCGCGCAGCGGTCGCACTCGTCCGGTGCCTGGGGGCAGGGCTTCTCGGGGCAGTAGGGCTCTCGCGCCGCCTCGAGAAGAGCCTCGACCACCGTCTTCACGCGCGCGCGGATCTGCGACGTCGAGGTCTCGCGCAGGAGACGAATGAGCGCCATTTCGGCCGGGCTGAGCATGGCGACGACGGGCTGGTTCACGGCGTCCTCCCTTGGCGACCCGATCTTCGGACGGGAGCCGATCCGGCGAAACGAAGCAGATGAATCAGGCCTTGGGCCCGCGGCCGCGGTCAGTACGATGCCCCGGCGCCCCCGCCCCCGAAGCCGCCTCCGCCACCCTGGTAGCCCGGCTCGGCCGCCGGCCGGGGCCCGGGCGCATGGGCGGCCACGACCGGCACGAGCTCGAGCGCGCGAAGCCTCGCCTCTCCGGCGAAGAGCGGCTCGGCCGTGAAGCCGGCTCGCTCCTTCTCCCGTCCCAACGAGAGCCAGCGGTTCAGCGCGAGAGCGAGGAGGACGAGGGCGGCGCCCGCGAGCGTCGCGACGAGCCACGTCGCCGCGAGCGGAACGTAGTGCCGGAGCGTGACCAGGGAGAGGGCGCCGGCGACGAGTCCCGCATCGAGCACGAACGTCCGGCGGGAGCGAGCTCCCCACCACAGGAGGGCGACCGGAAGGACGGCCGTTCCCGCGATCGCTCCGATTCGCTCCGGAAGATGCGGCCCCGCGAGGTCGAGGCCCGAGCCGCGGAGGCTCTCGACGAACCGGTGATCGAGCGAGTACAGGTTCACCGCGGCGTAGGCGCCCAGGAGCCCGAGGGCGACGAGCACGGCCGCGCATCTCCGGTGAGAAGGCGACCACGACGCACGATCGAGAGCGCGCTCGAAGGCGAGCGTCAGCGCGACACCGCCGGCGACCCAGAGAAGGCGGCCCGAGGGCGCGCGCGCGAGGAGGAGAAAGAGCGAGATCCCCGCGAGGCCGGCGTAACCGGGGCTGCCCCAGCGCCAGGCGGCGAGCGCCCAGAGGGCGAGCGAGGCGAGGACGAGGATCGTCACGCCGAATGCCTCGCGCACCTTCAGCGTCTCCTCGAGGAACAGGAAGAGGCCGCCCAGGGCGAAGAGGATTCCCCAGAAGCACGTCGCGCCCGCGCCGCCGCGAAGGGCGAGGCGCGGCGCGTTCTCCTGCGCTTCCGTCGCGACGAGGCTCGCGGCACCGAACAGGAGGAGAAGGGCCATGATGCCTTCGACGTTCCCTCGAGCGCCGGAGGCGAACGCTCCCAGGAGCAGCAGAAGAGCGAGAGAGACGAAGACGAACACGAGGACGCGCCAAAGCAGCGCGGGCAAGGCCCTCGGCTCGGGATACCTTAGAAGGATTTCTTCGAAGGTGCCCGTGCCAATCGCGCCGCCTCTCTTCCAGCCGCGGGCGGCGGCGCGGACCTCCTCGACGCGCTCGGCCTCGATCCAGGTCCCTTTCATGGAATCTCCATCTTCCGACGCGCGGCGATCACCCCTCCCAGGGCTCCGGCCGCCGTCATCGCCGAAATCAGAAGAGCGCCTCCAGGCGCGGTGCCCGCGCTCTTGAAGACCAGCCTCTGAAGGCCCAGCCACGCCGCGACGACCGCGAGCGCGAACGGCAGCGTGCGCCTCCTGCGGAACGCGCCGAGCGCGGCGGAGGAGGAGACGAGGAGGAGGGCGAGAAGCCATCCTCCCCAGGCGTCTTTCCGGTCGACGAAGACTCCGGACAGAAGGCCTGAAAGCGCGAGAAGAAGGCCCGCGTCGACGTACACGTCCTCGAAGTGCGCCTTCTTCCCCGCCCGCGCCGACACGAAGCCCAGGACGGCGAAGAGCACGCCCACGCCGAGCGCCTCGACCCTCAGGCGCGCGGGATCGCCCGGGCCGAGGGAGGTCCCTCCGAGGCTCACGGCGATTCCCCGCCACGCGGCGAATGCCGTGAGCGCGAGCGCGAGCAGCATCTTCGAGTCGAAGCGGTACGCGAGAAGTCCGTAGAAGGCCGCGACGACGAGAAGGTGCCAGGGCCAGCCCGGCCCGAGCAGCGCGAACTGCGTCTCGAGGTACGCGAGGTCCGTCGCGGCAAGAAGCGCGCCGAGAAGGAGGACGTAGTCGAATCCCGCGTGCGCCGGGGCCGCCTCCTCCCAGGTGAAGGCCATGGCGTGGCGCGCGGCCCACAGGAGGGACGCGGCCGCTGCGACGCCGATCGCGGCGCTGATCGCCGCCGGGCCGATCCGCGCGTGGTTCTCCTTCACGAAAAGACCGACCCCCGCGGTCAGGAGGAGGACGCCCAGATAGAGGGTGGAGCGGATCTCGAGCCGCACGGAGACGAGTTCCCGCCGCGCGACCCGCCCGACGACGTTCGCCTGGAGGTCCCCGAGCACTCGGTCCCCGCGAAGGCGCTCGACGGCGGCCGCCACGTCGGGATTCACACGCCGAGCATAAGGCCCCTTGCCCCGGCCGGCGCCGCGTGTCACGCTGGAGCGTGCCGTTTCGCATCATCGTCACCGGGGCCGGGGGCCAACTCGGCCAGACCGTCGTGCGCGAGCTGCGCCGGGGAGGCCACGAGGTCGCGGCCCTGACGCGCGCGGCTCTGGATCTGATTCAGCGCGAGCAGGTGCTCGAGCGCCTCTCCAAGCTGCGCCCTCAGGCGGTCGTGAACACCTCGGCCTTCGGCGTCGAGGCCTCCGAGGAGGATCCGAAGACGGCGCTCGCCGTGAACGCGTTCGCGGTGCGCACGCTCGCCGAGGCCTGCCGTAGCGCCGGCGCGACGCTCCTGCACTACTCGTCCGATTTCGTGTTCGACGGCGCCGCGACGTCGCCCTACCGCGAGACCGACCGGCCCAACCCCGGCAGCGTCTACGGCGCCACGAAGCTCCTCGGCGAGTGGTATGCGGCCGGGGCACCGCGGTACTTCGTCCTGCGCGTCGAGAGCCTCTTCGGAAACCCCGAGGGCAGGAGCACGATCGACCGGATGTGCGCGGACATCCGCGCGGGGCGCACCGTGAGCGCGTTCTACGACCGCACGGTCTCCCCGGCCTACATGGTCGACGTCGCGGCCGCGACGCGGCGGCTTCTCGAGGGGAAAGCGGCGTCCGGCGTGTACCACTGCGTGAACGCGGGGTTCACGACCTGGCACGAGCTGGCCGTGGAGCTGACCCGCCAGATCGGCAGCCCTTCCAGCGTCGTGCCGGTCTCGGCCGACGGCGTCGCAAGCAAGGTTTTCCGACCGAAATTCGCGGCGCTCTCGAACGAGAAGCTCGCGAACCTCGGCATCGAGCTGCCTTCGTGGCAGAACGCGCTCGGCCGGGCGCTCGCGGCGCCTTCACCGACCGCGACGCCCATTCCGCAGTCCGGGATCCGCCCGACGAGCTCCCGCGGCTAGCGGCCGGAGGCGACGAGAAAGATCCAGTTCGCGGCGACCGCGAGGGCGAGCGCCGCGCGGAGAGCCGGAGTCGCCCGCGGCGTCTCCACGCCTCGTCCCGAAAGAGCGGCGCCGAGCGCGACGAGGCCGCCCAGCACGAAGAGGATGCCGGCGGCCGCGGCGAGCGGGTTCCAGGACAAGGCGGCGGCCACATCGAGACGCGCGAGGGCGAGCAGCGCCCGGGTGCCGCCGCACGTGAGGCACGGAATCCCGAGGAGGGCGCGGAACGG
>Ga0335081_10017135_pt1 | contig 11735 bp, 9 predicted proteins | sample Lox_Sample_35_FD_206713 | JGI IMG/M metagenome (GOLD analysis project Ga0335081, IMG submission 206713) | Soil microbial communities from Loxahatchee National Wildlife Refuge, Florida, United States - Lox_Sample_3.5 | ecosystem: Environmental > Terrestrial > Soil > Wetlands | place: USA: Florida... | reverse complement strand
AAGGAAAGGCACCGGCGCAACTTAGCACCACCATCGAGGCGCACGGCGATCCCGGCAACTGGCCATTCGACGCGTACAGCACCGAGCCGATCTCGGCCGATGCGTTCGTCGGGTCTGGCGACAACCGAAAAAAGGTGCCCGCCCGAGTCGAAGTGACCGGATCGTTGGACGGTTGGGACGTCAGCGTCCACCGGGTTCACGATCCCGCCGCGCTCCCAACCCAACGCGGTTCCGACAACGGGAACGTGGTCATCACCTTGAGGAGGGCCAAGGGCCCGCTGATCTTCGACCTGGGTATTTGCCTGGTGCTCATCGCCCTGCCCACCTTGGCGCTGTTGGTGGCCGTTCCGATGGCAACGGGCAAACGGAGGTTTTTGGCGCCGTTTGCAACGTGGTATGCCGCGAACCTGTTCGCCATCGTCCCGCTACGCAACATCCTGCCCGGCGCCCCACCGCCGGGTTCGTGGATCGACCAAGCCATCGTGCAGTGGGTGCTGATCGCGCTGGTGACGGCGATGAGCCTGTACATCGTCGCGTGGGCCCGGCAAGGGGACTAAACACGCGGCGACCTACGGACACGCACCCGCGTGGGCCCAGGGGATGTCAGTGCCCAGCGATACGGTTGGCCCGTGCGATATGAGGAGATCGCCGCCCTGCGCGCCGGCAGCCCGGCCTGGCGGTTGCTGCGCGCGGACAACGCACCGCTGATCCTGTCGTTTCTGGGGCGAGTGTTCATTGACGAGAACGTTCGCGACATCGCCGCGTCGCAGCTGATCAGCCGGTTGGACGACGAGCTGTTCGCCCTCAACGAGCGGCTGGGCGATGCGACCTATCCAAAGTCCGCGCGGGCCTATCTCGATGACTGGTCGGCGCCCGACGTCGGCTGGCTCCGCAAGTACTATCCGCCCGGCTCGGACGAACCGCACTACGACGCCACCCCGGCGGTCGAAAAAGCCGTGGCCTGGGTACGCGGTCTGCGGGACCGGTCGTTCGTCGGCACCGAGTCCCGGCTCAACACGATCTTCGAGTTGCTGCGCCAACTGGTGTTCGGCTTGCAGACCGATGCCCGTGCGCGTCTTGACGAACTCGAGCGTCGGCGACGTGAGATTGACGACGAGATCGCGGCGGTTGCCGGCGGTGACTTCCGCATCCTGGACGCCGCCTCGGCGCGGGACCGGTTTCAACAGCTTGGCGACACCGCGCGCGGGCTGTTGGCCGACCTCCGGGAGGTGGAGGCGAACTTCCGCCGGCTCGATCGAGACCTGCGGGAACGCATCGCCACCTGGGATGGGGCGAAGGGGGAGCTACTTGACGATGTCGTGGGCGGGCGCAACCACATCACCGATTCCGACCAGGGCCGCAGCTTCCAGGCCTTCTATGACCTGCTGTTGTCGCCGCGTCGCCAGCTTGAGCTGACCGAGCTGCTCGAGCGGGTGCACCGACTGGGTTTGATGGACCCTGAAAATAACCCGGAGAACGCCCGGCTGCGCTTCATCCACCACGACTGGCTCGACGCCGGCGAGCGCGCCCAAAGCACGGTGCGGCAGTTATCCGAGCAGCTGCGGCGTTTCCTCGACGACCAGGTGTGGCTGGAAAACCGCCGGGTCATGGAACTGCTGCGCAGCATCGAGGCGAACGCGCTGGCGCTGCGTGACCGCCGAACCGCCGACTTCAACCATGAACTCAACGCTAGCGCCCCGGTGGTGCGGCTGCCGATGGAGCGTCCGCTCTACAGCAGGCCCCGCACCGCCGCGGTGGACAGCAGCGGTATCGAGGAAGGACGTTTCGACACCGAGGTCGCTGCGCTGTTCGAGCAGACCTACGTCGATCCTGAGCCGCTGATCGCCTCGGTGCGCCGGGCGGTGCAGCGCTCCGGGCAGGTCGGCCTGCGCGACGTCATCGCCGAGAACCCGATCACCCAGGGACTCGCCGAGGTCATCACCTACATGTCGCTCAACGACGAGGCATTCAGCACGGTGTTCGACGAGACCGCCCGCGACACCGTGGAGTGGACGGACGAGAGCGGGCTGGTCCGCATCGCCACCCTTCCAAGGATTATCTACGGGTGCAACGGATTACACGGAGACTGAGATGGTAACAACGCGCACCGTGCCCCGCGACGAGCTCGACCTGCCGCTGGTGGTGACCAACTTGATGAAGGGCGTGGTGTACCGCGACACCCATGAAAAGGTGTGGCAGCACCTCGTTCAGTTGGTGCCGCGGGTCAGCGATTACGTTGCGACGATGGGGCTCGTCGTGGTGGTCGACGAGTCCGAGGGGTATGCGTTCCTGCGCTCCAAACCCGACGATCCGGACAACGACCGGGATATTCCCCGGCTGATCCCGCGGCACGCGTTGTCGTTTCACACCAGCCTGCTGCTCGCCCTGCTGCGTAAGAAGCTCGCCGAATCCGACGCCGCCGACGACGGGTACCGGGTGATCCTGAGTCGCGACCAGATCCTCGACCTGATGGTGGTGTTCATGGCCACCGCCACCAACGAGGCCAAGATCACCGAGAGCATCGACCGCACCATTGCCAAGGTCGTCGACCTCGGTTTCTTAAGGCGAATGCCCAAGCAAGACAACCAGTTCGAGGTACGCCGGGTACTGAAGGCGTTCGTGGACGGGCAGTGGCTCTCGGATTTCGACGCTCGGCTGGCCGAGTACGCGGCCGAATTGGAGCAGGACCGGTGACCGGCTTGTTCTCGCCGATCGAGCTCGATGACGGGGTCGATGCGCTGACCGGCTTCCGATTGCAGCGGCTCGAGGTGCTCAACTGGGGAACATTCGATCGGCGGGTGTGGCAACTGCAGCTCGACGGCCGCAACGGTCTGCTTACCGGGGACATCGGCTCGGGCAAGTCGACCCTCGTCGATGCCGTCACCACCTTGCTGCTGCCCGCGCACCGCATCGCCTACAACAAGGCCGCCGGCGCCGCAGCGCGGGAACGGGACCTGCGGTCATATGTGCTGGGGCACTACAAGTCCGAGCGCAACGAGGCCACGGGAAGCTCGCGTGCCATCGGCCTGCGCGGAGCCGGCACCTACTCGGTGGTGCTGGGCTACTTCCGCAACGCAGGGTACGGCACCGATGTCACGCTGGCACAGGTGTTCTCGATGAAAGAAGGCGTCAGCGGCCAGCCGGACCGCTTCTATGTCACCGCCGACGCGGAATTATCCATCACCGAGCACTTCAGCGGCTTCGGCTCGGAGCTACCTAACCTGCGTAAGCGGCTTCGCAAAGCGGGGGCATCGGTGTTCGACCATTTCCCCGAGTACAGCCGTGACTTCCGGCGCAAGCTCGGCATCGACTCCGAGCAGGCGATGGAGCTCTTCCACCAAACGGTGTCGATGAAGTCGGTGGGCGATCTCAACGACTTCGTCCGCGATCATATGCTCGAACCGTTCGACGCCGCCGCGTGGGTTGACAAGCTGATCACGCATTTCGACGATCTCACCAAGGCGCACGACGCGGTCATGCTGGCGCGGGCCAAACTCGCCGACCTCGGCCCGCTGGTCGACGACTGCGATGCTCACGACGATCTGACCGAACGGCTCACCGTGCTGCACGGCCAGCGGGATGCGCTGCGCTACTACTTCGCCGTCCTGCGGGTGCGGTTGCACACCGAACACGCCCAGGCGCTCACCCGGGCACTCGCCGACGCCGAGCATCGCCGTGCCGGGGTCGAGGGGACACTGGCGTCGCTGCGTGCGGCGCTGGGCAGCTTACAACTGGAGCAGGCTGGCCACGGCGGCGCCGAAATCGCCGAGATCGACCGGCAGATCGAGGATCGCGCTTGCCGGCGCGATGACCGCAGGCGTCGGCGCGGCCATTTCGATGACTGCCTGCGGCAGGCCGGCCTGGATGCCGTTGCCGACGCGCTACAGTTCGAGCAGCGGAAGGCCGAGATCATCTCGGGCTCAACGGATTTGCAAGCAGCGATGGCCGACGTCTACAACAAGAGCACCGACGCGAAGGTGGCTCAGCGTGCGTTGCAGGCCGAAGCGACCGGGATCGCAACCGAATTGGCGAGTCTGCGTCAGCGCCCAAGCAACATCCCGGATCACAATATGCGGATCCGCGAACGCTTGTGTGACGACTTGCGCGTGGACCCTTCGAAGATTCCCTTCGCCGGCGAGCTGATCCAGGTTGCCCCGGAGGAGGCCGACTGGGAAGGCGCCGCCGAGCGTGTGCTGCGGGGGTTCGGGTTATCGCTGCTGGTTCCCCAGGAGCTGTATCGGCAGGTGTCCGACTGGGTGGATGTCAACCATCTCGGCGGCAGGCTCGTCTACTACCGGGTGCCGGCGACCGTCTCCCGGCAAGGCGTCGAAAGACCGGGGCCCGCCGCCCTTGCCCACAAGCTGCAGATCAAGGAAGGGCCGTTCTACGAGTGGATCGATCGCGAGCTGAGCAGGCGCGCGCCGCACGCTTGCGTGGACACCATGGACGACTTCCGCAGACACGAGTTCGCGGTGACCCGCGCCGGGCAGATCCGGAGCCGCGGCGGCCGCCATGAAAAGGACGATTCACACCGCATCGACGATCGCCGGTTTTACGTCCTGGGCTGGAGCAACGAGCAGAAGATCGACGCGCTGCTCGCCGACGGGCAGCGGGTGCAGGCCGAGCTCAACCGCGTCGGGGCCACGCTGCACCGATTGGCCGCCGAGCTGGAGACAATCGGCGGCCGCAAGTCCGCGCTTGACCAGCTCAAGGCGCTGGCTACGAGTTATGACGATATCGACTGGGAGTCGATGGTCACCGAGATCGACCGCCTCACGGAACGCAAGCGCGAGTTGGAGGCATCTTCCGGTGAGCTGGCCCGCATCGGCCGCGAGATCGCTCGGGTCGAGACCGAGATCGAGGTGGCAGACAAGCAGCGTCGCAGTGTGGAGCAGGACATCGGGAAGTTGTCCGAGGGTCGGGAGCGGGCCGAAGTCGGTGCGGCTGCGGCGGCAAGCATCGCGGCCGAGCCGGGAGCCGACGCGGCCTCACGGTTTTACGACGCGCTCGCTGCCCGAGTCGGCGCCGAGCCGACGACCGCGGAGGCCTGCGCGGAAGAGGAACCGAAGCACTACCGGGCATTGACCGGGGAAGCGGAAGCCGTCGGCGCCAAAGCGGAGCAGGTCGGCCGCCGGATCGTGGCGCGGATGGCCGAGTTTCGCCGCAAGTATCCGGTGGACACGGTCGAGATGGACTCTCATGTGGCGGCCGCCGGGGAGTACCGCGCCCTGCGCGAACGACTGCTCAGCGACGACCTGCCGCGTTTCGAGGCCGCATTCAAGGAATACCTGAACACCAACACGATTCGCGACATCGCCGGATTCCACTCCGAGCTCAACAAACAAGTCGAGCTGATCGGGTCCCGCATCGGGGTCATTAACGAATCCCTGGTCGGGATCGACTACAACCCCGGCCGGTACATCCGGCTCGAAGAATCGCCCACCCCCAACCGGGAGATCCGCGAGTTCCGCGACGAGCTGCGGCGGTGCAGTGACAACTCGATCGGCGCCGAGGCGAGCGACCAGTACTCCGAAGAGCGGTTCTTGCTGGTCAAGGATCTGATCGAGAAGTTCCGCGGCCGGGAGGGCACGACCGAGGCTGACCGCAACTGGGTGAAGCGGGTTACCGACGTGCGCAACTGGTGCACGTTCGCCGCCTCCGAGCGGTGGCGCAGCGACGACAGCGAGTACGAGAACTACACCGACTCCGGCGGCAAATCCGGCGGGCAGAAGGAGAAGCTCGCCTACACCATCCTGGCGGCGTCACTGGCCTACCAGTTCAACCTTAAGTGGGGAGTAAAGCGCTCCAAGGACTTTCGTTTCGTGATGATCGACGAGGCGTTCGGCCGAGGCTCGGATGACTCGACCCGCTTCGCGTTGTCGTTGTTCGCCAAGCTGGGGCTGCAACTGCTGATCGTCACCCCGCTACAGAAGATCCACGTCATCGAGCCATTCGTGTCTTCGGTGGGCTTCGTCGAGAACAAGCACGGCAACAGCTCGCAGCTGCAATGCCTGACCATCGAGGAATACCGCGCCCGCAAGCGGCTGCACAGCATGGTTACGGTCGACGGTTCGCCGACCGACTCCGCGGCATCGTGACCGAGTGGTCGACGCCGGCGGGCATACGCGTGCGGCTACGCAAGAAGTGGGACACCGGCGCGGCGTTGACGCAGCGGGCCCAGGGCGCTGGCTTCACCCCAATCGACCTGCGGTTGCGCGGGCCGACGGCCGCCGAACTCGGTCCGCGATACGCCGAGGTTTCCGCATGGGTACGGCGGTGGGCGGATCACCCCGGCCCGTTCACGGTGACCACGAAAATGGTCGGTGGGCGCCGCATCGGGGCTAACGCGATCCCCGACCGCTTCCGCATCGAGACGTTTGATGATCTCGCCCAGTTTCTCGGCACCACCGCGCAGGCGCGTCGCCATGACGAGCTTGTGCAGCTGACCAATCAGCTTCTGCCCGAGCTTCACTCATGGGTCGTCGACAAACCCATGCGCGCGCTGGCCCACCAGGAGTACTTCGACAAGCTGCTGGCATGCGTGCGGTGGGTCATCGACAACGCTGACCGTGACCGCTACCTGCGGCAGATCGACGTGCCCGGCGTCGACACCAAATTCATCGAACAGCACTGCGCGATCGTGGCCGAACTAGTCGACCTCGTCGCGGCGCGCCCGGCAGTCGCAGACGCTCGAGACTTCGCGTCCCGGTACCGCTTTCGCGGTAAGCCGTCACGGGTCCGGATCCGCATCCTCGATCCGGGGGTGTCGCCTTTTTCGGCGGGCATCACCGACGTGGAACTCTGCGCCGACGAACTGGCGCACCTGCCGCTCGATGTCGAGCGGGTCTTCGTGGTGGAGAACGAGGTGACCTGCTTGGCCTTTCCTGCTGCTCCGCGATCGCTGCTGATCTTCGGCGGGGGATACGCGGTGTCCCGCGTCAGCCGGTTGGGCTGGCTGCGTGAGGTGCCACTGTATTACTGGGGCGACATTGATACCCATGGTTTCCAGATTCTCGACCGGCTGCGCTGTAACTTCCCCGGCGCGCGTTCGATATTGATGGACCGCGCCACTTTGCTGGCCCACGAAACCCACTGGGACTGTGAGCCCATCCCAGTCAACACGGATCTGACACATCTGACCGCCGACGAAGCCGCGCTTTATCGAGATCTCGTCGAGGACACCTTGGGCACGGCCGTGCGGTTGGAGCAGGAGCGGATCGGCTACCCGATGCTGGCGGCGGAGATTGCAGCGATCGTGGGCACTTCTGCGGCGCATCCGCGCTGGGCGTAACACTACGGTGCCCAACTAGGCAGTGGTGCTAAACCAAGTGATGCCGTGAGCATCCAGCTAGGGCGGCCACCCGCCGAAACCCTGCACCCGACAGCCAGCAACGCAGCACCTCAACTACCTCGGCCACCGAAACCTCCCGAAACATCCAGCGGACCCCCTCCACATCAATCGACGTGAAACGATCCGATCCAATAATCGAGCGGCCCCCGGCACGACACGCCGGGTGGTCCCATAACTGGCAAACGGGTGGTCCCATGACCGTGGCTAGACCCTGCTCAAACCGGTCCCATCACCGTGGCGGTCGACATCCAAGCCTCCCAGCAACTTCTCGAGAATACCTTCAGGATCGAAGATGATTTTGCCGTCCCGGATCAAGTGGGTTCCGAATAATGTACGGCTAGCGCCTTTAAACTGCTCAATCGTGTATGAGCTTATGGATGCGCGACCCGACCCAGCTTGAAGGTGATATGGGGTTCGTCACTCAACCGGAGGATGTCGAAATCGGATTGCGGCTGGTGATCCCCGCGCGCGCGACTGCCGTAGACCATCAGAGCCTTTGTCCCTGCTGGTAGTTCTGTTTCGATCAACTGCACTTCGTGATTGTCGAGACCTAACGTTGTTAACGATTCGATGGCGTCGTCGCGCGATCCATCTGGCATTATCTGACTCCTCGAGAGGCTCTGCATCGATGCGGCGTGCGATGTGCCGTGCGGGGCCATCAACGGACCACCACCGCACGTCAATCACGCGCTCGTCTCCGGCAGCAGGCGGGGTCGAGAACGGTGGTCACAGCGGGTCTGCGTACCGGCGCGGCTCGTTGACCACCTGCGGCCCGCGCTTCGCCGACGACGGCACCGGCGCTGGCGTATGCCGATGCGCCTCGGGGATGTCCGACGGACGCTCAGGCAGCCCGTCTTCGAGCGGATAGCCGCACCACAGGATCGCAGAGGGGTCATCCGGCCAGCCGGTCGCACAGCCCTCCTCCAGATCGAGGAGGTAGTAGTAGCGCACCGCATCGTCCACGTCCAACCACGGACCCGGGTCAATGATCGACTCCCTGGTGTCGCGGGCAAGCCCCCACGTGATGTCATACCGCGGCTGGGTGTAGACGAGGTACATCATCGTCCCGTCGGTCCAGGCATGGGAGACCAGATAGGGACCGTCGCCCGCGGCGTTCTGGGCGTCGATGTGGCGCAACAGCTTGTGCAGCACCTCGTCGGCGAACTCGCGCTGCTCAGCGGTGGCGTCAGTTGATGGGCACATTGTTATTCACCCACGGCGGAGTCCATGTCCACTTCGGTCCGAGTTCGATCACACCGCTGCCTCCAGGAAGGGGGAACATCGTGATCACTCCTTTCTGCTGACCATCGGGAACGTCGGGACGATTCGTACTGGGGTCGACCACGATCCTCATCGTCAAGCTCTCCCCGGTATCCTTGCAGCTCGCGATTCCCAGCGGGCCGCTCGTGCAGTGGGTCCGGTTGATCGGCACGTCGTACCGGAGGGTGCCGTCCGGCTGGCGCACCGGACGGCTGTGAGAGATCAAGTCTTTGAACACGTTCGGGTTGACGACGCCATGCTTCCAGTACGCCTTGTCCCAGCCCCAGCCCCTTTTCGTCGTCGCGTCGTAGTACCCGCGCCGGAGAATGATTCGGTTGCCGTCTAGGTCGGTGGCCTCGGCGATGATGTCGTTGGCCGGATACGGCGGCGCGTCACCCGGTCCGCCGCCTTGTTTGAAGTCGACCTGCTGCACGCCGCCGCCCGACTCCGGGAACGTTAGCTTCCCCCATTCGGCGGTCATTGTCTTGAGCGTGGTGTCGATGCGGTCCTGGTTGCCAACCAGCCTGCCCACACGCGAGCGGATGAAGTCACAGTGCGCGGTGGCTGCCTCCACGCGCTGCTTGAACTCCGCTTCGGTCGCGGACCGGCGGGTGTCGGTGACGCTGTAGTCCTGGTTCACCTGGAAGCCCTCGCGCTCGGCGTCGTCGACGGCATCGAGCGCCAGGCGCTTACCGGCTTCCAGTTCGTCCTGCCAGCGCCGGGCGCTGGCCGCAACGTCGTCCCAGCCCCACATGTACGGGCGCGCCTTCACCACATCCAGATCGGCCTGCGCGATTGCCTTGTCCCCGGCCTCGCCCTCCCACTCCACACCACCCGGCCGCTTCACGTCCTCGGCAAGCTGCTCCAAGGCGTTCTGGGCTTTGGGCGAGATGGTTTCCAGGTAGTCGGCCAGCTGCCCGAAGTAGCCGAAGTCAGAGGTGATCAGCTGCGAGAGCGTGGGCCAGCCCTCCAGCACACCGGGCATTAGGCGATCAAACCCCGGAACGTGCCCCCGCTGTCCTCGTCGGTCTCGGTGTACATCGTGCCCGCCTTGGCGTAGTCGGCTCCGCGGGTGCCGATACCCTCGGCGATGGCGGCCAGGTCTTTGCCCGCCGCCGCTGCCGTGATGGTGGCCGTGACGGCGCTGGACGCCCACGAGGATGCGGCGACCACCGTCCGCGCGGCGTCGGCGGACAGCTCACCGTTGATCTTCTCGCATATGGTGCCCAGCTGGTGCAGTCCGGAGGCAAGCACCTTCAGCCGGCGGCCAGGTGTGTCGGCTGGCATGGAGGAGATCATAGGGGGTACGGACACGGTGTAGGAGCGGTCGTATCACTTGCCTGATATCGAGATCGACCAGGCCCCAGCACCCGCTGTGGTCGGGGTGGTAGACAAACGGATTGCCGCGACATGACCACAAACCAAGAACACCCTGCCCGAGCCGACACCGGCAGATCAGTTCAAATGATGCCGCCAAAATGACCACGCACGGGCGCTAAGAGGGGGTAGCTTAATAACTTGCGATCACTTGAAGTGTTATCGCCGCACCCAACCGTTGGGGAGGACCATTGTCCGGACCCTGCCTGCCCCCGGATCAGGAAGTGCCAAGTAGCCCAATCCGATCCGTGATGTAGCCCTATCTCACCGTGAGCAATGTGTGGTCGACGTGGCTGCGGCTTTCGGGCGACAAGTGCGACCCGCCGAGAGCGGCCATAAATCGTAAGGCCAGCTCGCGAAGTTTGAGGTTGGTCTCTTGTGAGCGCCACACCAGAATCTCGAACGCGCGGTCCGCGGTGATGCCGTAGGCCGCCATCAACACCCCTTTGGCCTGCTCGATCACCGCCCGGTTCTCAGTGATCGCGGCGAGCTGGGCGGTCATCAGGTCCTGTTGCTCCAGTTCATCGGGGGTGGTGTCGATATAGAAACCCTGAGTGCCGACAATGCGGCCCCGCTCGTCATGCAGTTGGTCGCCGACCAAGACGACCGACCGCACCTTGCCGCTGGTGTCGACGATGCGGTGCCGGCTGCTCAGAGGCTGGCCGGTCCGGCGGATGGTGTCGATGGTTTGCGCGATCTGATCGCGGTCGTCGGGGTGCTTGTGCGCGAGCACCAGCTCAGTGGTGGGAGTGACCGCGCCGGACTGATAACCGTGCATGCGCTGCACCTGCTCGGACCATTCCCAGCGTTGATCGTCGAAGTAGAAACGAAATGCTCCCACGCGCTGGGGTGTGCCACCGGCCTGCGCTCGCGCCACGTCAGATGCCGAACCGTCAGAGCAAACCTGGCCTGGTCCAAGTGGTTGAGTAGTCATCGCAAAGCCTTCTTTGGCAGTCATGGCAGCCTTCTTGGCCAAAGGAGTTTGATATTAGCCGCGGACGCCCACGTCCCGCCGGGCTTAGTCCCAATTCCGGACGCCCACGTCCCGCCGAATTGGGGTATAGCCTGCAATCCTAACCCGTAAAAGGCTGCTTGCACCGCCTTCCTCGACTGCGTACGTGGAGGTGGACCTGGTCTACGGGCCCGCCCTAGGGCGGGCCGCGGCAGAGTTGCCCGCACGGTCACCGCTTGGCCCCCTTAAACGGTATTTTCGCCAGTCGGTGCCGGCAGCGACACAAACACTCCCGGATTCAACGTGTTTCGTGCCCGCTCAGGACCTCGCCAACCTGTATCCCAAAAGAATGTCGATGGCACCGTGGTCTGGACACTCGGAGCGCTGGCCGGGAATTGCCTGGCCGCCGGGGCCCTACTAGGTTTGCTGGCGCTCGCCGAGCCGCCAGGAAAATCGCACGTTAATCGCACGCGCGCCCCCGGGACAACCCTCGAAAACTGCCTCTTAAATGCAAAAATAGTCTTGTGCTCCCGACAGGATTCGAATCCGCCGGCTTTAGGAGAGCCTGCGAGCCCGTCTGGTTGAGACGCCGAAAGCGTGTCTGAGCTGGCCATATAGCGCCATTCGACACCAAGCGAAACCACGGCATGTCGCGGATTCACCGACCAAGCACCGACCACAGGTGGGCGTTGACTTCCGAGCTCAGAAACGAAGACAAGCCCTGGAACGGCAGGCAGCTTTTTCGTTCGCGCCATGCCGTCTCATAATCGAACGGTCGCAGGATTGCTAGCCATT
>Ga0335081_10017134_pt1 | contig 11736 bp, 14 predicted proteins | sample Lox_Sample_35_FD_206713 | JGI IMG/M metagenome (GOLD analysis project Ga0335081, IMG submission 206713) | Soil microbial communities from Loxahatchee National Wildlife Refuge, Florida, United States - Lox_Sample_3.5 | ecosystem: Environmental > Terrestrial > Soil > Wetlands | place: USA... | reverse complement strand
AGTCAGGTAGAAGTCAACCTCAACACAGGAGTTGCCAAGTGGCTATTCAAGGTCCGATTCCGGTGGAGTTCGGTGCGGTGTTCCCGTCCGGGGCGTACGCGGCTGGCGCGTTCGAGCCGGTGCGGAACTTCGACGCCTCCACCGGAGAGAAGTTCGTCCAGTCAACCGACAAGGCCTCCGGGCTGCCGCTGTGGGTGATCGAGGTCATCGACCCCGACCCGCAAGCGCGGACCCGGGCGGTGAAGGTCAAGGTCGCCGCGCAGGTCCAGCCGGTCATTCCGGCCGCGCCGCCGGGGTCGCCGTTCGTCCCGGTGGAGTTCACCGGGATGACGGTCACGCCGTACGTGAACCAGGCCGGGCGGCTGGCCTACTCGGTCAAGGCGACAGGGATCCGGGCGCCCGGCCGCGGGCGTCCCCCAGAGAGCAGGGAGGTGGCGGCATGAGGAGCGGCGGCGGGTCCATGGCCCGGATCGGAGTGCACGTCGGCCAGGACTGGTGGACGTTCCTGAGCACGTATCCCGATCACACCCCGATCCTGGACATCTCGTGCGGGTCGTCCACCGTGTCGGTCTGCCTGTCCGACCGGCACGCTGGCCCGGCCGCGGTGGCGTTCGCCCGGGAACTGGCCGCTCAGGCAGCCGGGTTCGCCGCCGAGGTCGAGCGGCTGCACGCCCGCGACCACGACGGCGACGGCGAGGCCTGCACGGCCTGCCAGGACCGCGGGGATGGTGAGGCGGCTTAATGACGCAGACGGGTGGGGCGGCAGGAACGGGCATTCCTGCCGCCCCGGGGCTCTCCCCCTGCTGGCGCATGTGGAGAGGAGGCGAGTCTAGTGCCGCACGGGCGTAACTGGGTGGCGGGCGAGCAGCTCGCCCAGGTCGACAACCGCGACCCGTTCGCCGTCCCGGTCTGGCGGTCCCCGGTCTACCGGACTCCCGAGCCAGTGATCCTGGTCGTTCAGCTGGTCCGGCTGGTGTGGCGGGTGCTGTGGTTCGCGCTGACGCACCCGCTGGCCGACGCGGCGGCGATCCTGGCCGTGGTGACCTGGCTGGGCCTGGGCTGGCCCGGCCTCGTCGCTCTGACGGCAGTCGCGCTCGCCGGTCTGGCGGGGCTGCGTGTCATCCAGCCGTCGTGGTTCGCGCGGTTCGTGGCGGTGCCGGTGCGGGACTGGCTGCGGTGGTGGTTCTACCGGCGCCGGTGGAAGGCCGCGATGACCCTGGCTGGGCTCGCCCCGGACTACCGCAGTCGGCCGATGCTCCCCGTGCTCGATCGGGTGCACCGGGCCGGGGCGGTCGACCTGGTGCGGGTCGGGCTGGTGACCGGGCAGGCCCCGGCCGACTTCGAGGCCCGGGCGGAGAACCTGGCGCATGCGTTCGGAGCCCGGCTGTGCCGCGTCCGCGGCGCCGCGCCGGGTGTGCTGGTGCTGGAGCTGGTCCGCGCCGACACCCTGGCCGACCCGATCCCGGCCCTGCCGATCAGCGGCGAGGTGGACCTGGCTGCGCTGCCCATCGGGCGGTGCGAGGATGGCTCCCCGTGGCGGCTGCGGCTGGCCGCCACGCACGTGCTAATTGCCGGGGCCACCGGGTCGGGCAAGGGCTCGGTGATCTGGTCGCTGATCCGCGCGCTACTGCCCGCAATCGCGGCGGGGTGGGTACAGGTGTGGGCACTGGACCCCAAGCGGATGGAGCTGTCATTCGGCCGGGCGCTGTTCCACCGCTACGCCTGCCAGGCCACCGCCATGGTGGAGCTGCTGGAGGCAGCCGTCTCCGAGATGCACGAACGGGCCGGGCAGTTCGGCGGCCGGACCCGGACGTTCACCCCGTCTGTCGAGTTCCCGTTCGTGGTGGTGCTGGTGGACGAGCTGGCGTTCCTGACCGCCTACCAGCCCGAACGCGACCTGCGCAAAAGGGCCGAGGCCGCCATCGCGACGCTGACCAGCCAGGGCCGGTCGGTGGGGGTGTGCGTGGTGGGAGCGCTGCAGGATCCGCGCAAGGACGTGATCAGCTTGCGGAACCTGTTCTCCACCCGGATCGCGCTGCGGCTCGATGAGTCCGACCAGGTGGACATGGTGCTGGGCGATGGCGCCCGGGACCGGGGCGCCCTGGCCGACCAGATCTCCCCCGACCCGTGGACCGGCGCCGGAGTCGGGTACGTACGGCTGGAAGCCTCGCCTGATCCGGTGCGGGTCCGCGCCGCCTACGTCACCGACGCCGACATCTGCGCCATGGCCGACGCTCTCGGCTACCTGCCCGGCGGTGGGCTATGAGGCAGACCGCATGGCGTACTGATGAGCCGTGCCCGGTCTGCGGCACGGGGCTGGTGCTGGTCGAGGACGGCGGGCCGGTGGCGCGGGCCGAATGCCGCCTGTGCGGCTACGCCGGGCCGTTCGATACCGAGGGCACCGACTGGGACGGTGCCTGGTGAGCGGGACACCAGGGCGGACGACGCGGGCGCAGCGGATGGCTGCGCCGCTGGCCCGGAACGTGGTTAAGGACCTGGCCGCCGAGCACGGCGCCTGCCTGCGCCCGGTGCAGCTGCGCCGGACCGAGATCGACACCGGCTACGTCGAGCAGGTGCTCATCCCGTGCGGGCACACCCTGGCGTCGGTGTGCCCGCCGTGCGCCGAGCGGGCCCGGATCCTGCGCGCCACGCAATGCCGGGAAGGCTGGCATCTCGACCAGGAGCCGGTGATCGACCCGGACCCGGCCACTGAGCAGCAGAAAGCACTCATCACGGACCGGGCTGAGGCGCAAGAAGGCCGGGATCTGCTGGCCAGCGCGGGCCTGGACGTCGGTGAGCTGGACGAGCGGATCGGCGAGCTGGACGAGGAGATCACTGAGGCCGGGATGCGGGGCAGCGTGCTCCCGGCCCGGCCGCGCCGCCACCGCTCGACTAGGCGACGGCAGGACACCGCTCCCCTCCCCCGTCGTCCGGTCAGCGCCCGGACCATCGGCAAGACCTACACCGCCCCGGACGGCAAGACCTTCCGGCCTTCCCTGTTCGTCACGCTGACTTGTCCCTCATATGGCCAGGTTGGCGAGGATGGCACTCCGGTCGATCCGGACGGCTACGACTACCAGCAGGCCGCCCGGGACGCGCTGCACTTCGCCGCGCTCTTCGATCGGTTCATCCAGAACCTGCGCCGGTTTGTCGGCTATGACCTGCAGTACTTCGCCGCCATCGAACCCCAGAAACGGCTCGCCCCGCACATCCACCTCGCCATCCGCGGCACCATCGCCCGCACCGAACTCCGCGGGGTCATCGCCGCGACCTACCACCAGGTGTGGTGGCCCTCCACCGAAACCGTCCGGTACGACGGCGGCTGCCTGCCGGTGTGGGATGAGCACACCGGAACCTATCTCGACCCCGGCACCGGCGAGGTACTCCCGACCTGGGATCAAGCGCTCGACTCAATCGGCGACCAGGACGAGCCGTTGCACGTAGCCCGGTTCGGCGCCCGATTCGACGCCCAGGGCGTGCTCGCCGGATCCAGAGATGCCAGCCGGTGCATCGGCTACCTCACCAAGTACCTGACCAAGCAGCTCGGCGACTGCCACCAGGCCACCACCGACGCCCAGGCCGCCCACGCCGCCCGACTCGCCGACGCCCTGCGCTACGAGCCGTGCTCGCCAACCTGCGCGAACTGGCTGCGCTACGGCATCCAGCCCAAGAACCCTCGGCCCGGTCTGATCCCAGGGGCCTGCAAGGGCAAGGCCCACCACCGCGAATACCTCGGCTACGCCGGACGGCGGGTGCTGGTCTCCCGCAAGTGGTCAGGCAAGACGCTGGCCGACCACCGCGCCGACCGCCAGAACTGGCTCACTAGCACGCTCGGGCTTCCGGCAACCGACCCGGCCCGCTACACCTGGGAGGCGGTCAAGCCGGGCGACCCGGACCACATGCCCAACGGGCAACGGCTGCTGCACGTCGTCGCCGACCGCATCCAATGGCAAACCGCCCTCGAAATGGCCCGCCGACGAGCAGCCGAGGCCGATCTTTCGGCAACTGGCAGTGCGGCATGACTGCCGAGCAGAGCGAAGGCCACTCGGGTGACCCGTTTGACGGTCTCCCGCTCCTGATTCCAGTCCCGCGAGCGGCCAAGTTGCTCGGCATCAGCCGGGCGGCTGCCTACCGCTTCGCCAGCGCGGGCGATCTTCCCACCAAGCGTCTTGGCCGCCGTATCTACGTCGTGTCGGCCAAGCTCCGCGAGTTCATCGAGACGGAAGGCAAGGCAGCATGAAGGGGCACGTCTACAAGCGTGGCAAGAGCTGGTACTACCGGTTCGACATCGAGCCCGACCCGCTGACCGGCATGCGCCGACAGGTCAATGGGAGCGGCTACAGGACCGAGCGCGAGGCGTGGAAGGCCTGCCGGGACGCGATGGCCGACCACGAGAAGGACCGCCTGGTCAGCTCCTCTCGCCACAAGGTCGGCGAGGCCCTGGACGAGTGGCTGACCCGGATCGAGCACTCCATAAAGCCGTCCATGGCGCAGAACTGGCGGAACTACGCCGCCTACTACGTGGCGCCCTATATCGGATCGCGAGACGTGAGGGAGATCAACGGGGCCGTCTGCGATGCGCTGTACGCCAAGCTGCTCGCCGAGGGGCGGGTCAAGGCCAGGCCGAAGAAGCCCGAGACCGCACAAGCCGTTCACGCGCGTCGGCTCGCCGAGGATGGCCGGGAAATGCCGTGTCGGCCATACGGGTACGACACCGTGCGGTGCTACCACAAGCACTCTGAGAACGACCCGGTGATAGGCCAGCCGATCAAGCCTAAGAAGCTCGGTCGCCGCGCGGCCGAGGATGCCGCCGAGGCGGCCCAGCGCAAGCTATCCCCTGGCCTGGAGCCCAAGACGGTCGTCAATACCCATCGCATGCTCCACCGGGCCTGGGAGGACTTCACGACGTGGGGATGGGCCAAGCGGAACGTCGTCAGTGACGCCCACCCTCCCCGCGTGCCGCGGAAGGGCCGGAAGGTGTGGACTGTCGCCCAGCTTCAGAGGTTCTTGCAGCACACCCGGTCGGATCGGTTCTTCGCGCTGTGGGTGCTCGAAGCCACCTCAGGCATGCGCCGGTGCGAGCTGGCGGGCGCCCGCCGGGATCTGCTCGACCTGGAGGCCGGAACTCTCACGATCGAGGTCACGCGGGTCGTCGTGGACGGCAGAGTGATCGAGTCGGACGGCAAGACCGAAAACGCCCAGCATGTCCTGGCGCTCGACCCGTTCACGCTGGCCGTACTCAAGGCGCACGTCGAGCAGCTCGACCAGGAGCGGCGCGAGCTCGGGCCGGACTACCAGGATCACGGCGTCCTGTTCTGCTGGCAGGACGGCAGGCCCCGCATCCCGACACGATCACCCGGCGGTTCAAGAAGCTCGCCGCGGCGGCCGGGCTCCCGGAGATAGACCTGCACGACGTCCGGCACAGCTACGCCACCGCTGGCCGCGATGCGAAGATCGACTGGAAGGCGCTCAGCAGGCGCATCGGTCACGCGGACGTGGCGTTCACCATGAAGCAGTACGTCCAGACTGACCTGGAGGCCGACCGCCGGGTCGCCAACACGCTCGCCGAGCTGATCATTGGCGGCTCGCTCGCATCCGTAGAGCGGACAGGCGCCGCTTGAGCGGGCGCCCGTGCACAAATCCGTGCACAAACCTCATGCAAGAGGCCCTTTCTCTGTTCGAGAAAGGGCCTCTGGCCTTGGTAGCGGGGGCGGGATTTGAACCCGCGACCTCTGGGTTATGAGCCCAGCGAGCTACCGAACTGCTCCACCCCGCGCCGGTGTCCCTTCACTGTATGAACTCCCGGCGTCCAAAGCAAATCAGTACCGCGACCGCACCAGGCAGCAGCGGCCAAAGGGGCCGGGCGGCGTCGCCGGGGCCCGGCAGGGCGTAACCTTCCGTGGCATGACCGAGGTCGTGATCTACACAGACGGCGCGTGCAGCGGCAACCCCGGACCGGGCGGCTGGGGCGTGGTGCTCCGCTGGAAGGGCACGGAAAAGGAGATGCACGGGGGCGACCCGCTGACCACGAACAACCGGATGGAGCTGACGGCGGCCATCCAGGCGCTCGAGGCGCTGCAGCGCCCGGCCAAGGTGAACCTGCACACCGACAGCAAGTACCTGCTCGACGGGATCACCAAGTGGATCCAGGGCTGGCAGCGCAACGGCTGGCGGACCGCGGCCAAGAAGCCGGTCAAGAACGACGACCTGTGGCGCAGGCTGGTCGAGGCGATGAAGCCCCACGACGTCACCTGGCTGTGGGTGAAGGGTCACGCGGGGGATCCGGGCAACGAGCGCGCCGACGAGCTGGCCCGGCTCGGCATCGAGGAGGCGGCCAGCATGGCCGGCTCGGGCCGGTAACCCCCTGGAGCCGTACCGCGGCGCGAAGACGACGACCAGGGCCAGGTCCTCGGTGATGTCGGTGAACCTGTGCGTCTCCCCGGCCGGGACGAACACCACGCTGCCCGGCTCCACCGGCACGGTGCCCGAGGCGGTCTCCAGCGTGGCGCGGCCCGCCTGCACCACGTAGACCTCGTCCTCGGTGTGGGGCTCCTGGTCGTCCACCCCGCCGGCCGGAATCGAGTACGTGCCCAGGCTCAGGTCATCGCTGTTCAGGTGCACGATCCAGTGGTTGGGCTCACCGCCGTCAGGCGGCGTGTACGCCCCGGCACGCCCGATGAGAAGCATGACACGATTATCGCGGGTCAGCGGTGCACGACGTCGGTGTGGTGGCAGAAATGCACCCGCTCGGGCCGCAGCGAGCGGATCCGCCGCACCGAGTCGCGCCAGGCCGGGACGTCGCTGGCCTGGCCGGCCGGAAGCTTGTCGCTGGCGGGTTCGGCGTACTGCCGCGGCGTGTAGGCCGCGTCGCCGATCAGCAGGTCGAACGACTCGCCGCCGCCGCGGACCAGCACGCACTGGTGACCTGAGGTGTGCCCGGGCGTGGCGACCACCTCCAGGCCGGGCAGGATCTCCGTGTCCCCGTCCAGCAGCTCGAACCGCGCGTTCATGAAGCCGAGCCAGTTGTAGAGCTCCGCCGACTCCCGCCGCATCCGGTCCAGCTCGGCGCGCTGCACGTAGAACGGCGCGTGCCCGAACACCGCGTTCTGGCCGCAGTGGTCGAAGTGCAGGTGGGTGTTGATCACCAGGCTGATGTCGGCGGGGCTCATGTCCAGCTCGGCCAGCGCGTCGGCGGCCGAGCGGTTGACCACCCGCCAGTCGTCGAGCCAGTCCTGCGGCCCGCCGACCCCGGTGTCGACGAGCACCGCGCCGCCGGGATGAGTGACCACGAACCCGTGCACCGGCCAGCGGCCGCCGTCGATGCCCTGCAGGCTGGCCAGGTGCAGCCGCCTGATCTCCAGCGCCATGGATGCTCCTTCAGCCGCCACTCACGGCATAACTCGAATTTGGCCGTCGTTGTACGAAATGGAGGTACCGGACATGTTCGGGTATACAGCACGGCTGGGAGGCCGCGCCGCCTGGACCGGCGACCGGGGCGGCCAGCGGCGCCCGCCGCGGGCCGGCGGACGCCGGCAGCAGGTGTTTTACTTCCCGCTGACCGCGCCGTTCCTGATCGCGGGCATGGTGGCCATCGCGCTGCTGGTCGCGCTGTTCCAGGTCGGGCTGTTCAGCTACGCGTTCGGCCGGCTAGGCATCAGCCCGGGCGTCGCCCTGCTGCTCCTGCTGGCCAGCCTGGCCGGCAGCGCGGTCAACCTGCCGGTGGCCCGGCTGCGCAGCCAGATCGTCCAGGTCCCGGGCATGATCGCCGTGTTCGGCGTCCGGTACATCGTCCCCGTGCTGACCAGGCGCAGCACCACGATCGCGGTGAACGCGGGCGGCGCGCTGCTGCCGGCGGCCGTGTCCGCCTACCTGATCGCACACGACCGGATCGGCTGGCAGGCCCTGGTCGCGGTGGTCGTCGTCGGCGCGCTCGTGCACATGGTGGCGCGCCCGGTGCCCGGGCTCGGCATCGCCGTCCCGGCGCTGCTGCCCGGGGTCTTCGCCGCGCTGGTCGCGGTGGCGCTGCACCCGGCCGCGGTGGCCGCGCTGGCCTACGCGGGCGGCACGCTGGGCACGCTGCTGGGCGCGGACCTGGTCAACCTGCCGAAGATCCGGCGGCTGGGCGCGCCGGTGGCGTCGATCGGCGGGGCGGGCACCTTCGACGGCGTCTTCCTCACCGGCATCGTCGCCGTGCTGCTCGCAGGCCTGCTGTAGTACAGTAATGCAGTAAATACTGCACAGCTCAGGCCGTAATACATCGGCGGGGACCGGCGGGGGGCTAGTGCGCCGGCGGGCTGCGGCGGACCACCAGCACCACCGCCCCCACGATGAGCGCGCCGCCGCCGAACATGGCCGGCGTCAGCCGCTCGTTCAGGATCAGCGCGCCGAGCAGGACCGCGATCACCGGGTTCACGTAGGCGTAGGTCGCGACCGTCGCGGTCGGCAGCGCCCGGATCGCGATGCCGTAGGCGGAGAACGCCACGATCGAGCCGACCACGGTCAGGTAGCCCAGCGCCAGCCAGGACGCCGTCGACACCTCGGCCAGCCGCAGCGAGGAGAACTCCCCGCCCGCCGCGCCCAGGGCCAGCAGCACGGCACCGCCGGCCAGCAGCTCCATCCCGCTGGCCAGGGCCGCGCTGGAGGGCAGGGTGACCCGGCGGGCCATGATCGTGCCGAGCGCCCACATGACGGCCCCGCCCAGGATGATGAGCACGCCGGCCCCGGAGATCGTGCCCGCCCCGCCGCCCAGCCCGGACAGCAGGGCCACGCCGGCCAGCCCGAGCGCCAGCCCGGCCGCCGGGGCGAGGCCGAGCCGGGCGTGGTTCAGCCCCGCGTCCAGGCCGAGCAGCCACAGCGGCACCGTGGCCACCAGCAGCGCGGCCAGCCCGGACGGCACGGTCTTCTCGCCGACGCCCACCACGCCGTTGGCCACCAGCAGCAGGATGCCGACGATGGCGCAGCCCAGCCACTCCCCGCGCGACGGCCACAGGCGCGTCACCCGGCCCTCGCGTACGAGCGAGCCGGAGGGGCGCGGCGCCGACTGGGCAGTGCCTGCCCCCCCGGACCCACTGCTTTCCCCCCCGGACCCACTGCTTTTTCCCCCGGACCCACCCAGGGGGCGAGGGACGAGCGACGAGGGAAAGAGGCGCCTCAAAGCGCCCCGAGGGCGAGCGGGAGACGCCGCGGCGCGGCGGCTCCGCAGCGCTAGCGGGAACATGATCAGGCCGGCCAGCAGTTGCCGCGCCGCCGCCATCAGCAGCGGCGGCATCGTCTCCACCCCGACCCTGATGGCCAGGTACGTGCTCCCCCAGACGACGTACACGATGAGCAGGCAGGCCCAGGCGACCAGGCTGGCCCGCCGCGCCGGTTCCGTCTTTTCTTGATGCCGAACGGTCTGGGTAGCCTGCGAACTCACACTCATCGAGCCTGCCAGGCGGTCGCCTCGCTGACGAGTGGCAGGATCGCCATCTTTGCATGAGATGCTGCCATCGCGGCGAGGGCGAGTACGCTACTGGCGTGCGCGATCTCACCAAGAGCCCGTGGCTGCGCGGCGGGCTCCTGCTGCTGGCGGCCGGGCTCGCCGTCTACGGCCTCGCCTCGCAGTGGACCGACGTGCAGGCCGCGCTGGCCAAACTGGACGGCTGGGACGTGGCCGGCGCCGCGCTGTGCGCCATCGCCGGGCTCGGCTGCATGCTGCTGGCGTGGCGGGCACTGCTCGCCGACCTGGGCTCGCCGCTGCCGCTGCCCGCCGCGACCCGGGTGATGTTCGTCGGCCAGCTCGGCAAGTACGTGCCGGGAGCGGTGTGGGCGCTGGCCGCCCAGGTCGAGCTGGCCCGCGACTACGCCGTGCCGCGCCGCCGCAGCGCCACCGCCAGCCTGGTCGGCATGGCCGTCACCCTGGTGGTGGGCCTGGTGGCCGCGGCCGTGACGCTGCCGCTCACCTCGGCGCACGCGGTCCGGCAGTACTGGTGGGTGCTGGCCATCGCGCCGCTGGCGGCCATCTGCCTGTACCCGAAGATCATCAAATTCGGCTTGGACCTGGCGCTGCGGCTGCTGCGCAGGCCGCCACTGGAGGGTTCGGTCAGCAGCGGGGGCATGGCGCGGGCGCTGGGCTGGACGGTGCTCGGCTGGCTCTGCTACGGCGCGCACGCCTGGTTCCTGATCAGCGTGTTCGCCGGGAAGGCCCCGCACGTGTTCGCGCTCTCGCTCGGCGCCTACGCGCTGGCCTGGGCGGTCGGCTTCCTGATCATCTTCTTCCCCGGCGGCATCGGGCCGCGGGAGCTCGCCCTCATCGCGGTGCTCGCCCCGGTCATGCCGTCCGCGTCCGCGCTGGTCGTCGCGCTCGCCTCGCGGCTGGTCATGACGATCGCCGACTTCGTGTGGGCCGGGGCCGGCCTGGCCATCGGCCGGTTCGCCGCGACGCCCCGCCCAGGCAGGCCAGCAGAACCTAGCGGGCCAGCAGCACCTAGCGGGCCAGCAGCACCTGAAGATACGCCGGCCAGCCCGAATCCGGATCCACGGCTGGTATCCCGGCACGGAGCCGACGGGCCATCCGGGGATCGCTGATCTCGATCAGCGCGCGCCGCAGGTCCGCCACGTCGTCCGGCGCGCAGGTCAGCCCGTCCACGCCGTCGCGCACCGCCTCGGCCAGCGCCCCGGCCGTGGTGGTGATCACCGGCACCCCGTGCGCGAAGGCCAGCAGGGCGTTCTGCGAGGCGGTCGCCTCCCGGTACGGCATGACCAGCGCGTCCGCCGCCGCGAACAGGCCCGGGATCTGGTCCGCGGGCAGGTAGCCGGGGCGCAGCGTCACCCGGCCGGCCAGGCCGAGCTCGGCGATCAGCTTCTCCGTCTCGGTGGTGCCGCCCCAGAACTCCCCCGCGACGGTCAGCGTCAGGTGGGACGGCGCCCCGGCCAGGGCACGCAGCAGCACGTCCAGGCCCTTGTAGGGACGGACGATGCCGAAGAACAGCAAGCGGCAGTCCGCGGAGGCGGGAAACCGGGCCCGTTCGGCCCCATGATCTTCCTGGCCGGCGGCGGGCAGGTGCGGGGGCATGGTTACGGTGAGCACCTTCGCGCCCGGGGCGAGGTCCCGGGCCTGGGCGGCCTGGGCGGCGGAGTGGGTGATGACCGTGCCGGCGCGGCGCAGCAGCGCCCTGGTCAGCGGCACGTCGCCCGGCCTGCGCTCGTGCGGCAGCACGTTGTGGCAGATCACCGCGGTGCGGGGCCCGTGCTGGCCGGCACCGCGGCCCAGGCCGGCCATGATCGTGAGGTAGGCGGGCACCTGGAGCGGGGTGAGCAGGGCGAACACCACCAGGTCGGCGGTCCTGAGCCGGCCGCCCGTGGCCAGCCAGCCGTCCGGGCGGTACCAGGCCAGCAGGCGGCGGGTACGCGGGTAGGGCGCGCCCTCGGGGACGTCGACGGTCTGCTGGCCCGGGTAGAGCCGCCTGGGGTACTGGGCGCGCCAGGACACGAGGATGGTGTCGTGACCCGCGGCCGCGAGCCGGCGGGCTAGTTCGGTAGTGTGCCGGGCGCCGCCGCCTTTGTAGGGGTGGGCCGGGCCGACCAGGGCGATTTTCACGTATCCCCGCGGGACCTTACGATCAGGTCGGCCAGCAGCGCCAGCGAGGCCAGGATCATGCCGGTCACGAAGATCAGCAGCGTGTCGTTGGCGAAGTGCAGCGGGTGCACGACCAGGTCGTAGATGCCCTTGGCCACGCCCAGGCCGAGCAGGAACAG
>Ga0335081_10017130_pt1 | contig 11738 bp, 11 predicted proteins | sample Lox_Sample_35_FD_206713 | JGI IMG/M metagenome (GOLD analysis project Ga0335081, IMG submission 206713) | Soil microbial communities from Loxahatchee National Wildlife Refuge, Florida, United States - Lox_Sample_3.5 | ecosystem: Environmental > Terrestrial > Soil > Wetlands | place: USA... | reverse complement strand
GAGAACGAGAGGGCGCTGTCGATGAGCGCTTCGATCGCTGAGGCTTCGGCGGCCGGCGAGCGGTTCATCACGGCCAGCCCCGCGGCGGCCGCGCGTGCCCGCGCGACTGTCATCCCGGCGCGCGCTTCCATCGCCCGCGCGCGTGCCGACACGAAACGGCATTCCATGTTGGCTACGCCGGCCGCGTCGCGCCGCCCCGCCGATTCGATAAGCGCCAGCGGCTGCTCGCGCAGGTCGGGACTCTGGCGCATCACCGCGGCGAGCGGAAAATCCGCAACCAGGATGCATGCGATGCGGGAATTTTTTTCCATGGGCGCGCTAGGAATCGGACGCGGCGATCGGTAGCGCAAGCAGCCTCGATGCAGGCGGGGCCGGCGCGGGAAACCGCGAATCGACGAGCGCGCGCCATACCGCCGCCCGCCCCGAACCGCCGAGTTTGTTGCGCGCCACGTGTGCCTCGACGCGTATCCCGTCGAACAGCGCCGGCGCGCCGGGTCCCATGCGGCTGAAAAAAGGCCGGATACGGCCGAGCACGAGGCTCAGCGCGGCGAAAGTTCCACAGGTGCGGCGCTCGGCGAGCACGATCACGGCGGCGCCGCTCTGCTCGGCCGCGCGCGCCAGCCGAAGCGCCGCGCTCAGCGCGAGAGTGCGCGCACGGCCGCCGATCGCGAAGCCGAAATCGAGCACGACCAGGCCGAAACCTCCCGCGCCCAAAACCAGCTCGGCCGCCTTTATCGCCGCGTGCGATCGCGCGGGCCGCGCGGAGATGGACTCCGCCGATCCCGATTCGGCCGCATCGCGCGCGCGCACGGCCGCGTCGGCGCCGACCCAGAGAATCCGCGAAAGGTCTGCGCCCGCCGCGGTGATGCTGTGCGGGTCGAAGGCTCCGGACGAATCGATCCATGCCGCGACCTCGCCGCGCCGGGTGGCCGCGGCGGCGAAAGCGGCGGCAAGCGATGTTCGTCCAAATCCGGACCGCCCGACGATTTCGCTCACCCGGCCGCGGACGATGCCACCTTCGAGGATCGTGTCGAGCGGGGCGATACCGGAGCTTAGGCGGCGATCCTTGGGGGTAAGTTCGCGGCCGCGAAAAACTCCTGAAAATTCAGGATCGGTAAGAGTGCGGACAGGAAAGGTCTGATGCGCGTGTGCGACGGTTTCGATCAGGGTGGTGGGAGAGGCGGCCATGATCGAATCTTCGCCTTTTATTCGTGTTTATGTCAAACGAATCGCTCGGGCAGCTTTCTACCTTTCCGGCCTCGTCATTCCCTGTTGCCGCGGATTTCGTGTTACTGGTGCGTGGATGAAGATCACCAGGTTCCATGCCACTGACGACGGCGGTTCGCGCTTTGAGGAAATCGAGCTTGCGGTCAATGAAGAGCGCATCGATCCGTTCGGCAACATCTTGCACCAATCGAAGGCGTTCAACTCGCCGAGCGTAAGATTCGTCGAGCTTCCGCGCACGCTCGATCAGAACTGGCATCACGCTCCCGCGCGGCAGATCGTATTCGTGCTGCACGGGGTGGTCGAGGTCGGCACCAGCGACGGCGAGAAGCGCCGATGGGGCGCCGGCTCGGCATTCATCCCCGACGATCTCACCGGCAAAGGCCATCTGACGCGCGTGATCGAAGGGCCCGCGATGCTGGCGTTCATCGAATTGCCGCCGGACTTCGATTTCGCCCGATGGTCCAGTTAGCCGGTCGAGTCAGCCGCGTCTGAATTCTCCCCTCCCGAAATACTCACAACGTGCGATGCGCCGCGCAGACCGCAGGCGCATCGATTTTATTCCACGATCTCCAGCTTCGAGCGCGATGCGGGCATTGGGACAGACAGTGGAGAAGCATGGAGCTACGACTCAACATCGCGGTCACTCCAGAATCTAGCATCAATTCTTGCTGCCAAGCACCCTTTGCTTTGTTTTGACACGATCTGTACAGTTTTAACGTTGTGAGAGCTGCTGTTCTTAACGTTCAATACCAGGCGCAGAGCCAGTCCCGCCTTCTGTCGCCGATTTTCTTCTGGTCGCTGGCTCTGGCGACACTGATTCCGGTGATCTGGCTAGGGTTCGGAGTTGAATTTCTACATCAGAATGAAAGCGAGATCATGGCGGCCCTGATGCCGATCATCGCCATTACAGGTATCGGCCATGTGGGAGCCACGGCGTACTTTTACACCGATAACGATTTTTTCGAACTCATCAGGCAGAACAAACGGCGCTTCTTCATATTGCCCATTTTAGCTGCTGGCGGCTGTCTGGCCGTGTTCCTGACTAGTGCGCTGGCGTGGACGCTTCTTCTGACTGGCTTCCTTGCCTGGCAGCTTTACCACTATCAACGCCAGAACTATGGCTTGATTGCATTCGCGGCGCAAAATGCAGGGCTTGGCAGGTTACCGGCCGAATTGAATCGGATGCTTAACTTTGGAGTGGCGGGAGCAGTCTGCAACCTCATCCGCCGCAACGACTTGAAGGGAGCTTTCGCCTCGGCCGCCGCCTATGATCTCGGTGTTGCACTGTTCGTTGTTTCAACGGTGTTACTTATCAAACTGCTAGTGACGACGCCTCAACTGCGCGCGGCTCTGCCCGTCGTCATCTTCACAGTATCAGGATGGGCATTCTTCTTGCCGTCACTGGTTTCGACCAATGAACTCGTGGGCTTCTGGTCGTACGCGATCGCTCACGGGGCTCAGTATTGCATTTTCATGATCGTTGTCTCCGGCAACTGCAAGCGCGGTATTGTGGGACTCTCTATCTTCGTGCTCATCTTCGCCGCGATGCTCGTGACATTCGAACATCTGAACGGATCGGGAGCGGGCCTGGCGGCATATACCGGTATAGTGATGAGTCATTTTCTTATCGATGCAAAAATATGGCGGCTCCGAGAGCCTTTGCAGCACCATCTCATCCAAGAGAGATTCAACTTTATATTCTCTTGAGTCGGAGCAAGATCACGCTCACCGCGAATATCCCGTTTCCTGCCGGTGACACGAATCCCGGCGCCCCCAGGCCTTGGGGAATCGAGGGCTGCCGCGTGATGGAAGTCGAGCCCGTCGACGGTCGATCTTAGAAAGCGTGGATGTCATTCCGACTTGAAAGGTTGAAGGCTCGTCTGCGCCGCTCGGTACTGCCAAGCGTCTTCTTTAAGCTGGCGCGCAGCGCTGAATGGGGTACCCGACGGGCGTCTGTACAATCCGATGTTTCAGCCTTGGCGGGGGTTACCAGAGTTCCGTGCGCTCTACAACGAGATCAAGGGATACACGCTGGTAACTCCCGAAGCGAGCTGGATGCTGTATTCTCTGGCCAGACAGGCGCTTACGGTCGTCGGCGATTTTCTGGAAGCGGGGTTTATCGCGGGGGGACGGCCCGCCGCTTACGACACGTTGTCGACGGCGCAAGGTCGTCGCGACGCTTATATCTCTTCGACACTTTCGGGGGCATGCCGTCCACCCGCAAGGGGCTGGATCTTCACAGATCCGGCGATTTCTCGGATACCAGCCTGGGGGCCGTTTCGGATTTCGTTGGCAAGGAAGACGGGATCGTTTATCGCCGTGGCCTCATTCCAGCAACAGCAAAATCGCCGCTCGTCAGTATAGATTCCGCGCAATCTCAGGACGCCGGGGGGCGGCACTCGGGGCGAGCCGAAGCCTCTCACCGAATTTTTCTCAGGCTAGGCGTCCGACAAAGCGTAGCGAAGGAGGGGGAGTGGACTGAATGAATCATACAGTCACGGTTCTCGGGCCATCGGAGATCTGGGCGCTGCTGCTGGTGATGTCTGTAGGTTCTCTAATCAACCTCTATTGTCTTCGCATATATCGGCCCGCGAGCGATAAGGCGATCAACGAGGGAGCGCGCTGGCTTGAGAGATTCGCTTTCTCGCCGGAGCTGCTCGGTGGATTTTCGTATTGGCTGCTCGCTCTGGTCAGCTTCTTGGCGCTCTTTTTTGAACTATTGATGATCCGCTGGATTTCGTCAGAGATCGGGATTTTTGCTTATCTCAAAAATTTCGTGTTGATCGCGTGCTTTCTCGGTTTCGGTCTCGGCTGCTATCTTTCACGCCTTAAGATAAACCTCGCAGCAACATTGATGCCGCTGATGGCTCTGACCATTCTTTGCACGCTTCCCTGGTCGGGCTTACAGGGATTAGTAGATACTCTGCCCAACCTGTTAGGCCCAGCGTCGAGGGTCGACGTTTGGGGCCTGCCTTCCTTTCCGCGAAGCGTAGCCGAGCTCTTCATGCTGGCAAGCGCGGTCCTCTTTATCGTTCCTAGCTTCGGACTTATCGCATGCTCGATGATTCCACTGGGCCAACTCGTTGGATGGTGCCTGGAAAACGCGAAGAACGGCATCTCTGCGTATACTGTCAACATTATCGGCAGCCTTGCCGGAATTGCGCTCTTTACCCTGCTCTCCTTCATGTTTCTGCCGCCCGCGATTTGGTTCTTGCTGACCGGCGCGTCAGCCGCGGGAATATTCTGGAAGCTGCCAAGCCTTCGATGGGCTTGTGTTGCAGTCTTTTTAACGTGTGCGGGGTTGGCAAGTCTAGGCCCGGGAAAGGGCAGCAAAGTATTGTGGTCGCCCTATCAGAAACTTACGGTGACCCCTTTCCGTCAAAACGGAGAAATCGTGTCCTATGGCATCAAAAGCAATACGTCATGGCACCAGCAGATCTTCAACCTCTCACCCAATTTCGTAGCGTCGCATCCGTGGTTTTTCAAGATATTTCCCGCGGAATACAATCCCTACAATCTACCCTACCACTTCTATCCAAGTCCTCCGTCAGTGCTTGTGCTGGGTGCCGGAACCGGCAACGACGTCGCAGCTGCACTGCGCAATGGCGCCCGCCGGGTAGTAGCCGTTGAAATCGATCCGTTGGTTTTGAACCTAGGAAAGCAGTTGCACTTTGAACAGCCGTACGCTTCCTCGCGCGTTCACGTGGTTCTAAATGACGCACGCAGTTACATTCAGAACAGTAGCGAGCGCTTTGATCTCATTATCTTCTCGCTGCTCGATTCGCTAACCACAAGTTCTTACTACACCAATATTCGCATCGATAATTACGTTTATACCCTTGAAGCGATCGCTGCGACATCGCGGCTTCTCAAGCCAGATGGAATCTTGGTTTTAAAGATTGTAATGGTTCATGATCCTGCTCAGTCGAGTCGGCTGGCTGAGCTCGAGCAAGCTGTCTTCGATTCGCCGCCGTTGGTGTTTCAGACCGTGCGGCCGGTGTACACCGCTGCCGCGCGGTTTTTCATCGACGGATCGCAAAGTAGGATCGCTCGTGCGCTCCTGGACCCTCGACTCGCAGCGTATGTCAATGAGGGGCGTATTCCTACGATAGCGCATGTGCCGCTAACTACTGATGACTGGCCGTATCTGTATCAACACGAGCCTGGAATGCCCGCGTCGGTAATCGTCATATCGACTATGCTTATCATGCTGTGTGGGTTTTTCCTTCGGGAGACCGGCACGCCGCTGCGGGCGCTGCGCTGGCATTTTTTCTTCCTCGGCGCCGGCTTTCTGATTTTGGAAGCTCAGATCATCAGCCGGATGGCGCTCTTCTTCGGAACTACCTGGTTAGTGAACTCCATTGTGATCGCCGCCATCCTCGTGATGATCGTTGCTGCAAACCTTCTAGTGCAATGGAAACCGAGCATTTCGTACATGAGCGCGTATGGCGGGATCTTCGCATCCATTTTAATCGGCTACCTGGTGCCCATCGAGAGTTTCTTTTTCTCGTCGGTCTGGGTGAAGGGACTGACCGCCGCGTTCATTTTATGCCTGCCGGTCTTTTTCGCGGGGATCGTGTTCATTCGAAGCTTCGCCCGCGAAGGATTCCAAAGCGAAGCACTCGGATCGAACCTGTTCGGGGCGCTAGTCGGCGGAATGCTGGAGTCGATTTCAATGTGGACCGGAATGCGTTCGTTGTTGATATTGGCAGGATTGCTCTACTTGGCCTCACTGATAGCCATGAGATTTCAAAGCCGGGTGACGGACGCTCCCAAGGTCGCGGGACTGGAGATTAAGTTGATGGCCGCAGGCTCCGGAAACTGAGATCGAAGTCGGCCCAGAGAGAGACGTATACGCTCATCGTTCCCGCGCCGCTGCGATGAATGCAGCAGTGAACGATGAAATCGCAGGGCCGCCCGCGGTGGATCTCTATCAAGACAGCGCTCATAAATCGTATGAATTGCCTATGCAGCGCCGTGCACAACCCTCTACCGCAAATGAACTATGACGAACCGATCGACATCTGCAGACTTCATTCTGGTGAACGCCAAGACCCCATTTCATAACTCCAGCTCGATGCCTGGTGCATCGTTATCGTCCATTTTGTCGGCGATAAACCAAAGCCGCCAGATCCTTGCTCTTATCGCTATGGAACGCGCCAAATTCTCTAACTACACGGTAATTCTTTTCGATCCATCTATAAATGTCCCGATTGTAGTCTATTCCGAAATAGCGCTGCCCGTATTCAGGGGTTTCGCGGTTAGTCAGCACAATGTAATCCACGTCGGCGCCTCTCAGGTCCGCGATATAGGTTTCCTCCTGTCGCGGCGCTAAGACTCCCGGCACGATCGTTTCCCAGCGGTCCGGCGCTTCGGTCCGGGTCAAAGCATAGAACATGTTTCCCTCGGGTAGCACGACGACTCGATGCCCCTTTTCTTTCTCTGTCGAAATAAAGTCAATTATTTGGCGAGCGACGCCGGCCGTCCCTGGCTCAAGGTAAATGTCTCCCCAGCTCGTCTGGAGTCTAGCCGGACGGCCGCTACTGTTATTACTAACCACTGTCATGAAGATCCCGAACATCGCGACTTCCATCGCCAGCAGTGAATTGATTAGTTTACGCCGATTCTCTACAGACAGCATGGGGACCGTCATGCGAACAAACCTGGTTATTATGACAACGAACACAAAGAATAACGGGATGTCGTAGTAAATGCAGTAGCCAACCGGTTTGACCCACGCGAAGATACGAAGAGAAAGTACCAGGGCAAATACGGCCAGCGTCGCTTCGGCGAGCAGCCTACGTTCTTGGGGAGCCCACCACAATCTGTATAACGAGTACGCCAAGAAGCCGCAGCCGATGAAGAACATTCCTGGTGGGAAGACCAGCAGAGCCAACACGGAATTCATTACATAACGTGCCGGAGTGAAATAATGCGCTGAAGCCGCTCCAGCCGCGAACACAAGCGTCATCGCGGCCAAAAGCCAACGCCGAACATTTGTGTGGCTGAGTTGTGCAATTTTACACCACAGAAATATCACAAGTCCGGCGTCTAAAATTGTGACGAGGAGATCAGAAGGAACAAGACGCAGGCCGACTCCGGCCGCATAAGCCACACCGATAGTCCGCATGAAGTACGAGCCGGGAATAAACTGCCAGTTATCAAAAAGTATAAAGGCGGGCGTAAGCTTCCAGAAGAACCATCCATAAACGGCCATCCAAAGAGCAACCCCGGGGGCGCATGAGACAGCACCGAGCAGCAGCGATCGCGCGGAGCGGCGGGTCAATGCTTCCGTCACGAGCACGAATGTGAGCAAGATGTAACAGGCACAGCCCATCTCCTGCTTGCATAGGATTGCCATCCCCGCAGCCACCCCAGCCACAATCAAGTTACGGCCACGCCGATCAAGCGTGTACTTGATTGCAAAAAGGCCGCACAGTAGTGCGAGCAGCAAGCCCAGCGGCGCAGTATAAGCGTAAGGGAAAATATAGTTGAAGATTGACGATCCGAAGCCTTGAAATAAGAGTACCAATCCGGCGGCTAGTCCGGCTGCTCGATCTCCGAGGATCAACCCCAGCTGCAGCGACAGCAGAGCGCAAGCGGTCGCTAAGGTCAAACCTAACAGATAGAATACATCGAGACGATGCCCAAAGATGCCGACTAACAAAGCTTCTATGTATGACGCGAGCGGTCCATGGGGGAACCAAATATCACGGTATAGCAACTTGCCATGCAAAATTTGCGTAGGCACGTAGAGTTCGCGGCCACAGTCAACCTGGATGCTTCCCCAATGCGCCCAGGTGAGCCAGAAAAGCGCGAATGCTACTGCTACAATCGACGCGCGTGCAACTGCATCGGGCCACTCGCGCAGTAGGCGCTTGAACAAAGTCGGCGCGTCGCTTGCTTCGAATTCAGGTATCGGTGAACCGCCAGCGGCGGACGAATCGAGCATAGCGCTGTCCTTCCACCTGCCCTAATAGCACCCGTTCCGCTCGCGTCGCACTCGGGGTCGGTGGCTGGATGCCTCCAACACGCCTCGCGTCTGATACGGACTCACTTTGCCGGTTTGTCGGCGGCGTTCCTGCCTGTCTAAGCTGCCCAGGAGCATGAACGCCGCTCTAATCGGGGATTTCCTTTTTGACTTTCCAATTCCAGCTCCTTGGACAGCTCGAACGGCTTTTGTGAGGAAGGCATTAGCCGAGCTTGTTTCCGCGGCGTTCCCACGATAATGCCGGGAGGGGCCGGTTGCGCGTCTGACGAGCCTGGGATGCTGAAAATGCCGTTTGGCCGGTTGATTCTGGCGACATTTCTCCCCGCGTTCTCGAGCGTCGCCAGCGAGTTTTCTCCGCTTTACGCTCACCTTATCTCGCCCGACGGCAGCATTGCCATCTTCACCGGCATCTTTACGCGAATCGTTGACATATCGCACGCTGCAACATCGCCCTTGCATTCGAAAGACGGAATTCAGCGTATACGCCATGTAAATATGGATCAATAACGGTCCGGTCTGTTTCTACGGCGAGCGCGAAAATTAGAGCTGAACCGCCCCTGAGCACGTGGTCTGACCAAGTAGAAACCGAGAGTCGAACGGTCTGGTGGTTCCGCCGAAGGAGACACGATTGGCCGATGGAGTTCTCGAATTATCAGTGAGTACGTCCGGAAGAACGACTATGGCGGCAGTTCAAGCCGCTGCGAGGAAGCGGGTAATGGCCTGCTCAGGGGCGCGACGTGGTCGCAGCTGCGGCGGCGAAGGGCCTGCGTGGCGATCAGGCCGAACCGGTTCGGAGATACGACGCTAGCCGATGGAAACCCATCGAGACACTCGAAGGGCTTAAGATGTACCGTCGGGCGCGACGAGAGAGCCTGGCGAGCTTGCCGCTGATTTTCATCCTCAAGCAGTAATCGAATGTTAATCGAGCCGGGAAGGTTCCCGGCGTGAAACGTGGAACCTAACGCTCCTGACCTCCGTTATGTAGCGGAAAACGATTCCCCAGGTAGGGGAAATTTTCGCATCGACGGAGACCAAGGGGGCCCCGGATGAGTTACAAACGTTTTCTTTTGACGATTTCTACAGTATGCACTATTGCGTTGGCGCCGCTCACGCGTGCTAACGCGGGCGGCAATCACTATACTCAGACAAATCTCGTGTCCGACGGATGGGTAGCCGCCGCCAACACTGACGCGTCGCTCAAGAATCCCTGGGGAGTGGCATCCTTTCCCGGCGGTCGGTTCTGGGTTTCGGATAACGCGTCCAACCCCACCGGCGTTTCCACGCTCTACGACGGGACGGGAGGCAAGGTCGCGCTCACCGTGAATATTCCGTTTCCCAGCGGTGACACGAATCCCGGCGCCCCTGGGCCCTCTGGGATGGTCTGGAACGGCAATCCGCTGGCGTTCATGGTCGGCAACACCGGATTGAGCAACGCGGCGCCGGCGCTTTTTATCTGGGCTACCGAAGACGGAACGATCGCCGCATGGCAAGGAGGCCTGAGCCCGATCACCGAGGCAGTGACCGTCGTGCCCAATCCGGGCTTTGTAAACGGCGGCGGTGGCACCGATCCGGTTTACAAAGGCCTCGCGATCGGAACCAACAGCAGCGGAATCTTTCTTTACGCGACCAACTTCCGCAGCGGCAAAATCGCGGTGTGGGACGCCACATTTGTGCCTGCCGACGCGCTCAATGCGAAATTCATCGACCGCAATATCCCAGCCGGATTCGCGCCGTTCGGCATCCAGAATATCAACGGCCAACTATGGGTAACGTATGCCAAGCAGGATGCGCCAAAGCACGATCCGGTGCCTGGCGCCGGCCTCGGCTTCGTCGACGTTTTCGACACCGACGGCAATCTGAATCAAGCGCTTTGCAGCGGGCGGCGCGCTCAACGCGCCGTGGGGCGTGGCCCTTGCGCCGTACAAGTTCGGCCCGTTCAGCAACGACATCCTGATCGGTAATTTCGGCAATGGAAAAATCAGCGCCTGGGATCCCAAGACGAAGGCCCTCATCGACTGGCTGCGGGACGGTAGCGGCCATCCGATCGTCAACGACGGTTTGTGGACCCTGACCTTTGGCGACGGTTTGAAAGCCACCCCGCAGGTGCTGTACTTCACCGCCGGCCTGAACGGCGAGGTTGACGGCCTGTTCGGTACGCTGATGCCGAACTGAAAAAGAAACCCCGCATTGGACAAAGCAGGGGCGCGCGCCGCCGCGGCGCGCGCCCCTGAAACCGTTTGCGCTTCGCCGAGGGTATTTCGGCGACGAAGTTAGTCTTGGATTGTTGGACGTCGGTTTCGGGCCGTTTGTCGCGGGCCTGATTGACGCGCTTTAGTGGATAGGTAGAATCGGTCACTTGTGGACTTGGGAATCGAAGATCGTCTCGCGCTTGTGACCGGGGCCAGCCGCGGAATCGGGCAAGCGCTCGTCAGGGAACTCGCGCGCGAGGGGGCGCGAGTGATCCTGGTCGCGCGGTCGAGCGATGCGCTCGAAGCGGTACGCCGACAGATGACCGCACCCGACAAGCATCGCATAGTGGCCCTCGACCTTATGGCGGATGGCAACGTCCAGAAGTTGGCCGATATCGTCAGAAAAGCGGGCAACCTCGACATCATGGTCCACAACCTCGGCGGCTCGCTTCAGATTAAGCAGGTCTTCGCGCCGGTCGATGACTGGAAGAAGGTCTGGCAATTCAATGTGGGAATTGGCCAGGAGCTGAACCGGATATTCATTCCCGCGATGGTTGAGCGGCGATGGGGCCGAATAGTTCACCTCTCCACGCTTTCGACTACCACCTATCAGGGCAACGCGGCCTACGTTTCTTCGAAATGCGCGCTCGAGTCTTATGTCAAATCACTCAGCCGCGAGGTTTCCCGTCACAACATCATCGTGACTGCGGTAGCGCCGGGCGCCTTGGCTATCGAAGGCCGTTACTTCGCGAAGCTTGCGAAAGAGGATCCCGCGGCGCTCGAGAAGTATCTCGACAACCATCTGCCGATCCGCCGGTTCGGCACGCCTGAAGAGGTGGCCGGAGTGGTCGCTTTTCTATGCTCGGAGCAAGCGTCCTATATGGCCGGCGCGGTGGTGGCGGTGGATGGCGGCTGGATGTAGATGAACATCCTGCTGATCGGGCATGAGGGCTACCTGGGGCGCAGCCTGTTCGCGTATCTCAGCCGCACCCATCACGTCATCGGATGGGACAAGAAGGAAGATCTCTTTCAGTTGAGCGGCTCGATTCTGGCGCGCGAGAATATCGAGATTTTGATCAATTTCTCAGTGATAGCCGACGTTCAGAACAGGAACTTCGAAATCGATACGCCGACCGATCTGGTCAATGTGACAGGAGCGCGCCACATCGCGCGGATTCTCAAGGGTTCGCAAATCGGCTGGTTTCAGTTTTCCACGCGCGAGGTGCTGAGCCCCATCTACAGCCCCGACGACGTAGTAAAAACCGATAACGGTTACCGGCCGAAGTTGCTGGTCAACGAGGATGCTCCCTACGCTCCCCGCAACCGTTACG
>Ga0335081_10017128_pt1 | contig 11739 bp, 21 predicted proteins | sample Lox_Sample_35_FD_206713 | JGI IMG/M metagenome (GOLD analysis project Ga0335081, IMG submission 206713) | Soil microbial communities from Loxahatchee National Wildlife Refuge, Florida, United States - Lox_Sample_3.5 | ecosystem: Environmental > Terrestrial > Soil > Wetlands | place: USA... | reverse complement strand
CTGCGATCATCGACGCGGTCGCTGCGGCAATTCGTGGCTTGGGCCCGCTGGTGGTGGATCCCGTCATGGTCGCCAAGAGTGGCGCGCGTCTCCTGGCACCTGAAGCCATTGCGGCCCTTAAAACCAAAGTCCTGCCACTGGCCACCGTCGTCACGCCCAACCTGCATGAAGCTGCAGCGCTTACAGGGTGCGAGATCAGAACCCTTGAGCAGATGAAAGAGGCCGCCCGCGTCATCGGCGATTTTGGAGCGGAAAATGTCGTCGTGAAAGGCGGTCATCTCGAGAGCATAGCTGCAGACATTCTTTACGACGGCCGCAGCTTCACTGAGTTCCGGGCTGAGCGCGTCGAGACCAAGAACACACACGGGACCGGTTGCATCTTTGCCTCGGCCATCGCTGCCGGTCTGGCACACAAGAGAACGGTTCAAGAAAGCGTTGCGGTCGCCAAAGACTTCATCACCTCAGCCATCCGTGCCGGCCTCGCAATCGGAAAAGGCTACGGGCCGGCCAATCCCATGGGCCTGTTGATGCACGCAAGCCCGGGTCGGTGATGCGCTCGGATGGCGAGATGAGGAAAAGTCACATTCTGCTGGTAATTGCTCTGCGATTCGCCGCTCTCGCGGCGGGTCAGGAAATCGGGCGGCCAACCGCGGACATCGACGGCGGGAACAACAGGAAGCTGGGATGTGTGGGCGAAAATCAACCTTCCAGTGCCAGGCCCAATGCCTATGACGCAGCCGGCCTCTCCACTGGCTCCAACCAATTCACCAGCGGCGGACTCAATCAGAGAAAATTCCAGACACGGATCTTCGTGAGTTGGCAGATGGCCGAAAAAAATTACTCTGCGCTTACCCTCAATATCAACTCCGCCAGTGCTGGCTACCTCAGCGGCAATGGCACAGGAGCAGCGTGCGTGAACTATTCCGTCAACGAGGGCAGGACATGGACCAAAGTGCGCTGCGATGGAGCATTGGGATGGCCGCAGACCACAGACACCATCGTCCTCCCTGCGGGGCAAGATCTCACCAAGCTCCAAGTGGCAATCTGCACCGAAGGTGACTCAGGCGGTGGCGACGCAGATTTCATCGGGTCGGACAACGTGCGGCTCTTTGATATCTGGACTTCCGGTACTTACAGCACTGGACCGGCTGGAACCACCTCAACCCCAGTCAAGCGCACCGAGGTGCAGTAGTGACCAACTAGACGGATCCTTCACGATTCCGTCATCGCGCGTGTAGATCGCGGTCGCTTTTAAGGGCGTGGCCATTTTGCACAGCAGGGAGCTGACGAACTCACAGGTGCACTGCGCCGTGTAGCACCCGGGCAAGACGTCCTCACCATGCTCGTTAATAATGTGCTCGCGCACTGCCTCAGCCGCCCGCATCACATCGCGCTGTACCACCTTGCCGCGGAATGGCGCACCCAGCGTGATTCACGGATGCGATGTCGTCCGGCCGCTGCGCGGCGATGGAGCGCGCCATCATGCCGCCCAAGCTGTGGCCGATCAGGTGGATTTTCCGCCCCTTCTCGCGGAGCGCTTTCTTGATGGTCTCGGCGAGCCGGCGCTTGATGAGCAGGTTCGGACACTCGGCATTCAGACGAATCCCAGAAAGATAGGGGCGGTAGCCCACACGGGAAAGCCCGGAGTTCAGGTGCTTCAGATAAGCGGCGAAGGTCACCGGCACGGTTGGGCGGAATTGGTTCAAAGCGAACGCTGCGGCTGCTGGCTGAGGTCGGGACTGCCGGGGCTCGTTCGCAGGTTTGCGCCGATGCTACCGACCCCTCTGAAGGTGAAGGAGAGCACGATTTACCGTCTCACGAGCCACAACGTTCCTGATCTGCCGCCGAGCACGGGGCCGCAGTGCAGCAGTCCTCAACGCCACCGATGACTCACAACGTCCTTGCCACTCATCCGGCCAGATTTGAAGCAATGAAGTCGGCGTAGGCGAAGCCCTCGCGATTTACAACTTCCCCCGCCTGCAAAGGCACCGGGGAGGCAAACATCGGCCCGGCGTAGACGCAGGTGTGGAACTCGCCGCGCTCGCCACATGGGTCCGTTTCGGGCGGCAGTTCGTCAAGCAGCGTGGTATTGAATTCCCGGCCGACAAACGATTGCGGCAGTTGTTTCGTGTCCACGCACGCCACCTTGGCGCGAAGGCCCCCGGCAATCATCTCACGAGCTAGTGTCGCCGTGGGTTGCTGCCAAAGCGGAAAGAGCGGTTCGAGCCCGGTGGGCCGCAACTGAGCTTCCCGGTACGCCCGAATGTCGGCCAAAAAGAGGTCGCCAAACGCGATGGCGTCTACGCCCTGCCCCACCGCTTGCTTGCAGATGTCCTTCATTCTCTGTTCGTATACATCGTTGGAGCACGGCCAAGGCAGCGGCACTATCCACAGCGGCAACCCCGCCGTTCTTGCCTGCGCTTCCAGCACAGACCGCCGGGTCCCGTGCATCGCGACACGGTCGAACTCGCTGTTTAGGGTGGTTAACAAGCCGACAATGTCCCAATCGCCGCGCTGGCGCAGAAGGTGGAGCGTCCACGCGCTGTCCTTGCCGCTGCTCCACGATAAGAGAACCCGTTTCATTCAGGAGTTATGATAACGGTTAAGGCTGAACAGGTTCGAGATTTGCCTGATGCGGTTTTCTGCCGCAGACGCCAAAGAGCAATGAAGAGCATGGTGCCCTATTTGTGTCAGTGGGTGAAGGATGAAGCGCGAACATTTCGTTAAGGTGGTCGAGGAGACGCTCGACTCGCTCCCAGAAGAATTTCGCAGTCGCATCCGTAACGTTGCTGTTCTGGTGGAGGATTTTCCGCCGCACCAGCCATCACCCGAATCGGGTCAGCAAAGGCGGCTGCTTCTGGGGCTCTTCCACGGCGTGCCCACGACCAAGAAGAGCGTTTTTGACTTGCCGACCGGGCCCGATTACGTCGTGCTTTACCAAAAGAACATTGAGGCGATCTGCTCCAACGAGGCCGAAGTCCGCGAACAAATCCGCCGAACGGTCATCCATGAACTGGGCCACTATTTCGGGTTGGATGAGGACCGCCTGAAGGATGTTTAACGAAGCGGGTCACCGGTCCCGCCTGTGCAAGGAGTGCTAATGGAATCGAACGCATCGGCGCCGTTGAAGCGGCTCGCAGGCAAATCGACTCTGATCCTGACCCACGGCGGCCGGAAGTCGGGAAGCCCCACGAGGTCAAAATCTGGTTCGCCGTGGACGGCGACAAGGTGTTCATCGGGACCGCGAACGTGCAGCGGCAGTGGGTACAGAACGTGCAGAAGAACCGGCGGATCAAGCTCCCCGTCGGCGACGAGAAGTTCGAGGCAGAGGCACGGTTCCTTGTTGATCCGGCCGAGCGCGACCGTGCGCTCGCTGCCGCGGGACGGAAGTACTGGATGTACTCGCCCGTTTTTGCCCTCGGGAAAATGCTCACAGCCGTTGGTCTCATGCAAAACGGAACCGGGGCGTTCCAAGTGACATTGGTCGCATAGATTTCCGCGTTACCGTGTTTTTGGTGTGTGAGGGTACGAGCCCCGAGCATCGAGCCGGTTGGAGCGGGACAAGACCGTTCCCAGAGGTTGTTGCAACATGTTGTCGGCGAGCCAATGCGAGCATTTCAAGCAGGTTCTCGAAACCCGCATTTCGGAATTAGACCGTGCGCTCGCCGTCGCCGAGCATGAGGCACGGGAAGATGCGGTCAAGCATGCCGACCCAGCGGATCAGGCGGCGAGCGAGTACGAAAGGCAATCTCTCGTTCACCAAGCGGCAGCCGCCCGGCAGAGGCTGAAAAACCTCACCCAAGCTTTGGAGCGAATGCAGCAGGGGAGTTTCGGCGAGTGCGCCGAATGCGGCGGCGACATAGAACTGAAAAGGCTGGAAGCGATTCCGTGGGCGCGGTACTGCGTCAAGTGTCAGGAGGCGAGAGAGAGCTGAGGTCTGGCGCTTGCGGCATACTATCTAAAACTTCCAGCCCCAAGGCCTTGGTCGTGAATTCGACCAGCGGCACCATCGACCGGCACGCGGCGGCTCCAGGATGACACGTTCATCGCGAGCGGCTCAGCACAGGTTTTGGCAACACTAAAAAATTCTTCCACAGGCATTCCAGGGTGGGAGGGCGCTCCCTATCTTTGGTGCTCATCATGTGCTTCCGCACCGGCATGCGGATAGGCTCGCCAAACCTTTCAGTCAGCGGCCGGTAGATTTCGTGTTCGTATTCCGACAGCACCCACCTGAACCCCGACCATGTCCTCAGCAGGGCGCTCCAGCGTCTTGTCCGAATAGGCGCTGACATTGGCATCCTTGAAAGCGGTCCGGCTCGCGTACCTCGGCCGTGTGTGCGAGCCGTTTTCCCATCCCGGCGAAGCTGTCAACTCAACTAGGCGGGCAGGTCGCCCGCCCAAGGCGATGCGCAAGCGCCGCGCATTTTCTGCCGCCACACGGGCAAGGATGGCAGCCGCACAGCGTGCCCGGTGGGCAAAGGCAAAGCCAGCCCAAGCCTCCAAGCCAGCGCGGCGGATGAGCCGTGCCGCACGGAAGCGGATCGCGGCGGCGCAGCGTGCCCGGTGGGCGAAGGTGAAAGCCCAGCAGCAGACGTAGAAGAAGGTGGCGTAGGCATCGGGACGAAGGCGCAGCCTGCAAACTTCAAATTCGTCGGTCCCGGCGATCCGACGTCCGTTTAGGTGGGGTGCCTATGACTGAGCCAGCACGCGAGCGTGACCAACTCTCCGGCAACAAAGAGCAAGCCAAAGATAAGCTTGTTGTGCCGAGCCAGCCAGTTCGGCAAGTAGATATCGAAATTGTCGGCTTGCTCGTCAGTGAAGCTGCCTGCCACGTCTGTCAATGGACACCGGCCCCCGTTCAGGGCAAGCACGCCGCATTCGATCAGGATGACTACGGTCAGGACCGCAGCCCAGCCGAACCGGCGCAACACGCCTGCGACGGGCACGGCCAGGATGCTTGCTGCCAGAATGGCCCAAATCACCGTGTGCATGAGCTTGATCGCCCTCAACACTAAGATTTTCCCCGTCTCTGAGTCTGTTTTCGATTTGGAGCCGTGCTACTGCGCTCCAAGAACCTCTGCCTCCGCTGGAGCCAGTGGTCCAAGGCGCGCCAGTCGTCAACGCCGGTGAGTACAATGTCCACGTTGCCAACAGCTGGTTGTTGGAGTCCTTACGCGGCGCACCATCTCAAAACCGGTTGCCGCTCACAAGAACTGATCCGGCTCGAAGCCCCATGCTTGTAACAGGGTCTCGGGGATAAACTTGGAGTTCTTGTTCCGCCGTGCCCACTCCCGCAGACGCGTGGACCGCACGTACTGGTCGGGCTGGAGCTTGAGTTCCTTCACCGCCTCCTCAAACGAGGTTACCGTAGGAACTACCGGGCCGAGCGGCACCGGCTTACCCCAGTTTGGATTGCCCCTCTTAGCCATCAAATCACCTTGCCAGAATCAACTCTGTGCTGGTACTCCTCGATGGCATCGTTCCACTGCCGCAGTTCCTTTTCGGTCAGCCGATGCCTGTTGCTCTCGGTCACAATCCTCCCGGTACGCTTGAAGGCATAGATGAAGGCCGGATTGATTCCTGCTTGGGACATGGTCTCAATCATGGCCTGCTCGTACTGTTGCGGGTTCAGCGGCACCGGTTCGTTAGCATCGGGATCAAAGAAGATCGGGTCGTCGGGGCAAGGGTCGCGGCCAAACTTCTTACGAAAGGCTTCACGCTGGCATGCGATGGTCTCAGGTGTTTGCGCATGCAAGGGCATGCGCTTGTGATCGTGCGCCATGGACATTTCCCCAGACGTGCGCTCACCCATCCTACACAAACGGGCTGAACAAAGGTGCGAATTCGACCCGAACAGAACTCAGGGCAGCGAACCAGGGCTAACGGACTGCACCATTCTTGGGCATTGACTTCGAGCGAAGCAATGTCAACATAGGCGTCTCATAAGCCTGCTCTCCCCGCCATCATTCTCTAGACAGGTAGGCGCAAGATACCGTCCCTAGCCAAGGTGTCGCCGCGGCCCCGCAACAAGAAGCTGATCCTCTGTATCGATGACTACAAACAGGGCCTCCATGCCCGCAAGCTCGTCCTAGAGACGGCTGGCTACAACGTGATCACGGCCGGCAGCGGCAGGATCGGTCTGCGGCTGCTGCAAAGCCATCCCGTCCACTTTGTGATCTTGGACTACCGCATGCCGGAGATGGACGGGGAGGCGGTAGCTCGCGAGATCAGGCGCACGCACCCTGGCCTCCCTATCATCATGCTTTCCGGACAGATCGGCGTGTCCAAACGCGCCTCGTCGGCCGTGGATGCGTTCGTCGCCAAAGGGCAACCGCCCGCGGTGTTGTTGGGATGTCTGAACCTGCTATCGGAGGGCGTACCGACAAAGCGTCCTCCCGGCAGAGTCACGCACGTTTGGTAGAAGGCCGAACGGGTTGTGACCCGCCGGGAATTGAGCACATGATCGGCAACCGTCTGCTGGATACCGAGACACTGCTGTCGCTGGCCATTGAGGTCGCCGATGCGCTCGCAAGCGCCGCTTCTCTTTCACAAGCCACGGCATCATCGCGGCTGCCGCAATCAGGACGGCAATCCCGAGAAGCGTCGGCTTAGGCTCGCTGTATCCGAGCAGAGCCATGGCCGCAGCGACGACCACGAACACGGCCAGCACGAACACCAGGAATCCTGCGCTACGGGCCGCACGGCGCTCGATATTCTCATCTGAGGCGTTGGCTCGGAACCTCCACAGCACAACCACCGCCGAGAGGAGCTCGATGGCGCTGTCCCCGCCGAAGGCAAGCAGAGCCGGGCTATGCGCCCGCCATGCCGCCAGTTTTTGTAGACCCTGCGGGCAGCTTCCCCATTCTCTCGCGGGCGACCACGAAACTTTACAAAAGCTTACCAGGTCTTTACAGCTCAGGCGCCCCTAATCGGCTAGTATTCGGTCATGATCGGGTTCGCAGAATTCTTCCTGGGCCGTTATTCGAGCCAGCACTCTACCGTCTTGTTGCTCGCACGGACACTTCTCATCGGACAAACGTGGATCTCCATGGCGGGAGACAAGTATTTGGACGCACCATGCGTTTATTTGAATGCCCCATGCGCAAGTTCTACTTTCTGATCGCTCTCTGTGCGATGTTCTTCGACCGCTTCGCGAAGTGGGCAGTAGGACGCAACATCTCACTCGATGACAGTATTCCGGTCATTCCTGGCTTTCTCTCTTTGACTCACCTCGAGAACCGGGGCGCCGCGTTCGGCCTCTTTGCGGACTCCGCTTCACAGTGGAACGTCGCTATCCTGGTTTTATTGTCGCTGGTAGCAGTGACCATCGTCACCGCTCTGCTATGGAAGAGCGGTGATTTGCTGACGACGACTGGCATTGCATTGGCGCTGATCCTGGGCGGTGCGCTGGGTAATCTTTGGGATCGCCTCGCCAGCGGTCAAGTAATGGATTACATGCTCTCGCAGGTCGGCGAACACCAGCTGCTAACATTCAATGTGGCCGATGGGGCTGTCGTCATCGGCGCCGGCCTGCTTGCGTTCCAGATTATTTTTACCAAATTTCCAGTGCGGGAGCAGGGTGGGGATAGTAAGGGAGAGCGCCCAGCTAAAGTGCGTTGTATTGAGCTATGCGTTCCGGGAGCCAATCCCAAAGCCCGGCGGTCAGATAAAAGCGTGGCCAAAGGAGGTCATCGTCCAGCTTGACCACCCCTTCCGCGACTGCTACGGAGTGGAGGACCGTCCCAGGGTAGATCCGCAGTCCAACCGTGATTTTCAGGCCATCAAGATGCAAGGCTTCGGCGAACGCCAGACTCTCCTCCACCGTTTCTCTTGTCTCTCCCGGCTCTCCCAGCAGAAGAAACCCGTTCCGCCTTATGCCCGCCATAGAAAACATCGCAGAAATGGCTTTCACTTCAGCACAGCCGAATCTCTTGTTCAGGCGCTTCAAGACCGGTTCCGATCCACTTTCAAACCCTAGGCTTACCTGCGTGCAGCCCGCCTTCGCCATCAATCCCGCCAGTTCCATGTCCACCCACTTCGGGTACACGATGGCCCACCAATCGAGGCCGAGTTCTGCCGTAATGAGCTTGCGGCACAAGTCCTTGGCATAGGACGGCGGCAGGTTGAAGGTGTTATCGACGAAGTAGAAATGTCGAAAGCCGTTCTGGCGCAGCCCGGCCAGCCAATCAACCACTGAGACCGGGGACCGCCTGCGGATTGGTCTTCCTTCGATAGCGCTGGTCGAGCAATAGATGCAATCCAATGGACATCCTCGCCGGGTCTGGACGGGAATCCGCATTTCCCTACCGCCAGAGAAGTCCAACCAGAGTCGAGAGTCCGGCAAAACAAATTCGTCGAGAGGGGATGCAAATGCCGTGGGCGTGTGCATGCCATTCGGCAAATACGTGGCAGGCGGTGGCGGTGATTGGCGACCCCCCTCAAGCCACGAGAGCAGCGCCGGAAAAGCATCTTCTCCCTCGCCACGAATGCCGATGTCCCCACCCAAGTATGCTAAGGCACTTTCTGGAAATATGCCGTAACCAGCACCACCGAGGATGATTGGAGCGGAGGACGCAGCACGGCAGACTGCAATGACTTGCCGTAGACTTGCTAGCAGGAAACGCGGGGACTGCATGTTCTGGTCATCGATGTTTCTGACCGATATGCCAATCACATCCGGCGCAAGCTGCTCTATTGCATGCCGAACGTCGATCTCACAAACGGCATCCGAGCCCAGCGCCAGTAACCGCACCTGATGGCCAGCCCGTTCACTGGCCGCCGCCACGCAGGCGAGCCCCAACGGCAACGCCACCATGCTGCCTGCGTCGTTTGCTGCCGAGATGAGCAGAATCCGCACAATGCCACCTGATCGCCTCTCCAGCCTTCATCCAACACTTCACTGGCGCTGAAGTTCCGTCCACGTCCTGCGTTGCAGGAAGCTCCCCTCCACGTTCTGCTCCATCGTCAGGAACAGCGGCCATGGCATAGGCAACAGTGCCCATAATGTGTACAGCCGCCTTCTCGTTCACCACCTAAGCCCACCGACCCGGTTCATCGCTCGGCGATGAGACAGGGATCGGCGCGCCTCTCAACCCCGTCTCCCTTCCAACTTGACTCCTTAGAACGAGATGGTGACTGCGATCGGGATGCCGGGATGCATGCGATCGAATAAATAGTATCCATCGTCGACGTAATCGATGTATACGTCGTCCGTTTCGTACCAGTTCGGCGCCCAGTCTCCCGGCCACGGGTCAACGAACGTGACCCAATAGCCGTCGTACCGGAAGCGTGGATACCCGCCTACGAAAATCATCGGCAGGCGGTAGATGCGGAAGTAGTGGTTGCTCCCCCAATAGCTCCTGAAACGGTCTTCAGGTACGCGGAAGCCGTTATAGCCGCCGCGCTGACCCCAAGTCCGGTGGTCCTGATTCCACGACTTGGAGCGAGACTGGACGAAACCGCTACGCACCTGCCCTTGGTGCTGTGGGACGCCGCTATGGTGGACGCCCCCATAGGTAGGACCGTTGGGCTGGACGCCGCCGTGATAGGCGCCGCCGTAGGGCGATTGCGGTTTTTCCTGACGTGGCACAGGCCTGCTTGCCTGCTGCGGATGCTGCTGCCTCGCGGGTTGTCCGCGCTGTTGCTGTGCGGGCCTCTCCTGCTGATGTTGCTGCCCTTGCTGCCCCTGTTTGCCCCGCTCCTTACCCTCTTGCTCGTGCTGAGCAGAGGCAAACGCAATAATTCCGAGAAGCAAGAACAGGGCCCCTGCGCTTATAGCTAATCTCGTCGCCATATGTCTCTCCTTGCACATGTAGTCACCGATATCTCTATTACGCTATCCTTATTATTACACTACTGAGCTGCCTTTCCAAAAGTCATGCGAAGTCCCGTACTCAGAACGAGGTCGTTCTTCTTAATGCCAATCGGTGGATTACTGACATAGAGATCACCGAATGATACTTGCCAGCCGAGCCACCGATTGAGCTTGGTCACCGCATGCGCGTCAAACGTGAATCGATAGGCGCCCGTATCGGAAACATTCGGGAAAAACTCAAACCGTTCGCTGAACGTCGTTCGGTTGAAAACAGAATGTGAAAGGTACTCACCGGCCATGATTTCACCCGTCTTCCGCGTTAGCGGAGCCTCTCTCCCCCTATTCCGTGAAGATCAACACAGCAGCCGGCACCGGCGCCACTCTCCCCATCACTCTACTGACGCCGAAGCAAGCCGAAGAACTTCAAGTCGAGTTTAAGAAGATCGCGCATGACGCGGGTGCACGGGGTGCGCGCATCAGCGTGCAGCGACTTGCTGTCGACGACTGCGCCAAGGTGCTGCACGAAGCCAAGACACGCTTGCGGAAAGCAATGCCCAAGGCTGCATAATGCAGTATTGGGGCTACGATCTGCGGGAGCTCGGGGAACGTGCCCCGCATTGTGTAAGGGCCAAGTTCCCTGGAGTCTGAAGTGGTCATCCCGCGCCCTCAATGGTGGTGATCCAAGTCACAACAGCCCGTGAGCCGGGTAGCGGATGGCCACGACCGTGGACTATTCTTGTTCGTAAAGACGCAGACTCTTCACATACAGCCTGGTCCTTATGGGAGGTGCCTTATGCCAGAGCGAAAAGTCCTCTGTGTCTCCTTCGACAAGACCGTCTCCGATTCTCGGTTTGCCATTTTGAGGCAAGGCGGCTATGCCGTAACAGCGATCACCAGTACCGAGGAAGCCCTGCAACTGCTCGGAAGGGAGAAATTCGACTTGGTCGTAATCGGCCATCGCTTTCCCAAGATCAACAAACAAGAGTTGGCAGCCCAAGCAAGGCAGCAGTGGCACACTCCTGTCCTGCTCGTCTGTGGGGCCTCTGCCGAAACGGACATTCTCGCGGATGCACGTGTTTATGCATTGGAAGGTGCAGATGGTCTGTCGGCAGCCGTTAGGACGCTGCTGCCGGTTAGCATCTCGGCTCCGGCAGCAAACTCTCAGGGTTCATAAAAGTGCAACTGTCCGCATCGCTAAACAGAAACTCCAGGGTCTGCTGCTCGAGTTCGAGGTCTTCAAGCCGTTCGTCCGGGCGGAAATGCGGTTCCCACATCCGGCCGCTGGTGACATTGCGCAGCTTGGTCTTGACCACGCCGCTCAATTTGGCAGCTCCGGCCTTGGATTCCGCCTCCAGGACTTCGTAAATCTGTCCTTCGATGCGGATGACCATTCCTTCTTTCAATTCAGATGCGATTACCATCGCAAGTTGCCTGACGAGGAATCTCCGTAGACTCAGATCCACCGCCATTTTCACGTTCCCTCTCCGCCTCCGCAGTGATTGAAATCACCGGTTTGAGTGCCTGTATTTGCGCTTGATAGAGAACCAATTCGCAAGCGACAAGCGCAATTCACGTGAAGTCTACCTCTGTGCCTCCCACTGGGCATGGAAACCGCCTGACGTTGCTTATTCATGGGCCGGCTGGCAACGCAACCAGCGGTGTCAACTCTCTTTCAAGGGCGAAAGACATCGGGCAGCGATTTCCGGCGGTACCGGGTTATAGAAGAACCAAGAAGCCCGCTCGAAGCCGGTTGTGCGGATGATCTGCGGCAAGATTTGGAGATGCCAGTGGAAATCCTCTTCGATGGTCTTCCAGTAGCCCTCTCTCGGGCGCAAGAAGGGCCGGTCCTGAAGCGATAAGTTGTAGGGTGCGCCCCCAAGGGTGTCGTCCAATTTGTGCAAGACGTGACGCAGAACGCTCGCCAG
>Ga0335081_10017127_pt1 | contig 11739 bp, 10 predicted proteins | sample Lox_Sample_35_FD_206713 | JGI IMG/M metagenome (GOLD analysis project Ga0335081, IMG submission 206713) | Soil microbial communities from Loxahatchee National Wildlife Refuge, Florida, United States - Lox_Sample_3.5 | ecosystem: Environmental > Terrestrial > Soil > Wetlands | place: USA... | reverse complement strand
TGGGATTCCCGCTGGGCTTCTTCGCGTCCGGCGTGTTCAGCCCCATCGGTGCGTTTTTCACGGAGCTGTTTCCCAGCCGTCTGCGCGGGTCGGGACAGGGATTCTCCTATAACTTCGGCCGCGGCATCGGAGCCCTGTTCCCGACGCTGGTCGGATTCCTGAGCGCCAGCGTTACGCTGGGCCATGCCATCGCGATCTTCGCCGCTGGCGCCTACTTGGTCATGATCCTGGGCACCGCGTTGTTGCCGGAGACCCGCGGCAAGGAATTGCACGTCTATGAGTGAGCGCGCCGAGGACGCGGCGATTCCTAGCTGCCAGGCGTATAACCCGGATCCGGGTAAGCCAAGGCTCGCGATCCCGCCCGGCAGTTGCGACTGCCATGCGCACATCTTCGGCCCGGTGGACAAGTATCCGTACACGCCTCACCGCAGCTACACCCCGCCGGAAGCCGGCATCGAGGCCTACCGGCGCATGCTCGCGGCACTGGGATTCGAGCGCGCGGTAATCGTCCAGCCCAGTGTTTACGGCATCGACAACCGCTGTACTCGCGATGCCATTGTTGCTTCTGGCGGCAAATGGCGTGGCGTGGCCGTAGTCGAGCCCTGCGTCACCGACGCCCAGCTAGCGGAGCTGCATGCCGCCGGCTTCCGCGGGGTACGCATCAACCTCTTGTTTAAGGGTGGATTGCAACTCAATGCACTGGAGCAGATTGCGTACGCCATCGAGGCGCGCGGCTGGCACCTGCAATTGCTGCTCGATGGCCGAGACCTTCCGCAGCTAGCCCACCGCCTGCAGCGTTTGCCGGTGGACTTCGTCGTCGACCACATGGGACACATGCCCGCGTCGTTAGGGACGGGGCACGCGGGATTTCAAACTTTGCTGCAATTGCTGCGCGGCGGGCGCGGCTGGGTGAAGCTCTCGGGCGCGTACCGCATCTCGGCCACGAGCCTGCCCTACGAGGACGCGGTTCCCTTTGCACGGGCGCTGGTCGAGACTGCCCCGGACAAGCTGGTGTTCGGTACCGACTGGCCGCATCCCTCGATCAGCGTACCCATGCCGCAGGATGCCAGCCTGCTCGATCTGCTCCCGGCGTGGGCGCCGGACGAAGCCACGCAGCGGCGGATCCTGGTGGAGAATCCGGCGCGGCTCTATGATTTTTCTCTGACGCCGAGTGGCATGACGGCAGAAACGCAGTCAGTCCGCGGCGTCCACGGCTAGGTGGAGGAGTGATGGCGCAGATTAACGTTTTGCTCGGCGGCTTCCCCGGCCGCAGCGAGCGCGGATACCTGGGCTGGAGCGGCTGCTATCTGGTCACGACATCCAAGCGCGAACGCATTCTGTTCGACACCGCCGGCTACAACGAGCGTGCTGTGGTGGTGGCGAAGCTGGCGGAGCGTGGCATCGCGCCCGAGTCGTTGGATCTGGTGGTCCTCAGCCACCTGCATTTCGACCATGCCGCGAACTGGGACCTGTTCCCCAAGGCGGAGATCGTGGTGCATGAGCGCGAGCTGGACTATGCGGCGTCGTCCCAGGCGGATGGTGCGATCTTGCGCTTCCACGCCCAGGCGCTGCGCGCAGAACGCCGCGTGCGCGTGGTCGCAGGCGACGAGATCGCGCTAACGCCTGAGCTGACGCTGTTTCATGTCCCCGGACACACGCCAGGAGCCATCGCACTGGCGGCTGGTGGAGGGATCCTGTGCGGGGACGCGCTCAAGAGCCGCTGGGATCTGCAGGGCAAGCTCTCGCCGCCGTGGTGGAACGAGGTGGAAGCCATGCGCTCCATCGAGCGCCTGAAGGCGATGGGAGCGGTGCTTTTCCCCGGGCACGATGTGCCGCTCGAGCAGGTCGGCGGCGAGATCAAGCCGCGCGGTACACCCAGCGTGCGCATCTTCTTCCCTGACAAAAGCGAGCACGTGGTGGACGCGCCGCAGACCGCAAGGGTGCACCTCTGTTCCCGCGTGCCGAGTTGGGTCTCGTAAAGCCGCGCCGAAGCGAATCCGTGCCCTGAGCTGCGCTAGGCGCCCTGATCGAGCACTTGCGCCAGATGCATCACCCGAGCCTCGGGGCAGAAGTGCCGGACCTGCGAGCGGCAAGAGAATCCATCGCTGATCACGATGGTGCCGGGCTCGCTGCGGCGGATCGCTGGAACCAGGACGCGCTCGGCCAGCGTCTTCGAAATCTCGTAATGATCGGCCTCGTAGCCGAAGGCGCCGGCCATTCCGCAGCACCCTGCGTCAAGGACTTCAAGACTCAATCCACTGACCCTCCCCAGCAACGCTGTCTCATGTTTCAAGCCGGCTATTGCCTTCTGATGGCAGTGGCCGTGCAGCAGCGCGCGTCCGGGGTGCGGCGCTGGCGTGTACGCGGGCGCGTTGCTTGCCAGGAACTCATCAAGCATGAACGTGGCCTTCGTCAGCGCCTGCGCGACCGGGTCGCTGGGGAATAGCCTGGGCAGTTCATCGCGAAACGTGAGGATGCACCCCGGCTCCAGCCCCACGATCGGCACTCCGCGCTCGACGTATGGACCGAGCACGCGCACGGCCTCCCGCAGCCGCCCTTTGGCGAGATCCAGCATTCCCTGGTCGTAGAGCGGACGGCCGCAGCAAATCTGCACAGAGGGAATGGTCACGCGAAAACCTGCCGCATCGAGGACGCGCGTCGCCGCCATCGCCACTTCCGGTTCGAAGAAGTTGTTGAAGGTGTCGGGAAAGAGAACGACCTCAGGTCGCGAATCGGCAGCTCCGTTGCGCGCACCGAACCAGGAGCGAAAAGTCTTTTTCGCCAGACGTGGCAGATCACGCTGGGCATGGATTCCCAAGGCGCTCTTCAGCGGGCTCGCCAGGAACGAGCGAGCGAGCGCATTCACCAAACCGGGAGCATGAGATGCCAGCGCCGCCCACTCGTTGATGCGACCGAGCGCGTGCGCAATTAGCGGTCGCCGATGCTGCTGGTGATAGTGAGCGAGGAACTCGGCCTTGTACATTGCCATATCGACCGCGGCCGGGCATTCCGTCTTGCAGCTCTTGCAGGAAAGGCAGAGGCCGAGAGCCTCATGCATCGCTTCGTCGGTGAAACCGCCGGGCAGGTTTCCGTTCAAGGCTTCGAACAGGACGCGGGCGCGTCCACGAGTGGAGTGCAACTCTTCACGCGTCGCCATGTAGGACGGGCACATGGTGCCGGCGTCCGTCTTGCGGCATTTGCCCACGCCTACGCATTTCAGCGCGGCGCCGGCGAGTCCGCCATCTGCGCTGAAGTCGAAGTGGGTGGCGATCTGCAGCGGGCGATAATTCGGTCCAAACTTTAGATGTGAGTCCAGCGGATACGGCTGGACAATGGTGCCGGGATTTAGGCGCCCGTCCGGGTCGAACGCCCGTTTGAATTCGACGAAGGCTCCGATCAGTTCCGATCCGAACATTCTGGGGAGCAGCTCGGATCGGCCGATGCCATCGCCGTGCTCGCCGGAGATGGAACCGCCGAACTCGCCCACCAAGTCGCCCAGCTCCTCCATCGTGGTGCGGAAGTTGGCGATGCCTTCCGGAGTCATGAGATCAAAGCTGACGCGGCAGTGGACACAGCCTTCGCCGAAGTGCCCGTAATAGATGGAGACGCGCAGGTGCCGCTTGTCCAGTAGCTTGTTAAAGCGGCGCAGGTAGGCGCCCAGCTTGGCCGGGGCAACCGCGACATCTTCCGCACCGGGCCAGGTGCGGGGGAAGCCTGGACGCGCGGCGCCGGCGCCCAGCCCGGACTCCCGCAGCCGCCACACCGCATCGCGCTCGAGGGGATCGACCAGCAACGTCGAGCCGGTGCAGAGCGGCATGCGACGGGCCTGCTGCAGCAAGGCCTCGCCGCGTCCCCGGGCCTCATCCAGCGTGGCGCCGCCGAGCTCCACAATCAGGAACCCACCGCCGGCCGGCAGCAGGCGGATGGCATCCAGGCCCTTGACCTTGCCGAACTCGACGAGCTGCTGATCAAAGGCCTCGAGGGCTTCGGGACGATGTTCCAGGATCCAGGGCACCTGATCGGCGGCAACATAAATGTCCGAGAAACCGAGCGTCACCAGGACGAGCTGTTTGGGACGCGGCACCGCCCTGACGGTCGCGCTCAGCGTGATCGCCAGCGTCCCTTCAGAACCGACGAGCGCGCGCCCCAGGTTGAAAGCGTTCTCCGGCAGCAGTTCGTCCAGGTTGTAGCCCGAGACGCGACGGGGAATTTTGGGGAAGCGCGCGCGCACCAAGTCGCCGTAGCGCGTGGTGATGTCGCGAAGCTGCTGATACAGCTCAGCCTTGCGGCCGCCAGCGGCAACAACCGATGCAAACTCGGCATCGCTCACAGGCCCCAGCTGCAGGCGGGTCCCGTCGTAGAGCAGAACGTCGAGTACCAGCAGATTCTGCGAAGTCTTGCCGTAAGCGGCTGAATGCGCGCCACACGAATTATTGCCGATCATTCCCCCGATGGTGCAACGGTCCTTGGTCGAAGGATCGGGAGCGAAAAATAAACCGTGAGGCGCCAGGCCGGCGTTCAAGTGCGACTGCACCACCCCCGGCTGAACCACCGCCAGACCGAGGTTGTGGTCGATGCGCTGGATGCTGTTCATGTACTTGGAAAAGTCCAAGACCAGCGCGGTATTGCAGGTCTGTCCGGCCAGGCTGGTACCGCCACCTCGCGCCAGGATGGGGACGGCGTTCTCGCGGGCCAACTGCAGCGCCCGCGCCACGTCTTCTTCGTGCCGCGGCAGCACGACCCCGACCGGCACTTGCCGATAGTTGGAGGCGTCGGTGGAGTAGATGGCGGCGGTGCCGCGGTCGAAACGCACCTCGCCTTCGATGACCCGGTGCAACTCGCGTTCGAAGCTGGCGTGCGAAACCATGGGATTCCGACCCGGCAGTATAAATCCGAAGGGCCAAGCGCGGCGCGGGCAGAGGACGATAGAATGCGATTGTGCATCGAAATAGGCCTGTAAACGCCCCCGCAGCTCAGCCGGTGCTCCACCTGAAGATGGTCCAGATTCCCACTGGCTGGTTCTGGATGGGCTCGGATGCCGGCCAGGATGTGGAGCGGCCGGTGCATCGGGTGTGGGTAGACTCGTTCGCTCTGGCGGAAACCCAGGTCACGGTGGGGGAGTACGCAGGATTCCTCGACGCGACGCATCGTCCGCCGCCGCCCACCTGGAGCGATCCCAACTTCAACCATCCCGAGCAACCGGTGACGGCGGTCTCCTGGTTTGAGGCCCACGCGTATTGCCAGTGGCTTTCCGAGATCACCGGCTCCCATTACCGTCTTCCCACCGAAGCCGAGTGGGAGCGCGCGGCCCGGGGCGGCATCGAGGGCAAACTGTTTCCCTGGGGTGACGATCCGCCGCAGTCGCGGCCACATTACCCCAGCCTGTGGAAGAACGGCCCCGAGCCGGTGAAGCGCTCCGAGCCGAACGCATACGGCCTCTACGAGATGTGCGAGAACGTGCACGAGTGGTGCAGCGATTGCTTCCAGGCGGATTACTACTCATGCTCGCCGGAGCGCAACCCGCCCGGACCGGCGAGCGGCGACCGGAAGTCTTCGCGCGGAGGCTCGTGGCGGCACCACATTAAGATTGCGCGCTGCTCCGCGCGCTCCAGCATCCCGCCACAGTTTCAGTACGCGGACTACGGCTTCCGCGTGGCGAGTTGACCGATCCAAATAGCCGCCGGAGACCGTACACACTATGTGGGAGGCACAAATGCGCACAATCTTGTTGGTCCTGCTGACGACGATGTCGTTGTGGGGCGCCGGGAATCTTAAGCTGAACACTCACCTAGACTATTCCAGCGACAGCCAGGACGGCCCGTTGATCACCGGCGAGCACATGGAGGACGGCGCCGCTGCCGGCAAGCCCAACTACATCATTATTTATGGAGAAGGTTGATTCAATTCCAAGCGGCAGGCTCGCCGCTCCGTAGACCTGTACAACCGATACAAGGGCCGGGTGCAATTCGTAGTGATCGACCTGGACCAGAAGCAGTCCCCCGCCCAACAGGACCTGGTGAAGAAGTACTTCGCCGGCTCCATCCCGCATGTAGTGGTGTTAGACCGTTCCGGCAAGCCCGTGTACAACTCGGCCGGCGAAGTCGAGGAGAGCACTATCACAACTCTCCTGGAGAAAGCCCTCAAGTAGGGTGAGATTGGTCCACCAGGCCTTCGACCGATACCGCATCTCGCCGCAGTTCAGCCGTTCGGGATGGCGCTTTCCGCCTCCGCTACCGAGGGATACACAGAGAAGAATTGAAAAACCCTGGTGATCTCGAGCGCGTTTTGCACCCGCGGGTTGACGCCCACTAGGGCCAGCGAACGTCTTTCCTTCTGCCGCGAGACGTGCGCCCCCAGCAACGCTCCGATTCCTGCCGAGTCAACGTACGGCACGTTGCTCAGGTCGACGATGGTCACGGCCGCTTTTTCTGCGCGCAGCAAGGCCTGGAACTCGAACAGGTTCGCCAAGGTCAGCGGCCCGGTCAAGCGCAGGATGCGGAGTCCATCCCGGGACCCCGCGACACTTTCGACAACCAAAGGTTGATCGGGCATGGGCGGGATTGTACGCGGCGCCCCTGCCAGCTTTGTTAATGCCGTGTTAATTCTGCGGAAAGGCAAATCGAGGAGGCGGGAGCCACGGGACGTCGACTCAAGGGAGGCAGCCCGGGATGCGCACGGTCATCCCGGGCCTGCCTTGCTTTCCGGCGGGAAAGCATTTCTAAGTGGCATCAGCTTGGCATCGGCATGTTGCAGGAAGATTGCGGCAGTGTGAATATGTCGTGAATCGAGCCGCTGGCCAAGCCCTCCCAAGCCAGAATGGTTAACTCTATTGAGCCTAACCGTCTGGGCGCTTCCGCCGAATCGCCGGAACTTGTTTACAATGTATTAACAACGCCTCGTTAGCATCGCCGGATTCTCCCAATGGCAAGGCTTTCCGTAGACAGACCGGCATATTTCCTGAACCGCGAGACCTCATGGCTCGCTTTCAACCGGCGTGTACTCGAGGAAGCCCAGGACGAGCGTAATCCCCTGCTGGAACGGGTCAAATTTCTTGCCATCACGGCCAGCAATCTGGATGAGTTCTTCGAGGTCCGGGTGGCGGGCCTGCTGCAACGGATCGAAGACGGCAAGGCCGAGCCTGGCCCCGACGGTATGACGCCGCAGGACGAGTGCAGCGAACTGGCGGGCACCACCCACGAGTTCGTGGCCGCGCAGTATCGCTGCTGGAATGAGCAGCTCCGTCCAGCCCTGGCGCAGAGCGGAATCCGGGTGTTGAGGCTCAACGAGCTGGATGGCCCGGCGAACGATTTCGTCAAGGAGTACCGTGAACGGGAACTGGATCCACTGCTTACACCAGTTACCATCGATCCGGCGCACCCGTTCCCGCGAGTGATCAATAAAGCGCTCTGCCAGGCGCTTCTGCTCAGGCGACGGCGCCGCTCGGCGGTCACCTACATGGGCGTGATCACGGTTCCGCGGGCACTGCCCAGGCTGGTGCGCCTGCCCGCACAGAACGGCACGACGGATTACATCAACTTGGCGGACTTAGTGGCCTCTCATGCCGCCCAGATGTACCGCGGCTACGATATCCTCTCCGAAGCTGCTTTTCGCATCACCCGCAACAGCAATCTCTATCTGCAGGAGGAAGAGTCGCGCAACGTGCTGGAGTCGGTGCGGACCGAACTCTACAACCGGCGCAAGGGTGACGCCGTGCGCCTGGAGATCGAGGCCGATGCCAGCGCCGAGATCTGCGAGCGGCTGCGGACGAATTTCGATCTTCAGGAATGGCAGGTGTTCCGCACCGAAGGCCCGGTCAATCTCTCGCGCTTGATGCACCTGTATGACGAGAGCGAACGCCCCGATCTGAAGTTCAAGCCCTTCATTCCGCGCGAGCTGCACCTGTCACGGGCGTCGCGCGATTTGTTCGACGAAATCCGCCGCAGCGACATCCTGCTGCATCATCCTTTCGATTCCTACGATTCGGTGGTTTCTCTGATCGAGTCCGCCGCCGAGGATCCTAACATCCTTTCCATCAAGCAGACCTTGTACCGCACCAGCGAACACTCGCCCATCATGCGGGCGCTCATGAAGGCTGCTGGGCAAAAAGAAGTCACGGTGGTGGTCGAATTGAAGGCGCGCTTCGACGAAGCTTCCAACATTCGCTGGGCCAGGAGCCTGGAAGATGCCGGGGTGCAGGTCTTCCACGGTTTGGTCGGCCTCAAGACGCATTGCAAACTGGCGCTGTTGGTGCGCAGGGACCCCGACGGCGTGGTCCGCCAGTACGCTCACCTGGGCACCGGCAACTACAATCCCGCCACCGCCGCCTTCTACACTGACGTGAGCTTGCTGACTGCCGACCGCGAGATGACCAGTGCTGTCCACGACGTTTTCAATTTCCTGACCGCTTACACCGACAACGCCGATTACGGCCCGCTGCTGGTCTCCCCGTTGGGATTTGCCGAAAAGAGCCTGGGCTGGATCGCACGCGAGGCGGAACATGCGCGCTACGGGCGCCCGGCGCGCATCATCGCCAAGATGAACGCCCTGCTCGACAAGAACATTGTGCAGGAACTCTACCGCGCATCGCAGGCCGGGGTGGAGATCGACCTGATCGTGCGCGGCATGTGCGCCCTGCGGCCAGGGGTGCGCGGCGTCAGTAATCGCATCCGCGTGCACAGCATCGTGGGGCGCTTCCTGGAGCACAGCCGCATCTTCTACTTCGCCAATGGCGGAGAGGAAGAGGTCTATCTCGGAAGCGCCGACTGGATGCCGCGCAACCTCTATGAGCGCGTGGAGGCGACCTTCCCGGTTAGGGATGCGATGCTGCGGCAGCGCATCCGCACGGAGATCCTGGAAGCTTACCTCGCGGACACCGCCAAGTCCCGCTGGTTGCGCGCCGACGGCAGCTACGCGAGGCCAAAGCTGCCGACCGGCGGTCGCGCCTTCAATGCGCAGGAGTTCCTCATTGCGGTCGCCGAAGGCCGCCACAACGTCAGCGATATCCCCACCATTCCCCGCCTCAGTGTTGGCACCCGTAGAAAGGCCGGTAGACTGGCATGATCGTGTACTTCTTGCGCCACGCAAGCGCCGGGCACCACCTCGCCAATTCCGCCCAGGACGAAAAACGACCGCTGGACGAGCAGGGCATCGAGCAGTGCACGCAAGTGGGCCGCGCGCTGAATGCCATGGATGTGCACGTGGATGCGGTCATCTCCAGCCCGCTCAAGCGTGCCACCCAGACCGCCTCCCTGGTGGCCAACGAACTCGGCTTCGACGGAAAGTTGCAGCGCACGCCGGCCCTGCGCCCCAACGCGCAGATGGATGCCTTCCGCGAACTGCTCAACAAAAACGCTCAACTGGAGGCGGTGGTGGTCGTCGGACACAATCCTAGCCTGAGTCAATTCCTCAGCCTGCTGATCAGCGAGGGTGCCAGCGAGAGTTCCGTGGACCTGAAGAAATGCGCGGTCGCCCGCGTGGACCTCTCTGGCGGCATGGGCATCCTGAAGTGGCTCCTGACGACCAAGATGATTCAGGCGGTTGCCGCCGCCACCGGCAAGAGTTCCCGCCCGAAAACACTGCGGAAATAAGCGCGTTCCTTTGCCAGAGCCCATAATTCCAGGTCGGCGCCGCCGCGCTTGGTGTTGAGCCGCAGGACAACTTGTCCGTCCTTAACCTCCACGCGCACCGCGTTCACCGCGCCCCGGCGTCCGTGGTCTAAAGCGCGCGCCAGCCGCAGCAGCACCACCGCCTTGGGAACCAGTTCGCGGTCTTGGAGAGGCAGCGGTTTCAAGGCGCGGTCGGCGGGGCCTGGGCGCGACTTTCCCATGTAGCGGGCGATAGCCGCAATCAGTCGCCGCTGCTGGGTGGTGTATCCGAAGATCTCCGAATTGGAGATGATGTAGTAGCTGTGGCGATGGCGGCCGGTGCGGTTCAGGTAGGAACCGACTTCGTGCAGCATGGCCGCCGCCGTAAGCCAGTCCTGGTATTCCGGCGGCAGGCGGTGGACTTTCTTCAATCCGGTGAAAACCTGGATGGCGAGGTTGCGCACGCGGGCAGCAAACCGCAGGTCAGCCCCGTAATGCCGGCCTGCCGCCAGCAGTGCGTTCCACCGCTCGGATTCGATCCGTCGCCGGGCCTGCTCGCCGTGTCCGTAGTCGGCGACCATCTGTGCCAGCAGGCCGTCGCGCAATCCCAGCGCGGAATAGCGAAAGCCCGAGACACCGTGGTTCATCAGCTCGGCAAAAACCATGGCCCCAGCGATGATGATCTCGGCGCGCCGCGGGCCGATGCCGGGAAGCGCGATCCTCTGCTCCAGCGAATAGTTCTGCAGTTCGGCCGCCAGCGTCTGCACCGTCCGGCGAGAAACGATCCCGGGATTTCGTTTGCTGGCGCCTCTCCGCCGCGCCGCCACCACGCTGGCCAGAGTAGCCGCCGTACCCGAGGTCGCGATGGCGAGCTGGACGCGCGCTGCCGCAATCCGGCGCTCGATGCGCGCCAGCTCCTCGACGATGAATTCTTGCATCTGCTTCAGTTCGCTCTTGCGCGGAGGGTCGTGGTGCAGGAATTCCTGCGTCAGGCGCACCGCCCCCACCGGCAAGCTGAACATGCTGCGGATCTGGCCATCGACGGAGAGCGTCAGCTCGCAACTCCCGCCGCCCAGGTCGATGAGCAACAGGCGCGAGACTCCGATGCGCGTCCCGGAGATCACCCCGAAGTGGATGAGACGCCCCTCTTCCAGACCAGTGATCACCTCAACGCGCCAGCCCGTGACGGCGCGCACCCAATCGATGAAGGCGCGCGCGTTGCGGGAATCGCGCAGCGCGCTGGTGGCCACCACGCGCACAAATTCCACGCCGCGGCTCTGGCTGGCGCGATGGAATCGCCGCAGCACCTTGATGGTGTGCTCCATCGCGTGCGGGTCCAGCGCGCCGGTGCGGAACACGGACTCACCCAGGCGGGTGACCTCGCGATCCTCGTGGACCACCTTGAGGCGCTGGCGCACCAGGCGCGCAATCTTGAGGCGGACTGAGTTGGCCCCGATGTCAACTGCGGCGAAGGTCGGCATGGGTGAAGGGAAGGATGTTACCGCAGAAACCACCGCCACGCCGCAGCAGCTCGGCCGTGGCCCTCGTTGCTGCCCGCCAGCGTATGAGGCCCTGTTGATTGCAACGACAAATCCACCCCCCTGCCCCGCTGCGAATGGAATCAGCAGCTTAGCCACTGTACACAGTGGGCCCATAGTCGCGAACAGATGGAACAAAGGACTTAGGCGTAAGAACAGCTCCGCAAAGGAGTTAGGTGGCGTTTCTGGCTGTTTTGGCGTCAGTTGTCAAAACAATCCACGTGTCTGGGCATGACATCACAGGTCGCTAAAGCAGTCACGTGAGGGAGACGGGACCAAGATTCTTCGGGGCTGAAGCCCCTCAGAATGACAGAAATTCAGGGGATGTTGCGGGGCGGCTGAAAATCGCACCCTCACTCAAAGACTTATGCGATTATGTACTTAGGCAGTGGCGGCTCTCGCCTGCGGGCTCGTGGCGGCCGGACCCGAGCTCGCAACCGGTTTGTTGGCCGTCAACTCCGACTGGTGGATTTCCAGCAGGACCCGTTTGGCGTCGGCGGTGATGCGCAGCGCTTCCAGGTACCTGGAGCGCGTGTTGGCGTGCAGCGCCGAAAGCAGGGGCACTTGTTCCGCGCGGGAAAGGACGCTTTCCGCGGTGGCGCTCAGCGTCAACCAGT
>Ga0335081_10017125_pt1 | contig 11740 bp, 11 predicted proteins | sample Lox_Sample_35_FD_206713 | JGI IMG/M metagenome (GOLD analysis project Ga0335081, IMG submission 206713) | Soil microbial communities from Loxahatchee National Wildlife Refuge, Florida, United States - Lox_Sample_3.5 | ecosystem: Environmental > Terrestrial > Soil > Wetlands | place: USA... | reverse complement strand
CCAATCAGCTGCGTCCCTCACTTTTCTCTTCTCTCACACACTCGCTCACAAACACAGCACCACAGCCGTTCTTGTTCGATGCCTCGTCAAATGCCCTCCTGCTGAGCTCGTTCTGGACGCCTATCGTGGTCTGTTTCTCCTTCATTCTATTCGAAATTGTCTGTATATGAAAGATCTGTCTGCGTTGATTGCGATTGTTTCCCGACCACCATCATGATGGGCACGCCCTCGATCACTTCTCCCCGTAACTCTCTCCTCGTCTCATACCTTAACCCCACTGCTGCTGCAAGCCCCAGCGGGCCCTCGACAGCCAGCCTCCTGACGGCCCTCAACCGCGCTTACAAGAATGGCGAGGCCGCCATCTGGCTCCACGGCTCGTGTCTCATCCGCTTCACGCGTCCTGACTCGGACGATGGCATCACCGAGGAACAGGGGCCCGGCGTGCGAGAACTCGCAAACCGTGTATGGGAACATGCTCGGCGACGGGCAGAAATGCAGGCCGTCGTCGTAAGGTAACGAACTACTTATTACAGTAACAATAAGAATGGATGCTAACGAGCACAGTGGAATCCCCGCTTCTGGCAAGTCGAAAGCCGTCGAGAACATCGTTTCCCATATCACCACACTCGCATCCGCTGTGCCATCCTCACAGTCGACAACCACCCAATCGACGGCCATCCTCAATGCCTCCATGACCATCCTTACGTCCCTCACTTCCGCTGCCACCCCCACAAATCCATTCACATCCTTCCATGCTGGCCTCGATGTCATATTGTCCCTCGATATTTACGGCGCAATCGCGTCGGCCAAGTTATCTACCCCATATGTTGACGCTTCACGTCTCACCCACCTTCCCACACAATCCGGTCATCGTACTTTCGGTGTCTTCTACCAGCTTCTTCGAGGCGCAACTCCGCAAGAACAATCCTATTTGTCCCTCCTCAGACCCGAACAATACGAATATCTCAGGAAAAGCGGAACACTGGATTTGCCATCCAATATGAATCTAAATGTCGACGACGCTGCTGCTGCCGACGACTTTCGAGAGGCTCTGCGGATTTGTGGCATAAAGGGACGTCATCTACGAGGCATTTATCAAACTCTTGCCGCCTGTCTTCTCCTCGGCAATCTCAAATTATCTCCTCTCGAAGGTGTCACGAATATCGATGTGCTAGAAGATGCCTGTGCCCTTCTTGACCTTGATCCCGACAAACTCATCCAACACATCACTTCTGCCGAGATACGTGATTCATTCGTTCAAGACATTTACCGATTACTCGTTGAATGGGTTATCAGCTTCATTAATGCACAACTGTCGACGACGAAAGATACCGAGCCTGGATCGCAGGTCGCCATCATTGAGGTTCCAAGTCCAAGTGGAGGACAAAGAGGATATGGCGCATTCGCACGAGGATGGACCGCCGAATCACTGGAACTTCAATTGCACAAAGAATCCTTTGACGAATCGAAGGGATTGAATGCTGAGATGATCGCCGATGGCATTGCTCTACCCAAAGTGAGCTCAGAGAGTAATTCTAGTACGTTTATCTTTGGCTTTCTATATTAAGAGCAGGTTGTGCCGAGTTGATGGACATGGTTGGATCCCTGGCGGAAAATCTCACTCTTGCCGATTCCCTCACGTTAGCGTTGTCAAACCAAGTATTCACGCCAAATTATCGATGTGATTCCACTGCCGAATTTTCCATCCGACACAATTTTGCGATGGGAGAGTGGGTTCCTTATGACGCCGAAGCAGGCTTCGTTACCGGAAATACGTTCGAAGTCATTGAATCCTCCGGTTCAGACGGAAGTTTCATAAAAGACATGTTTGGCGTCCTCTCGCAACTCGAACGACCCGTCCTCAGATCCCGAATTTCGGAATTATGTAAAGTGATGGAAAATGCCCGAGTTTGGACAACGTTCACCCTCAAACCCACTTCATTCCAAGTCTTCGATCCTACTTCATGGGACGTGTCCCTCGTCTCATCTCAAGTTCGCATGTTCCATCTTGCGCAACATCACGCCCGACGGAAGACGGCTGATTACACGACCGATTTCAGTATTGCTGAATTCTACGAGCGGTATTCATCAATCTTTCCTCGCATGCCAGAGATCAATATACCCGTCCGTGACAAAATCATTCGGTTCTTGGATGGAAGAAAACTCCCAGTGGGTGAGTGGCATGTTGGCAATGAACGAGTTTGGGTGGGAGAATTAGGTTGGGAAAATCTCGAGGGCGAATTGGATGATTGTATCGCCGGTGCTCGAGGGAGCGAGGAGCTCCTTGGTGCTGAAGCGGGCGTTTACACTCCTGGAACTCCGCTTACACTCATGAACGAATCTACGTCGGGATTGGGTTTCTACGGTGGAGGAATTGCCACTGCTGGGAGTCGAGAAGGGCTTTTGGATGCTATTCAGGATCGACAGCCCACCAGCGTCTCATCCGACAAGTACTATTACGGCATGGATGGGAAGGAGCGAATCAACTATGCCAACGACGTCGAGGGCAGAAATGTCGAGGTTATAAGGACGACAACCACTCGTAAAATTTGGGTATTTATCGTCTGGTTTTTGACTTGGCCTGTCCCCTCCTTCGTCTTGAGATACGCCGGTCGCATGAAGCGGAAGGACGTGCAAATGGCATGGAGAGAAAAAGTTGCCATCTGCTTCTTCATTTTCCTTCTCTGCAGCTCTATCATCTTCTATATTATCTTCCTTCAAAAACTGATTTGTCCTGAATTTGACAAGGTAACAGCAACAATGACTGGCATCTAATAGGAAGGTCTGGAATTCAGCAGAGGTAAGCGAACATCAGGGATCAAATGATTTCTACGTCAGCATCCGAGGACGAGTCTACGATATTTCCAATTTCTGGCGACTGCAACATTCGGATACCGCCACTCAGACATCATCAACAAACATGCAACAGTTCGCAGGACAAGATCTTACCGAATATTTCCCATATCCGTTGACGCAAGGCTGTCCTGCACTCGTCTCAAACGATCGCATTGCCCTGAATCTCAACAACTCGCTCATCCAAGATCCAACCGCCATCCATTTCACTGGCCCTGCATCGCAGGGAGATACCTCAACCGCTCTATACAACATCTCTTGGTACCAATTCAAGTTCCTGCCAAAGATCAGGCAGTATTACAAAGGAAATTTGGTAGTCGAAAAGAATGATCTGAAACAGCAAGGACAACTAGGGAAACCTTGGGCAGTGATCGATGGCAATGTTTACGACTTGCAAGATTATTTTGATACGCTTGCGACGTTCAATAACGATCGTTCTTACACCTTCCTCGATCAGCAAGTCTCCGGATTGTTTCAAGGAAATCCAGGACAGGACGTCAGCGATGCTTGGCATGCACTCAATATCAACTCGACGACTCGTGCCGCCAATCTCCAATGTTTGAACAACGTCTTCTTCGTCGGCACAACGGATCCTCGACAGTCACCTCGATGTCAAGTCAACAACTACCTGCTACTCACGATTACGATTATCATTTGCGCAACTATCCTCGTCAAGTTCTTGGCTGCTCTGCAACTCGGGTCAAAACGGTCTCCTGCTCGACAAGACAAGTATGTCATCTGTCAAGTCCCTGCGTATACAGAAGGAGAAGATCAACTTCGCAAAGCGTTGGACAGTTTGACATTCTTAAACTACGATGACAAAAAGAAACTGCTCTTCGTCATCTGCGATGGCACTGTCACTGGGACTGGCAACCAGGGTGTGCCCACTTACAAAATCGTCCTCGACATCCTCGGTAGCGATCCGAAAGTCGATCCTCCCGCACACGCGTTCAAGTCCGTTGCTGAAGGTATCGACCAGCTCAATTATGCAAAGGTCTATTCCGGTCTTTACGAGTTCGAAGGCCACGTCGTTCCGTACGTTGTCGTTCACAAATGTGGTCGAGAGAATGAGATTGTCAAACCAGGCAATCGCGGCAAACGAGACAGTCAGATTCTGCTGTTAAATTTCTTGAATCGATGCCATTTCAATACACCGATGACTCCACTTGAACTCGAAATCTATCATCAGATTGCGAATGTCATTGGCATCAATCCTCGGATGTACGAATATTTGCTCACGGTCGATGCGGATACCGAAGTCACTGAAGATTCTCTCAATCGCTTAGTTGCTTGCTGCGCCAATGACGGCAAAGTCGTCGGTATCTGTGGCGAAACGAGCCTCCAGAACGAAGAACGATCGTGGTGGACAATGATTCAGGCACCTCCTTCTCACAGTCCTGCTTTCTAACTTCAGGTATACGAGTATTATATCAGTCATGCTTTGGCAAAATCCTTCGAAAGTTTGTTCGGCACCGTCACTTGCTTGCCGGGTTGCTTCTCACTGTACCGCATCAAGACGTTCCAAAGCGGCAAAGCCAAGAGCAAGCCATATATCATTCATCCCGATCTCATCAAGGAATACGCCGACAACAAAGTCGATACTCTTCACAAGAAGAACTTGTTGCACCTCGGAGAAGATCGTTATCTCACCACCTTGTTGACCAAGCACTTCCCGTACATGAAGACATCGTTTACCCCTGACGCTCTGGCACGAACTGCTGCCCCAGAGACATGGAAGATTCTCATCTCTCAACGACGTCGTTGGATTAATAGGTATTACATCTGAGGAAATAGTGCTGATATTAGTACTGTCCACAATTTGCTCGAGTTGGTACTGTTGAACGACATGTGCGGGTTCTGCTGTTTCAGCATGCGCTTCGTCGTCTTCGTCGATCTCTTCGGAACCCTCATTCTCCCCGCCACTGTCATCTACCTTGGATATCTAATCTATCTGGTTGCATCCGGCAGCGGCCAATTCCCGCTCATTGCCATCGTCATGCTTGCTTCTATCTACGGTCTACAAGCAATTATATTCATTCTCAAGCGTCGCTGGCAGCATATCGGTTGGATGGTCGTTTATCTCCTCGCTTATCCCATTTACGGGTTTGCCCTGCCCGTGTACAGTTTCTGGCACATGGATGATTTTGCTTGGGGTAATACGAGGGTTGTCGTCGGCGAAAAGGGTGGCAAGAAGGTTGTAGCATCATCGGATGACGAGCAATTCGATGATTCGATGATTCCCATGCAACATTGGGAGGCATACGCACACGGAAAAGGTCTTCCACTTGGTCCTTCCATGGAAGTCATTGATCCGGCTGCCACGGTCTATGCCGAAGAATACCCTGTTCCAGCATCCATTTCCCGATGGCAACAAGGTATTCGAGGATCATATTTGGCCCCACCGAGTCAACTCGGAGTAGGACCAAGGCCTGGCGGTAGTCAATATGCGCCGTCCATTATCACTGTCCCTCGCATGGCCCCAACGGGTGAATTTTTGGAGATGTCGGAATTTGCAAATGCCCCGCGTCGAAGTATGGTTCCATCTCAAGTGGGTGTTCCAATGCCAATGCCTCGTGGTTCATTCGCAATGGATCCTCGTCATTCTGTTTATGCGGGTTCGGAAGCTGGGTTCTCGGCAGCCGCTCCTCGAGTTCAGATGACTGGAAACGAGTTTGAAGGATTTGACTCTGTTTCTCGATTGCCGGACGACTCGCTTGCTCGGGAAGTTGTGCGGACTGTGTTGAAAGAGGTTGACCTTGAGACGACCAAGACGAATCAGGTACGAGCGTTGGTTGAGACCAAACTGGGATTGGGTGCGCACGGGCCAGTAAGTCCTCAGCAAAAGAAGGCGCTGGAGGAAATGATTGATGAGGAGCTAGAGAAGATGATTTAACCATATCATGCATGTTATTTAGGGTAATTTTCAAAAGCTGATGTGCAGGTTCAGTGTTATTAATGGGGTGATATACAACTATGTATGCTTTACGTATTGATTCATTTTTTCCTGCCGGCTGCAAGTTCTAATCGTTTACACTGTCCAATGTCTACAATAATCTTCGCTTGAAGCCAGCAAACGGCAGCATGTTGTGGCAGCTCCTCGGACGAATCCTTCGGCCACTTCATCCTGTTCTCTTATTTGCAACAATACGCCTTAACTGCATTGCCTTTTCTGAGTGCCAGACATTTCACCTGCTGGTGAAACGAGTGCAGAGTAACAAGATGATAGAAATCTTTCGCAGATGCTATCCTTAGACCTTCTCGCACTGGAGGAGAATATAGATGGGAACGAGAAGCGGAACCTATACAAAAAGATAAGGGAGGCATGAATTTTATCCGTCGTGAGAGCTATGGCTTGCCCTTGTTGGGTCTGCTGATCCACAGAGAGACAAAAGTGTCTATTCCAGGAGGAGCAGCTAATTTTTTAATTAAGAAAATCCTCTCATTTGATGTCTAATAAAAAACAAGTGAAATTCAAAGTATGAGACCTCACAATATTAATTCCCATCTACCGTGTGCATCACACCTCGCCAACTGCCTGAACCTTTCTTTCCTGCATGCTTCAGACTGGAAACTGGTAACCCAAAGTTGCAGGCGGCTACTGGGCAGTTGTCCGAATTTCATGATCGCAAACCACTACTGTTGGCAGAAAGGTGTGTGCCTGCCGTCTAATAATTTGATAATCCAGCTCTCCGTTGAAGCCTTGGTCGCTAAGGCCAATAATCTCGTGAGCAGGACGAGGATGGAGAAGGTAAGCATCGATATCTCGTCACACGGCGGCGATTGTTACCGCAACAAAAGAGGTATGAACAAAGAAATTTCCAGGTTGCTTGGAGATCCATTTTTGGTTTGACTCTCTAAGGGAATGCGAGGAAGTTAGGGAGAACAATGCGGAAAGTGGGGATTTTTATATTCCCTTGAAAATAGCTCATTTTGCGCTTATTGAAGTTTTGTACACATGATGTTTTGCCAGACAAGTTGCAAAATGACGTGCTTATGACGGCTGGAAATTGCTATGCTAGAATGGTCTGAAGTTTTATGCACCCCAGAGGGGATCTGACGTTCGGAATAAGAGATTGCCGCAACCACAGTTGCCTAAGAATTGCACTGCGGATTCTGGATTACCATTAGATCTTTTAAAACCTATTGCATAACTATGACTTCTTAATTTATTTATAATCTTCATCCAAGGAGAAAATGAGCTTATGGCTATATGTCAAGGTACCTTGATCCGACCGTTTTTTCCGGGAATCCAGCGCGAATCGAGTTCCTCGCTGATCGAACCACGAGTTGTGGCGCGGACCTACCCTCGTGCCGCCAGGCTGTCTGATGTAAGCACTCGTGCTTGTCGGTAGACACCCTGGGGGCACTCGCGAAAATCGACCTTGCGAGGCACATTTTTTTTGCAATTTTCTGGATTTTTATGGTCTTATGCTTTAATTGAGGACCTTGCGATTCTAATGATATAAATATCGCAGGGTTTTGATATTTTTAAAAAGGGGTTAAAAAACACCGTCCGGAGTACCTTTTCAACCTTGCGGACCCTCACGGCGCATTCTGATTGGCTGATCGCGTTGTTGGTCAAAATTACAACTTCGCAAGGTTAAGAAAACCTTCCCGGGGAACGGCAATCGCAGGGTTATAGAAGAAAAACACAAGGATGGATGTTTTTATACATCCTTTAATATGATTTGGACTTGTATTTGCTAAACATAAGCGACATTGCGGCCTTTCAATTCATATTTTTAAGTCCTTTAATAAACCTTGCTAGAGTATTTAAAACTGATGTTCCATTTGACAGACTATATTTCTTGAACTCTACATTCAAACCTTGCTGGTTTTAGCTCTATGATATCACCAAGCAATGGCCTTCAAAGATATATTGTTTTCGCAAGGTTTGAATGTGTTTCAATTTTCGCGAAAAACGCAGTGCCCCCAGGGTGTCTACCGACAAGCACGAGTGCTTACGTCAGACAGCCTGGCGGCGCGAGGGTAGCGCGGACCTGCCGATGGCGATTTTTAATCAGTGTCGTCATGCGACATCCAGGGCCATCGCACGTTTGAACACGATGAACGACCTATTCTGTCCCACAATATTCACCAGCATCATCATCCAAGCCCCTCCTTCTGTCGTTCGCAGAGTCTTCCTTGACTTTCCAAAGTATCCCGACTGGAATCCATTCATCACATCTGTCAAAACAACCACCTCGCCCTCCGCCGGGGACAAGGTCGAATTCGTTGCCACCGGGGTATCCATAACTTCCATTGTGCAGCAAAACACCCCCGAGCGATTCAGTTGGATCGGCAAGGTGGTCTTTGAGTGGCTGCTCAAGGGCCACCACTTCTATGAGTTTGAGCCGTATGGGGATATGGGACCTAATGGGGAAACGACCGGGTGCAAATTTGTGCAGCGGGAGGAGTTTAGTGGACTGCTTTGCCTGTTTTTCTTTTTGATTCGGGGGAACACGGAGAGGAATTTTGAGGCAATGAACAAGGCCCTGAAGGAGCAGGCGGAAGCAGCCGCAAACGGACAGGGAAGTATTTGAGCATTGTTTCAGTGCAGACAAGCGAGTTTGCTTATGGTGAAATTCGTGATTATGCCGCGATTAGGATTGGGGAATTTTTCCCATTCTTATACCATCAATAACCGTTTATTCCGTTTATAGGGAAACTTGGAACTGGTGCTCTGAATAGTCAATCGCCTTTCAGCAGCCTTTTTGTTTCTGTTCACAGGTCAAAATTATTCGCGTGACATGATAACGACAGGATAGACTGAACTGCTTCAAATGAGGCCATTGAGGGAATAGAAACTTGTGATACAGTAGCCGAATACCCATGTTAATTACCCTCATCTTCAATACACAGTGCATACTTGTTCATCCGACTCTTCATTAGGGACTGCCATAATATATGAGCTGTACAAAGTAAATTTTCAATCCCACATGACGACATCTCAGTAGCGAAATCTATCCGTTTTGCCTCAACAACGCCGAGCCAGCAGCATTCATGTCCACCGCTGCAATCCTTTCCACACTGCCTCCTACGGAACGTAGGAAACCGCGGTCGCTCTCTCCGAGAAAGCCTGTGGAGAAATGTACCCGACTTTCCGAGCCGATTCCAACCCGTCTGCTCCCAACACCGAATCCGCCCATCTCAGCCGCTGTTAATCCTCCTTTCACTATAGCTTTCAATTTCTTTGACGACGAGAGTAGAAAATTCAAAAGGATGGTGGTCCAGGATCGGAAGCAACTCCTTCATGAACTCCGTCAAGCATTCCCCGGTGTTCTCGCCCCTACTGTTTCCCCAGCGTTGCTCTACGTAGAGTGCAACCCAACGCCTGATACTCTTCGCCCTTCCTTGTTGTCGGTCTTGTCGCGAATTTTCTTGCCGAGGATGAATCGTACCCCGAGAATCTTTCATCGGCGAAAGGGCTAATGGACAGGCAGAAGAAAGCTTGCCAGGCATTGGAGCGGACCTCAAACATTTTTACACACCATCCCCGAAAACTTCTGAATTTTTGTTCCACCTCATTCCTCAAGCAGAACACGTCACTTCTTACTCGCAACGACTGGTGGTTGAATTGCAATGGATGAATGACGAGGCATTCATTTACCTTGTAAGGTCGGTGGACTTGAAGTGAGCGAAACGTCACCGTGCCTTAGATTGTCTAGTCCTCGAGTTCATGACGGGGAATATGATGGCTCAGACTATCTTTACAAACCAATGATGGAGTCAGGAGCCCTTGCACAATGCCATGGACACGTCGCTCCTCGGGAGACCGTCATTGGCGCTATGCTGTAGAATGCGGGTGTGAAACGGGGGCAATGCTATTCGCTTCATGACGACAAATTGTTGTTGAGATACAGAGGCCGACAAAGTCATACATCATGCTGGCCGGCAAGTAGCAATCATCGATCAAATACTCGGAGGGAATCTCGCGGGGGGGTGAAAATATCCACTACGTGATGGTAGAGCAAGGATTTTTTTTGGGGTGCACTCGCTAGTCATTGAGAAGAATCCAATAATCAGGGTGTCTATGCGGGAGTACACCGATTTATGCCGTGTATGGTACGGATAAAGAAGCGATGATATTCGAGAAGGCGATGGTCGGGGGGGTTTCATGTGTTATACTGACAACCTCACCAGGGGGCAAGAATGTTTCACTGCTATCGCCAAACCCGTGATGAATTGGTCAATGCAGGATGGAACGTTTGTGGGCAAGATCAGACTGAAGCAGAAATTGGAGAGACCAGCTTGAGAGATTAGATTGAAAACAGGAGTCCTTTTTTCGGTTGATTGATACAATCTGTTGCACAACCCAAGTCAGACCCAGGAACATTACTCCGTCGGACGGAATTGCAGATTAACTTGAATTCATCTAAATTGCAAAGAGATTTATTTGTAGCAATCCTGCCGCTTGAGAACGCCGCAAATTATAGTTAAATTCAGGGAAAGTTGGGAACATTACGCTTGAATAAGGTTATATTCGGAGCCACAGCCACGACAGGTCTTACAAGTCGAGACTAAAGCAGATAAACCATGAAGAAACGAAGTCTCTCCGCCCATGATGCGCCCTTCCAGATTTTGATCTCATGAGAAGATCGGCAGTCATCTCATCGACAGCCGGACTAACAATTTGAGAATTAAGTGCCCACTAAGAACGTTCCACATCTGCATCTAAACCCGTCCAAGTAGCTCCGCAAATACAACGGGTTTCCTAACCGCATTACTATATCCCTCATGATACCTCACCCAAACATCAGGCTGAATCTTCAAGGCATGACTAGAATCTGTCCTTCTTCGCTTCCCCTCATCAACGGCCTGGTGCTCTACAATAACTCGTCCAAAGAAATCCCTCCTCACCTTCTCCACAACAGGCTTCTTTTCGGCCTCAACTTGTTTATGACCCCTCTTCATCCCTCGCGGTTCCTCTACTTCAACCCCTTCAGCTCCTACTGTCAAAAAAAAAAAAATTCTTGGGTCTTGGGGAGAGCACCCTTCCGCCGACGAATTTTTTCGCGTTCCATTTCCCGGCTGACAAGTTGACGAACGGCATACCGTCCTCGAATCCCCTTTTTCTCCGTTCCAAAGGCGATAAGGTCCTCAACCCCTCCTGGTTCAAGTTTGAATATGAAACTGCCGTCATCGACTTTATATTGGGTGTATTTGAGGCCAGTTTGGATCATGGCGTCGACGACACGGAATAATGCGAGTTTTTCGGCAGGGCTAATGAGTTGCTCGTTGACCTTTGAACAAGTTAGGTTTCGGGATATGAAAAGAACGGGTATTAGGCGGTTACTGGTTTGAGATCCGGGGAGATGATTCGCAGGACGAGGGAGATGAATTCTTCTGCAAAGACGTTTCGATTGAACATTTGCTTCATGCGACCATCCAAACTACTCATCCAGGAATCTACAATCTCCCGATTCTGCTTTTGTTTTTCAAACGCCTTTGATCAGTCTTCTTTTCCTAATTAAGCGGGCTCAGGTACCTCCCAGGAATCTCGCTTTCGCTCAAGAGTTCGCTGACTTTCCGGTTTCTCCTGCGCAAATAATTCATGGAATCCTTGTGCGCAGTAGGGAATATATCCCACTGAGTCACCTAGTTGATCCTGGTATAATGCAGAGTGTAGTTTGTCATATAAATGTAACCATTCGTATGCTTCGCATGTTTTTTGCAGTTGTGTCTCAGTATATGTCTGGGTCAGGAAATGTGTGTGACATTCTAGATCAGCGACGGTAAGGGGTCCATTACCAGTCAGAATACGATCATATTCACCACAAGCGTGAACATCGTTAATCACCCTCTGTCCGTCAACTTCATGCATCAAATTGAGCCGTCGACGTTCCTTTGCAGTCCTCTTTGCAAATATCCCTTCCACAACCGTCTG
>Ga0335081_10017124_pt1 | contig 11740 bp, 9 predicted proteins | sample Lox_Sample_35_FD_206713 | JGI IMG/M metagenome (GOLD analysis project Ga0335081, IMG submission 206713) | Soil microbial communities from Loxahatchee National Wildlife Refuge, Florida, United States - Lox_Sample_3.5 | ecosystem: Environmental > Terrestrial > Soil > Wetlands | place: USA: Florida... | reverse complement strand
CCGCGCGAGGTGCCAGCGTCCCCCCGAGTTGAGCGGCGTGACATAGCGGCAGAAGGTGGGCATTCCCAATTCAACGATCTCCGGCGCGTCGCGCACACCGCCGTCGACCACGAATCCGGCGCAGCGCCGGCGGCGCGCCGCGAGGCACATGAGGCCGCCGACCGCCGCGCTCGCGCGATGCCCGTTCATCGCGATCACCAGCACCGCGCCCTCGGCCATCCGGCGATCGATCTCGGTGCTCGGGAGCGCCGGAGCGCGATCATCGGAATCCTCGGACACGCCTTCGAGGCACGCCGCCACGCCGGCGAGCTTCGTGGCGCGGTCGAGCGGTGCGATCGCGCTCGCGATCGACTGTCCCCGATAGCCGCACTGGTCGAGCACGTCGCTCACCGCCGAGGTGGTGAGCGTGCGCAGGCGGGCGACGAGCGAAAGCGGCGAAGGTGCGGTCATCGGCGCGAAATCCGGGTCCGATGCGGAAGCAGCGCATTATGCTCGAAACGGCGCGAGTTCAGGTAGCATACGGGCCGCAGCAGCCTTCAGAACATGCCGCTCACCCACCTGCAGCGCCTCGAAGCGGAATCGATCCACATCATGCGCGAGGTTGTCGCGGAAGCCGACAACCCGGTCATGCTGTACTCCATCGGCAAGGACAGCTCGGTGATGCTGCACCTCGCGCTCAAGGCGTTCCATCCCGCCAAGCCGCCGTTTCCGCTGCTGCACGTCGACACGACATGGAAGTTCCGCGACATGTACGCGTTCCGCGACCGGCGCGCGCGCGAGGTCGGCATGGAGCTCATCGTCCACGTCAACCCGGAAGGCCTGGCGATGCAGATGGGCCCCATCACCCACGGCTCGGCGGCGCACACCGACGTGATGAAGACTCAAGCCCTGCGCCAGGCGCTCGACAAGTATGGGTTCGATGCGGCGTTCGGCGGCGCGCGGCGCGACGAGGAGAAGTCGCGCGCCAAGGAGCGGATCTTCTCCTTCCGCTCGGCCCACCACCGCTGGGACCCGAAGAACCAGAGGCCGGAGCTGTGGAGGGTCTACAACGCGCGCAAGCACAAGGGCGAGTCGATCCGCGTGTTTCCGCTGTCCAACTGGACCGAGCTCGACGTCTGGCAGTACATCCATCGCGAGAACATTCCGATCGTGCCGCTGTACTTTGCGCGCGAGCGGCCGGTCGTCGAGCGTGACGGCACGCTGATCATGGTCGACGACGATCGTCTGCCGCTCGAGCCGGGCGAGAAGCCGCGGCTGCGCAAGGTGCGCTTCCGCACGCTGGGCTGCTATCCGCTGACCGGCGCCATCGAATCCCAGGCCGAGACCGTTACGGCGATCATCGAGGAGATGCTCGCGACGAGGCTCTCGGAGCGGCAGGGCCGGGTGATCGACTTCGACGCGAACGCTTCCATGGAAAGGAAGAAGGTGGAGGGGTATTTCTGATGGGTGCGAATGAATTCGCACCGACGGCGGACTCGTCCGCCGCCGGCGAGGGCTACCTGCGAGCCCCGGAGCGCAAGGGACTGCTCCGTTTCATCACCTGCGGCAGCGTCGACGATGGCAAGAGCACGCTGATCGGGCGGCTCTTATACGAGTCGAAGCTGCTGTTCGAGGATCAGCTCGCCGCGCTGCGCGCGGACTCCAGGCGCCAGGGTGCGGGCGAGGACGAGCTCGACTTCTCGCTGCTGCTGGACGGGCTCGCGGCGGAGCGCGAGCAGCGGATCACGATCGACGTCGCCTATCGCTTCTTCGCCACCGGGACCCGCAAGTTCATCGTGGCCGACACGCCGGGCCACGAGCAGTACACGCGCAACATGGTGACCGGCGCCTCGACCGCCGACGCCGCGGTGCTCATCGTCGACGCGCAGAAGGGCGTCTCCGTGCAGACGCGGCGGCACAGCTACCTCGCGTCGCTGCTCGGCATCCGCCACATCGCCGTGGCGGTGAACAAGATGGACCTGGTCGGATACGACGAGCGCACGTTCCGTGCCATTGTCGGAGGCTATCGCGACTTCGCGACCCGCATCGGACTCGAGGACGTGGTCTTCATCCCGGTCTCGGCGCTCAGGGGAGACAACGTGGTGGTGCCGAGCGCGAATCTCTCGTGGCACCGCGGGCCGACGCTCTTGGGCTGGCTCGAAAGCGTGCCGATCGACGAGGATCGGCTGCAGAGGCTCGCCTTCCGTTTTCCGGTGCAGTGGATTAACCGCCCTGACCAGAGCTTCCGCGGATTTGCCGGCACGATCGCCAGCGGCGAGATCGAGCCCGGCGCGCGCGTGCGCGTCCAGCCGTCGGGGCGCGAGAGCCGCGTCGCGCGGATCGTGACCGCGGATGGCGACCTACGGCGAGCGGTAGCCGGGCAGTCGGTCACGCTCACGCTCGTCGACGAGATCGACGTGTCGCGCGGCGACATCATCTCTCGGGCGGACGCGCCGGCAGAGGTCGCCGACCAGTTCGAGGCCACGCTCGTCTGGATGGCCGACGAGCCGATGCTCCCGGAGCGGCCGTATCTCATGAAGATCGGGGCATGCACGGTGAACGCGCAGGTGAGCGAGCTCAAGTACCGGCTCAACGTCAACTCGCTCGAGCACGTGGCCGCCAAGACGCTTGCGCTGAACGAGATCGGGGTGGTCAATCTGTGGCTCGATCAGCCGATCGCCTTCGATCCGTACAAGGAGAACCGCGACACCGGCGGCTTCATCCTCGTCGACCGCCTGAGCAACAACACCGTGGGCGCCGGGATGTTCGAATTCGCGCTGCGGCGCGCGCACAACATCCACATCCAGGCGCTGGACGTCAACAAGGCAGCGCGCTCGGAGCTCAAGGGTCAGCGGCCCTGCGTGCTCTGGCTCACGGGACTGTCGGGCGCCGGCAAGTCGACGATCGCGAATTTCCTGGAGAAGCGCTTGCACGCGCTGGGGCGGCACACGTATCTGCTGGACGGCGACAACGTCCGGCACGGGCTCAACAAGGACCTGGGATTCACCGATGTCGACCGGGTGGAGAACATCCGTCGCATCGCCGAGGTCGCGAAGCTCATGGTCGACGCGGGTCTGATCGTGATCACCGCCTTCATCTCGCCGTTCCGGGCCGAGCGCCGGATGGCGCGCGAGCTCATGGGCGCGGGCGAGTTCATCGAGGTGTTCGTAGACGCGCCGCTCGCGCTCGCCGAGGAGCGCGACCCGAAGGGCCTCTACAAGAAGGCGCGCGCCGGCCAGATCAAGCATTTCACGGGAATCGACTCGCCGTACGAAGAGCCGGAGCATGCCGAGATCCGGCTCGACACGACGCGGCTCGAGCCGGAGGCGGCGGCGGAGCTGGTGCTGCGCGAGCTCGCCCGTCGCGGCGTGATCCGGACCGTCGGCTAACGGATCGGTCGTGCCGCAGCGATCCGAGCGCCATCCGGAGATCCGCGAGGCGGTGCGCGCGCTGTGTGCCGATTTCCCCGACGCCTACTTTCGCGAGCTCGACGAGAAGCGTGCGTACCCGGAAGCCTTCGTCGATGCGCTCACCAAGGCCGGCTGGCTCGCGGCGCTGATTCCGCAGCAGTACGGCGGCTCGGGACTCGGCTTGTCGGAAGCTTCCGCGATCATGGAGGAGATCAACCGCTGCGGCGGCAACGCGGGCGCGTGCCACGGTCAGATGTACAACATGGGCACGCTGCTGCGCCACGGATCGGAGGCGCAGAAGAAGCGGTATCTGCCCGGCATTGCCGCCGGCGAATTGCGGTTGCAGTCGATGGCGGTGACCGAGCCGACGACCGGTACGGACACGACCCAGCTCAAGACCACCGCCGTGCGCAGGGGCGACCGGTACATCGTGAACGGACAGAAAGTATGGATCTCACGCGTCCAGCACTCCGACCTCATGATCCTGCTCGCGCGGACCACGCCCGTCGCCGAGGTCAAGCGCAAGTCCGAAGGCATGTCGATCTTCATCGTCGATCTCGAGCAGTCGATCGGCAAGGGGCTGACGGTGCAGCCGATCCGCAACATGGTGAATCACGAGACCAACGAGCTCTTCTTCGACAACCTGGAGATCCCGGCGGAGAACCTGATCGGCGAGGAAGGCAAGGGCTTCCGCTACATCCTCGACGGGCTCAACGCGGAGAGGACTCTCATTGCTGCGGAGTGCATCGGCGACGGGTACTGGTTCGTGCAGCGCGCGGCCAAGTACGCCGGCGAGCGGATCGTCTTCGGCCGACCGATCGGCAGGAACCAGGGTGTAGCCTTCCCGATTGCCGAAGCGTTCATCGAAGTCGAGGCGGCCAGCCTGATGCGCTACGCGGCGACGGATCTCTTCGATCGGGGCGAGCCCTGCGGGGCCGAAGCGAACATGGCCAAGCACCTCTCAGCGAAGGCCTCGTGGGAGGCGGCCAACGTCTGCCTGCAGACTCACGGCGGGTTCGGCTTCGCCGCCGAATACGACGTCGAGCGCAAGTTCCGCGAGACGCGTCTCTATCTCGTCGCGCCGATCTCCACCAACCTCGTCTTCAGCTACGTCGCCGAGCACGTGCTCGGGCTGCCGCGATCCTTCTGAGCGGTCGCCACCCGCGAGGCCGAGCAGGAACCATGGCGCGCCCATACGTCCATGGCTACGAGTCGCGCGAAAGCGAGCGCCTGCGGGACCAGGCGCAGAGCCTGGTGGATTTGCTGCACTCGGATACCTCGTATCCGCCCGGCAGCGCGGTGCTGGAGGCAGGCTGCGGCGTGGGCGCCCAGACCATCCCGCTCGCCCGCAACAGTCCGGGCGCCCGCTTCACGTCCGTAGACCTGTCGGCGGATTCGCTCGGGGAAGCGGCGGCAAGAGTGCGCTCTGCCGGAATCACGAATGTCGACATTCTTCAGGCCGACGTCTTAGGGTTACCTTTCACTCCCGAATCGTTCGACCACGTCTTCGTCTGTTTCGTCCTCGAGCATCTCTCGCGCCCCTCGGACGCCTTGCTGCTGCTGAAGAGACTCCTCCGGCCGGGCGGCACCATCACGGTGATCGAAGGCGACCACGGATCGGCCCATTTCCATCCCGACAGCGCCGACGCGCGGCACGCGATCGACTGCCTGGTGGAACTCCAGCGCAGGGGTGGAGGCAATGCGATGATCGGACGCGAGTTGTTTCCGCTGCTGTCCGCGGCGGGCTTCGATGCGGTGCGCGTGTCGCCGCGGATGGTCTACGTGGACTCCAGCCGGCCCGAGCTTGTCGAGGGTTTCACTCGGAAGACTTTCACGGCGATGGTCGAAGGCGTGCGCGCTGCGGCGATCGAGGTCCGGATGACCACCGCGGAGCGCTTCGATGCCGGAATCCGTGCGCTTTACCGGACGACACAGGCGGACGGCGTCTTCTGCTACACGTTCTTCAAGGCCGTGGGAACGAAGGCGCATGCGACCGACTCGGATCGAAGCCGTTGAAAGGACCTGCGATGTGGAGAACCTCTGCCCGTGTCTACGACCCGCTCCTGGGCGCCGCGCTGGGCATCGGCGTGCTGATCGCGTGCTCGCCCGCCGGCGGTCAGACACCCGCCGCGGCCTCGGGCTCCGGACCCGTCTCTGGCATCGAGCTGCAGTTCATGGATGCCTCGGTGCGCCCGCAGGACGATTTCTATGCGTACGTCAACGGCAGATGGCTCGCCACCGTCGAGATTCCCGCCGACAAGGGGATACTCACCCCCTTCAACATGCTGGACGATGCGACGGAGGTGGAGCTCAAAGCACTGATCGAGGGAATCGGCGAGAATCCGCCCGATCCGGACGCGCAAAAGATCGCCGCGCTCTACGCCAGCTTCTTCGACGAAGCGAGGCTCGATTCGCTCGGCTTGCAGCCGATCGCCAAAGAGCTGGCGCGAATCGGGAAGATCCGCAGCAACAGACAGCTCCCCAGCCTCATCGCGCATTTCAACGTGGTCGGCGTCAGCGCGCCCTATGGGCTGCGAATCCATCAGGATGCCCGGGAGCCGACCCGTTACGTCGTCGATCTTGCGCAGAGCGGGCTCGGACTCCCGGACCGCGACTATTATCTCAAGGACGACGACAAGCTGCGGCGCGTCCGTGCGGAATATCGCGCGCACATCGAGGCGATGGAGAAGCTGGCCGGCTCCAGGATCGCCAAGAAGGAAGCCGACGACATCGTCGCGCTCGAAACCGAGCTCGCTTCGGCTCAATGGAGCAGGGTGGAGAACCGGAATCCGGCGAAGACCTACAACAAGCGCTCGACCGCCGAGCTATCGAAGTTGATGCCGGCGTACGACTGGAACAGCTATCTACTCGATGCCGGCGTGGCCGGGAAGATCGATTACGTCATCATCGGCCAACCGTCCTATTTCACGGCCCTCGGCGACCTGCTGCAGAAGACGCCTCTCGCGGTTTGGAAGACCTACTTCCGCTGGCGCGTCCTGTCGGCCGCCGCACCGTATCTCGGCAAAGCGTTCGCCGACGAGCATTTCGCCTTCTACGGCACCGCGCTGCGCGGGATACCCCAGGACAAACCGCGCTGGAAGCGCGGGGTCGAGCTGGTAAGCGGGAGCATCGGCGAAGCTCTCGGCAAGCTCTACGTCGCGAGGTATTTCCCTTCCGAGAGCAAGGCCCGGATGCAGGCCCTCGTGCGGAACCTCGTCGCCGCCTACCGCGGCAGCATCGAGACGCTCGACTGGATGAGCGCCGACACGAAGAAAGCGGCGCAGGACAAGCTTGACAGGCTGGCGGTGAAGATCGGCTATCCCGAGAGGTGGCGCGACTACAGCAAGCTCGGCATTTCCCGGGATGACCTCTACGGCAATGTCGTTCGCGCCCACCGGTTCGAGTACCGCCGCAACGTCGACAAGCTCGGCAATCTGGTCGACCGGTCGGAATGGCGGATGTCACCGCAGACCGTAAACGCCTACTACAACCCGGAGCTCAACGAGATCGTCTTTCCGGCCGCGATCCTGCAACCGCCCTACTTCAACGCCAAGGCCGACGAGGCGGCTAACTACGGCGGCATCGGCGCGGTGATCGGTCACGAGATCTCCCACGGCTTCGACGACCGGGGCAGCCAGTACGACGCCGAGGGCAAGTTGCGCGACTGGTTCACGCAAGAGGATCACGAGAAGTTCAGGGCGAAGACGCGGGCGTTGGTCGCGCAGTACGATCGGTACGAGCCCGTGCCAGGGTTCCACGTCAATGGCGAACTCACGCTGGGCGAGAACATCGCCGACAACTCCGGGCTCGCGATCGCGTACAAGGCCTACGAGATCTCGCTCGGCGGCAAGGAGGCGCCCACAATCGACGGTCTCACGGGCGAGCAGCGCTTCTTTGCCGGCTGGACGCAAGCCTGGCGCGCCAAGGTGCGCGACAACGAGGCCATCGTCCGAATCAAATCGGACCCGCATGCCCCGGCCGCGGTGCGCGGCTACGCCCCCCTCCTCAATCAACCCGGCTTCTACAAGGCGTTCGGAGTGGAGCCGGGAGACAAGATGTACCTGCCGCCTGGGGAGCGGATCACGATCTGGTGAGCCGGGCAGCGGCGGCGACTGTTATCTGCCTTCGATCGTCCGCCATTGCCGGTGCAGGTGCACCGGATGCAGGCGGCCGTGACCTACACGTGCCTCCGACCGGATACCCGAGTCTTCCTCCCGTCCCGCCATGCCGACGAGCGCGAGCATCACCCCGCCAGCGAGGCCGCCCAATACGAACATCAGTATCGCCCATCCGATCGAGACCATACATGGATCCTTTCGCAGAATGGAGCACACTCAATCTAGGCTCGACCGCAACGCCTGAAAATCAGCGCACCGCTATCCGCGAGTAGGAGCCCATCCGATCGCATGTCGGAGTGCTCGTAGTGGACTACGAAGCCAACAACGCCAAATGTCGATAACAAATTGTTCACGAAAAACATTGTGCATTCAAAGAATTGCGTTGAGATTTGGCGCGCGGATTGCGATCATAGCTGTCCCGCCCAGAGCAATTCCGATCGATGATCAAACCTCCACGCGCGCCGCCATCACCGCCCGCTCCCGAATCGTCGGAAGGCGTCGCACCCTTCAAGATGCGGTTGACGCGAGAGCAGCACGAATGCCTCAGTCGCTGTGCGCGAGGGATCTCGGTCCGCTTCGAGCGATCGGACATCATCGATGCCTTGGTCGAGGCCGGTTATGCCGAGAAAGGCGTGGCCGGCGTCGTTACGGTGACGCCGCGCGGGCGAGAGTATCTGCAGAAGCAGCCCACCTGACTAGCGCAGCTCGAGCCGGCGGATCAGCGCATCGACGGCGGGGGGACAGTCGCCCTTCGGAATGCGGCTGTCGCGGAGGCTCTGCACGACTTCGGGCCGCGCAATCGCCTCGTAGTCGGACCGCAGCAGGACAGCGGCGATAGCCGCCTGGACCGCGGCCGTCTGCGCGAGGGGGAACAGGCGGGCGAGCTCCTCGAGACTGTCGGCGTCGGAGATATGCTGGCAGGCCAGCGCGTCGAGCGCGCGGACTTGCAACTTGGCGTCGCTTACGTTGGCGATGTCGTCGGTGACGATGCGAAGCTCCCGCGGATCGAGCGCGCGATGACGTAGATACACCTGCGCCATCTCGAATTCCGTCGCGCGCGCGCTGGTAAGAGCGCTCACCACCGCGACGCGATCCTCCACGCTGCCGAGGCAGGCCAGAACAGCGGCCTGACCGACCGTTCGTGGTGGTGGCGCCGACGCCGCTAGGGCAGGCATGACCGAATCCAGCCCGTGCGCATCGTTCAGGGCGCACGCCAGTTCCACGTCTGCTGAGCTTACATTCCCCGCCAGGCTATCGCGGATCAGCGCCGCCAGCTCCGAGCGCTCCTCGTCGCTCGAGAGCCAGCCCAATGCGCGCGCCAGCTTGATCATGCGCGCGCGGACCGCCGGCTGATCGGCGTCCCGGGCAAACGCGAGGAACTGCGAGCGCGCAGCGCCGTCGAAGGCAATCTCGGTCAGCGCCCGCCTTACGGAGGGGTTTGCCCGATCTGCGTCGGTCACCGCCCCGATAGTCTTCTCGATGCGATCGAGAAAGGCGCGCACCTCCGCCATCTCGCGCTGGAGCACCTGATGCACGAACGCGAGCTTCTGCGCGAGCGCAAGGCCATCGTCGGCGAACCGGCAGACGTCGCGGCGAAGGTCATTGAGCGGCTCACGGCTCGTGAGCCCGGTTGAAGTGATCATCGAGGTCGATGCGAAGTGGTGGAGCAGCTTGTTACTCTTGCGTCCCGCGCCGATTTCGGCGGCGCCGCCGGCGCGGAAGTAGCCGTCCAGCAGAGAAGCGGCGACCGGGCCGACCGGAGCCTTGGCCGCAAAGCCGTAGATCACCGGCACGCCGTCGAAGATGAGCCGCATCCGATCGCGGCTGCTGTCCCCGTGCAGCGCGGACAGGGCGCGCGAAAGCCGCTCGGCGTCCGCGGGGGAGTGACCGGAGCGGATCAGGCTGCGCTCGACCTCGGCGGACAAGCGGCTCAGCGGGTCGGGATTGAGCGTGTTGCAGCCGAATAGATAGACTTCCTTCAGCCGCGAGAACAGCGTCGAGCACGACTTGCTGCAGGACGCGCGCTCCAGTTCGTACACCGGCAGGAATTCGCTCGCGCCGGCCTGGTCGGAATAGAACTCGTCGCGACCGTCGTAGTGGCCGGAGACGACCAGGATGTCGCAGGCCACGCGCTGCTGGCAGGCGGATGCGAGCCAGTCTGGTCGTCCACGCTCGACGAGCTCGACGAAGCGATACTTGTCGGCGGGGAGGCTGCGGCGGAACGCTTCCTTCTCGTCTTGAGAGTTCACCGTGACGGTGCAAACCGTCTTGGGCTCAGCGGACGCCCCGTGCACCCACGCCGCCGCGAGCAGCGATGCGATGAGGATGAAGAGCTTGCACGATGCCGACATCGCAGGCGCGTCGCGCCAGAAGAGCCGCTTCGACGCGACGCTTTTACGAGCTTCATCCTGACCCATCCGCTTGGGTTTCGCGTTGACGCAAGTCATGGCCAGCCCATTCCTGGGCAATGACGGCGGCGTGGTGCACCTGGGCGGCGACTGGCCGCAGCGCTCCCGGCGTCCGCGAAAACCGTGGCGCCGGCGCGGGGCACGGGACGCCGTCGAGCGCGGCGATCGTTGCCCGTGCGGCCAGGTGCGGATGCTGCGCGGCCTCGCGCATATCGAGCACCGGCGCAAAGCAGGCATCGCTGCCTTCCAGCAGTTCGCACCATTCGCGCCGCGTGCGCCGCAGGAACGACTCCTCGAGGAGTCGCCGCAGGCGCGGCCACGATGCAGGATCGTCGCGGTCGCCGAACGCTTCCGCGTCGAGCCCAAGACGTTCGATCAGCTCGGCGTGGAACTGCGCCTCGAGCGCGCCGACCGCGATGTACCGGCCATCCGCGCAGCGGTACGTACCGTAGAACGGCGCGCCGCCGTCGAGCAGGTTGCTGCCGCGAGCGTCGCGCCACTCGCCGCGGGCCAGCGCAGCGTAGATGAAAGTCATGAGCGATGCCGCGCCGTCGACCATCGCGCAATCGATCACCTGTCCGTGCCCGGAGCCCCGCGCCTCGAGCAGCGCGGCGAGGACGCCGACCACGAGATACAGCGCGCCGCCACCGAAGTCGCCCAGCAGATTGAGCGGCGGCACCGGCGCGCGATCGCGTTCGCCGATGGCGGCGAGCGCGCCGGCGAGCGCGATGTAGTCGATGTCGTGACCGGCCGCCTGCGCGAGCGGTCCGCTCTGCCCCCAGCCGGTCATACGGCCATAGACGATCCGCGGATTGCGGGCCAGGGCGACGTCGGGCCCGAGCCCGAGGCGCTCCATCACACCGGGACGGAAGCCTTCGATGAGGACGTCGGCGTGCTCGATGAGCGCGAGCGCGGAGGCCACGCCTTCGTCGGTCTTGAGATCGAGCTCCACCACCCGCCGTCCACGCTCGACGATGTCGTGCGGACGGAGAACCGGCGCACCCGGACGCCCGATCCGCACCACGTCGGCGCCCATGTCGGCGCAGAGCATCGCCGCGAATGGCACTGGTCCGATGGCGGCGAGCTCGACGACGCGCACGTCGGCGAGAGGGCCTGTGGCGGTCGCGTGCATCTAGTCGATCCTGCGCAGGAATTCGGCCGTCGCGGCGAGCACCGCGTCGGGCTGGTCCCGGTGCGCCGAATGGCGGCAATCGGCCAGCTCGACGCGGCGAAGGTTGCGCACGCCGCATCCGAGGCGGTCGAGCTGCTCGAGCGTGCCGTATTCGTCGTCGAGCCCCTGGATCGCCAGCACCGGACAGGCGATGTCCGGCAGGAGCCCTTCGATGTTCCAGGCGGCGAACGCCGGCGAGAGCCAGATGTCGTTCCAGCCCCAGAAGGCGCCTTCGACGTCCGCGTGGCGGCGCGCGAGCCGTTCGCGCAGATCGTCGTCCAGGTACGCCTGCCTCGCCTGCGCGATGCTCACGAGGCCGAAGGTTTCCACGAACAGGTGCGGTGCCAGCGCCACGACCGCCGAGACGGAGCGAGGCGACCGCGCGGCGTGGATCAGCGCGATCGAGGCGCCGTCGCTGTGTCCGAAGAGCACCGGAAGATCGACGTCAAGCACCGATAGCAGCTCGGGCAGAGTCTTGCCTGCTTCGATATGCATGTAATCGGGGCGTCTGGGCTCGGTGAGCGGGTCGGAGCGCCCGTAGCCGTAGCGCGAATAGACCAGGACCCGGCGCCGCGTCGCCTTCGCCAGCCTCTGGGGAAAATCCTTCCACAGAGACACCGACCCCAATCCCTCGTGCAGCATGACGATCGGCGG
>Ga0335081_10017123_pt1 | contig 11741 bp, 7 predicted proteins | sample Lox_Sample_35_FD_206713 | JGI IMG/M metagenome (GOLD analysis project Ga0335081, IMG submission 206713) | Soil microbial communities from Loxahatchee National Wildlife Refuge, Florida, United States - Lox_Sample_3.5 | ecosystem: Environmental > Terrestrial > Soil > Wetlands | place: USA: Florida... | reverse complement strand
CCGGGGACGGCCGGGAGCTGATCGCGGTCGGCGACCCGGACCAGTCCATCTACGCGTTCCGCGGCGCCGACGTGCGCGCGCTCACCGAGTTCCCGGACCGGTTCCGCACCGCGGACGGCCAGCCGGCCCCGGTCGTGGCGCTGCGCACCTGCCGCCGCAGCGGCCGTGACCTGCTGGCCGCCTCCCGCCGGGTGGCGCGCCGGCTCCCGGCCGCGCCGGGGGCAAGCGCCGCCCAGGCCCGGCACCGGCTGCTGGTGCCCACGCCGGAAAGCCCGCCCGGCGAGATCCGCATCCTGATCGCGGACAGCTCGACCCAGGAGGCCGCGCTGGTCGCCGACACCCTGCGCCGCGCCCACCTGGCCGACGGGGTGCCCTGGCCGGACATGGCCGTCCTGGTCCGCTCGGCCACCCGGCAGGTGCCGCTGCTGCGCCGGGCGCTGACCGCGGCCAACGTGCCGGTCGCGGTGGCAGGGGACGACCTGCCGCTGGCCGAGGAGCCCGGCACCCGCCCGCTGCTGATGCTGCTCCGCTGCGCCGTGAACCAGACCCACCTCGACGAGCCCACCGCGGCCGAGCTCCTCTGCGGCCCCCTGGGCGGCACCGACGCCCTCGGCCTGCGCCGCCTGCGCCGGTCGCTCCAGCTGCTGGCCGACGCCGACCCCGAGGGCCAGCACACCCCAGGCTCAGCCAGCAGCGACATGCTGGCCCACGCCCTGCTCGACCCCCGCGACCTGGCCATGGTGCCGGACCGGGTGGCGGCGCCAGCCCAGCGCCTCGCCAGGCTGCTCGCCACCGCGAAGGACGCCGTCAAAAAGGGCGGCAGCGCCGAGGACGCGCTCTGGGCCATCTGGGCCGCCTCCGGCCTGGCCGCGCAGTGGCAGCAGGCCAGCGCGGCGGGCGGCCCGGCGGGCGCGGCCGCCGACCGGGACCTGGACGCGGTGCTGGCGCTGTTCGACAAGGCCGCGCACTTCACCGACAGCATGCCCCCCGGCGCGCCCGCGCTGTTCGCCGACAGCCTGTCCAGCCAGGAGATCGCCGGCGACACCCTGGCCGAGCGGGCCGTCAGGGACGACTGCGTCCGCATCCTGACCGCACACCGGTCCAAGGGCCTGGAGTGGGACGTCGTGGTGGTGGCCGGCGTCCAGGAGGAGACCTGGCCCGACCTGCGGATGCGCGGGTCGCTGCTCGGCGTCGACGAGCTCGCCGAGGCCGCGAGCGGCCCCGGGCAGGACGCCAGCGCGGACGTGGACGCGGCCCTGCTGGCGGCCAAGCTGCTGGCCGAGGAGCGCCGGCTGTTCTACGTGGCCGCCACCCGGGCGAAGAAGAAGCTCGTCGTCACCGCGGCCGGCGGCGAGACAGTATCCAATTCGGCCGGCGACCAGCGACCGTCCCGGTTCCTGACCGAGCTGGCCGGCGACGACATCCGCATCGAGCGGGTCGCCGAGAGCCAGCACCACTGGCTGTCCATGCCCGCGCTGGTCGCCGACCTGCGCCGGGCCGCGGCCGACACCGCCCGCCCGGCCGCCGTCCGTCAGGCGGCAGCGGCTCAGCTGGCCCGGCTGGCCGCCGCCGGGGTCCGCGCGGCCCACCCGCGCGAGTGGTACGCGCTGACCGAGCTGTCCGACTCCGGCCCGATCGTGGCCGGCGGCGAGGCGGTCCGGCTGTCCCCGTCCCAGGTCGAGTCGTTCACCCGGTGCGGGCTCCGCTGGCTGCTCGAGGCGGCGGTCGGTGCGGGCCGCACGGACGTCCTGCGCCACCTGGGCACGGTGATCCACGCCGCCGCCGTACTGGCTGCCGAGGGAGCTACCGAACGGGCCGTGGCTGATCGCATCGATGAAATCTGGCACCATCTCGACTTCGGGAGCGCCTGGTACAGCGCGAAGCAGCGCGCGCTGGCCGAGCGCATGGTCCGGCGGTTCCTCGACTGGCACGCGGAGAACCCGCGCGAGCTCGTCGCGGTGGAGCAGGCGCTCAAGGTGCGGGTCGGCCAGGTGGAGATCACCGGCCGGGTGGACCGGCTCGAGTCGGACGAGGAGGGCCGCGCCGTCGTCGTCGACCTGAAGACCGGCGGCAGCGCGCCGCGCGAGGACGAGCTGGGCCGGCACCCGCAGCTCGGCGTCTACCAGCTGGCCGTGCTGCTCGGCGCGTTCGAGCGGTTCGGCCTGGCCGAGCCGGGCGGGGCGGAGCTGGTCCAGGTGGGCAAGGCGGCCGGCGTGACGCTGCGGGCCAAGGTGCAGCGGCAGGGCGCGCTGGCCGAGGACGACGAGCCCGGATGGGCCAAGGACCTGGTGGAGACCGTCGCGGCCGGCATGGCCGGGCCCGTCTTCGAGGCCCGGGTGAACCCCGGCTGCCGCACCTGCCCGGTGGCCGCGTGCTGCCCGGTCAATCCCGAAGGGGAGCAGGTCGGGCTCTGAGCCCGGGCGGGTTCATCCGCGTCGGGTGATACCGGCCGCTGGCGCGGCGGGGGACGATGGCCGGGCCCGGCTGCCTGCCATGACTGAGCCCTGTCACCTGGAGAGAATGTGAGAGCCGTCGCGGTCTTCCCCGGATCCCGGCAGGTCAAGATCATCGAGCAGGACGTTCCCCGGCTTACCGAGCCCGGCCAGGTCGCGTTGCGCCTGCTGGATGTCGGCATCTGCGGCACCGATAAAGAGATCTGTTCCTTTGAGTACGGCACCCCGCCGCCCGGGGATGACTACCTGGTGATCGGCCATGAGTCGCTGGCCGAGATCGTGCAGGTCGGCCCGGCCGTCGAGCGCTTCGAGGTGGGAGATCTCGCCGTACCCTCGGTACGCCGCCCCTGCCCGCATCCCGGCTGCCTGGCCTGCCGTTCCGGGCACCAGGATTACTGCTACACCGGCGAGTTCACCGAGCGCGGCATCAAGCAAGCCCACGGCTTCATGGCCGAATACGTCGTCGACCACGAACGGTACATGAACGTCGTGCCGCCCGACCTGCGGGAGATCGCGGTGCTGGCCGAGCCGCTGACCATCGCGGAGAAGGCGCTCGAGCAGATCTTCTGGATGATGCGGAATCGCCCGCCCTGGCTCGACCCGCAGACACCGGGCCCCGAGCGCGGCCGGGGGCTTTCGGCGCTGGTGCTCGGCATCGGTCCCGTCGGGTTGCTGGGGGCGATGACGCTGGCCACGGCCGGCTTCACCACGTACGTCTACTCACGCGAGCTGCCTGGAAGCCCGCGGATCGACCTAGTCAACGCCATCGGCGCGACCTACGCCTCCTCCCAGACGACGACGTTCCCCGACCTGGCCGCGCAGATAGGCAACATCGACCTGGTCTACGAGGCGGTCGGGCACTCCCATTTCGCCCTGCAGGCATTGCGGGTCCTGGGCACCAACGGCATCTTCGTCCTGACCGGCGTGCCTGGCCTGCAGGCCTTCGTCGAGGCAGATCCGGCTCGCCTGATGCGGGAGATGGTGCTCAAGAACCAGATGCTGCTGGGCACGGTCAACGCCGGCCGCGAGGCCTTTGCCTCCGCGCTGCGAGATCTCGACGCCTTCCGGCGGCGCTGGCCGGCCGTGGTGCGAACGCTCATCGCCGGCCGTTATCCGCCGGAACAGGCACCTGACCTGATCCTGGGCAGGCCGGCGGGCATCAAGAGCGTCATCACCTTCGACGCGCCAGCGTCCGCACCGGCGCCGGGCCGCGGTTGAGGCCGGTGCCGCCGATCTGGCCTGCTTCGAGCAGGGTGACCCGCGCCGAGCTCGCAGGCCCGGAGGGCAGCGGTGACCCCGGCCGGCCCCCCGCCGACGACCGCCAGGGTCCGGTCAGAGCTCACGGCCCTCCGTCCGTTCTCCGGTCACCGCGTATACGCTCCCGCCCGTCACGAGGTAAACCTGGGCGGCTATCAAACGCGAAAGCCACCCAGTGAAGTGATCTCAGCGAAATTCACGTGACGTACCCAGACCCATACTCGAAATGGGTGAGGACGAGGGCTGCACGGGCGATGCTGCCAATTTTGCTGGGGCTGGCGGTGATGTGCTGGAGGGTGCGCCAGCGGCCGGTGAGCAGGGCAAACCCGCGTTCGCCCAGGCAGCGCAGGGAGCGCTGGATGGCATTACGGGTACCAGCCCCAGCACCGCCTGCCAGAAACAGCTCAGCGCCCGGCTGCCGCGCCATCGACGTTCCGCGAGCAGCATCTTCACAACGAACCAGGGCAGTTCCCTCGGAACATCAAGGGTGGCACGATAGCCGATCACGTGGAGCCCTCCGGGCAAGAGATGATGTTGACCAGACCTCTTCTGCCGAGGCGCCGCGCGCATCTGCGGCCAGCCCGGCTCATCAGCGTGTCCGCCGGACGCGCCTGCCTGCGAAGATGAAGCCGGGCTTGATCTCGTCGGTGGTCAAGGTCGTGCGCGGCGCTGACAACGGCCTGGGAACCCGCTGCCTCGCGGCCGCGTGGCGGGATGTATCAGGCGGCGCGGCGGTGGACCAGCCAGATGGTTGCGGCGATGAGCAGCGCTGACAGTGCGAGCAGCCAGCCGCCCTCGATCCACTGGAAGGGCCAGAACCGGCTGGCCGGCTCGTAGCTGGTCCGCTGCGTGTAGCCGTGCGGAGCCAGGCACTGCGAGAACAACAGCCCGCCGCCCTTTCCCGATGGCCCTGGCCCAGCAGAGCAGAACTGGTCGAGGAGGCTGAGGGGGGGATTGGCGAAGGCGAACCTGCCGTCCTTGGTCCACCACTGGCCGATGATCCACGCGGTGCCGGGCACGTTCGGGTTGCTGGTGACCAGCGGTGTCAGGTAGTGCTCGCGCAGGTACAGCCCGGCCGTGAAGGCAAGCCCGGCGTAGGCGGCCAGGGTGGCGACGATCGCGGGGAGGACCCGGCGGATGAGCATGCCGGCCAGGGCGCCGATCGCGAAGGCGGCCAGCGTCCAGGCGGGGAGCGCGACCCCGCGCAGGCTGAACAGGTCGCTATCGAACGGGGACAGCTGGGGAAGGCCCAGGGCCTGGTTGCCTGTGGCGAAGTACGGCTGGTAATGCCAGGACACCAGCGCGCCGAACGCGCCAGCGGCGGCGGCCAGCACGACCGCGAGCAGTGCCAGCTTGGCGAGCGCCCAGCGCCACCGGCCGAAGCCCTGGGTCCAGGTGTACCGGAAGGTGCCGGTTTCCAGCTCCCGGGCCAGCACCGGCGCCCCGACGAACGCCCCGATCAGCGCGGGCACCACCTGCAGCAGGCTGCCAAGCGACAGGAAGTTCTCCGGGAAAGCCCTGACCAGGTTTTGGCAGGCGGGCGAGCTTGCCGGGTGGCAGGTGATCACGGCGACCCAGGCGTGGTGCAACGACTCGCCGGTGAGCCACTCGTACACCGCTAGCGCGCCAAGCAGCACGGCCACGCCGGCGAGTGCGATCCGGTGCTGCCGCCAGGTGATCCCGGCCATCCGCCGCCACGGTACCGGCCGCAGGGCGTCGTCTTTGTCCGGGCGGGCGGGCACGGTCAGCGCGGTCATCTCGTCACCTCCGAGGTCTGGGTCTCGCGCAGGTAGGCCATGGCGAGGTCCTCCAGGCTGGCCTGGCGGTGGGCGGCGAGCAGGTCACCGACCTCACCGGCCAGCCGCACCTGGCCCCGCGACAGCAGGATGAGGTAGCTGGCCACCCGTTCCAGTTCGGTGAGCACGTGCGAGGACAGAAGCACCGACACCCCGCCCTCGGTTGCCGCCGCCAGCACTGTGGCCATGAAGTCGTGCCGTGCGACCGGGTCGAGCATCGCCACCGGCTCGTCCAGCACCAGCAGGCGCGGCCGGCGGGCCAGCGCCAGGGTCAGCGCGAGCTGGGCCTGCTGGCCGCCGGACAGCTTCCCCGCCTTGCGCTTGAGCGGGATGCCGAGCTCGTCCAGCCGGGCCTTGGCGTAGGGCTGGTCGAAGCGCCGGTTCAGGCTGCGGGTTATGTAGATCATGTCCGCGACCGGCAGGGTCTTGTACAGCGGCGTGTCCTGGGCCACGAACGCGATCTGGTCCAGCGCGGCCGGTGACCCGGCCGGATGGCCGCCGAGCATGGTGACTTCTCCCGCCGACGGCGCCGTCAGGCCGACCGCCAGGTTCAGCAGCGTGGTCTTGCCGGCCCCATTCGGGCCGACCAGCGCCGCCACGTGCCCGGCGGGGATCTCCAGCGTGCACTCGCGCAGCGCCCAGGTACCGCCGTAGCGCTTGCCCAGGCCGCTGGCCTCCACGACGTTCATCGATCTCCTCCCATGCAGAAATCTGGTGTGTCCGCCGCCTACTGTCCACCGATGCCGGGCCGGTTGTCTGCGCTCGCGGGATCGAACCGGTTCAATCGCAAGGTTGAATCCTCCTCATCGCACGGTTGATGCGCATGGCCTGGACAAGGGATACCTTCGGTGGCATGCAGGCAGTCCGGCGCTTGGCGAGCGGCGACCCGGGCATGATCGTGGATGCCGGACTGGGGATCGCCGCGGCCGGGCTGATCGCCGTCGCCGCGTGGGGTCCGCCCCGCCTGATCGGCAGCGAGGCGATCGCCGGGCCTTCGTGGCTGCTGGCGGTGCTGCCCCTACTGCTGGGCGTGCCGCTGGTGCTGCGCCGCCGTGCGCCGCTGGCGATGTGGCTGGCGATCTGGGCGACCCTTGCGCTGCTGTTCCTGCTCGCCAGCAACTCGCTGCGGGGCCTGGCGTGGATCTTCGTGCTGTTCGCCGCCGCCTACTCACTGGGCGCGCACGCCAGCTTTCGCCGCGCGGTCGCTGGGCTGGTCCTCACCTTCCCGGCCGTGGCCGCGATCAGCCACCACGGCGGGCTGGCCTTCACGAACCACGGCGGCCAGGCGGGCGTGGCATTGTCGTTCCTGCAGCTCCTGGCCATCTGGCTGGCGGGCGTTTTCGTCCACGCCCGCAGCCGGGCCGTCTCGCTGGCCGCGCGGAGCGCCGCTCTGCAGCGCCAGGCCGAGCAGGCCGCGGCGGCCGAGCGGGCACGGATCGCCCGGGAACTGCACGACATCGTCGCCCACCACCTCAGCGTGGTCGTGCTGCAGGCCGCCGGCGCCCGGGCGTCGGGAAAGCCAGCCGGGGCGGCCCTGGAGAACATCGAGAACAGCGCACGGCAGGCACTGGAGGAGACTAGCCGCCTGCTGAACGTCCTGCGCGACCCGGACGAGGAGGCCGGGCTCGCCCCGCAGCCGGGCATCGGCGAACTGGACGCGCTGGCCGACAGCGTCCGGGCTGCCGGCCTGCCGGTGAACCTGGTCATCGACGACGACCTCGCCGCGCTGCCCGCGGCCGTCGACGTGTCGGTCTACCGGATCGTCCAGGAGGCGCTGACCAACGTCCTCAAGCACGCCGGCCCGGCCCGCGCCGAGGTGACGATCGGATGCGAACAGGACACCGTCACGATCGAGGTCACCGACAACGGAACCGGGCGGCACGGTAACGGCTCCCCGGTCGCCGGGCACGGGCTGGACGGGATGCGCGAGCGAGCCGCGGTATTCGGCGGCGAGCTGGCCGCCGGGCCGCGGCCAGGCGGCGGGTTCGCCGTGCGCGCCCGGCTGCCGCTCGGCGGCGGCCTGCCGCCAGGCGAGCTGTCATGATCAGCGTCCTGATCGTCGACGACCAGGACCTCGTCCGCGAGGGCCTGCGGATGCTGCTGGAAGCCGAGCCGGACCTTGCCGTCGCCGGGGAGGCCGCCGACGGCAGCCAGGCACTGGCCCAGGCACGGCGCCTGGACCCCGACGTGATCTTGATGGACGTCCGCATGCCCGGCATGAACGGCATCGAGGCGACCACCCGGCTCATCCAAGCCGGGTCCCGGGCGCGGATCCTGATGCTGACCACCTTCAACCTGGACGAGTACGTCTACCACGCCCTGAAGGCAGGCGCCAGCGGCTTCCTGCTCAAGCACGCCAGCCGAGACCAGCTGACCGGCGGCGTGCGCGCGGTGGCCGCCGGCGAGACCCTGCTCGCCCCGGCCATCACCCGGCGGCTGATCGAGGACTTCTGCAACGGCCCCGCCCCGAGAGCCCCCGGCACCCCAGTCGCCGGTGCTGCCGGGGGCCTCAGCGACCGCGAGCTCGGCGTCGTGCGGCTGGTGGCCCAGGGCCTATCCAACGCCGAGATCGCCGCCAGCCTCTACCTCAGCGAGGCCACCGTCAAGAGCCACATCGTCCGCATTCTCGCCAAGCTCGGCCTGCGGGACCGGGTGCAGGTCGCCGTCTACGCCTACGAACACGGCATCGTCCGGCCGGGCCACCGCACTCCGCCGCCCGGCCGGGAAACAAGACCCTAGCGTAAGCCAGGTGCCAGAGTCCCGGATTCAGGGGACCAGAAACAGTTTGCGCCCGGCCCGTAATACGTGAATCATCCCGTCCGGGTGACGCACGCCGCGTTTGCCCGCGCCATTCTGGCAACCGGAACTCGTGGCGGCAGCGAGCGAATGGTGAATGACATGGATATCGCGGACCGTCGGCAACTGGATGGGGATATGCGCGCCGTTTCCTGGCGGCGCCGGGGACCCTGCCTCAGCGGTCGGCCGGGCCGGCGGACAGGGGTGCGCCGATGACCGGGTGGCCGGCCAAGCCGGTGATCTACGAGATCAACACCGCGATCTGGCTGGGCGACTTGTCGCGGGCCGCCGGGCGGCAGGTGACGCTGGCCGACGTGCCCGCTTCCGCCTGGGACGATGTCACGCCGGCCGGCGCCGACGCGGTGTGGCTGATGGGCGTGTGGGAACGAAGCCCGGCCGGCCTCGAGCTGGCCAGCGCGAACGCGGGGCTCCAGGCCTCGTTCCGGGATGCTCTGCCCGACGTACGGCGTGACGACGTGATCGGATCGCCGTATTGCGTGCGCCGGTACGTCGTCGACGACTCGTTTGGCGGCCCCCCGGCCCTCGCCGAAGCGCGCGCCAAGCTGGCCGCCCGTGGCGTCCGGCTGCTCCTGGACTATGTGCCCAACCACGTCGCGCCCGACCACCCCTGGGTGACGACCCACCCGGAGTTGCTGGTCAATGGCGACGAGGCCGACATCGAGGCGGAGCCGGCGGCCTGGGTGCGGGCCGCCGGGCACATCCTGGCCCACGGCCGCGACCCGTACTTCCCGCCGTGGCCCGATGTGGTGCAGCTTGACGCGTTCTCGCCCGCCCTGCGCGCGGCGACCGTGCGGACCCTGTCGGACATCGCCGGGCAGTGCGACGGGATCCGCTGCGACATGGCCATGCTGATGACCAATCAGGTCTTCGCCAAGACCTGGGGCGGCCGTACTGGCCCGGTGCCGGGTGAGGAGTTCTGGCCGGCCGTCATCGCGGGCCTGCGCAGCCAGCACCCGGAGACCGTGCTCGTCGCCGAGGCGTACTGGGATATGGAATGGACACTTCAGCAGCAGGGCTTCGACTTCTGCTACGACAAGCGGCTCTATGACCGGATCGTCGGCCGGGACGTGGCCGGCGTCCGCGGTCACCTGCGCGCCGAGCTGGCTTACCAGTCGCGCCTCGTCCGTTTCCTTGAGAACCACGACGAGCCCCGCATTGCGGGCCTGCTCCCCGGCGATGCCGAACGGGCCGCGGCGGTGGCCATCGCTACCCTCCCGGGCGCCACGTTGTGGCACGAGGGGCAGTTCGAGGGCCGGCGAGTGCGCCCGCCGGTCTTCCTGTCGCGCCGGCCCGGCGAGCCGTCCGACCCCGCCCTGGCCAACTGGTACCGGCGGTTGCTGGCCACCGTGGCCAGCAACCGGGTACGGGCCGGCGACTGGCAGCTGCTCGAGGTGGCCGGCTGGCCCGACAACGATTCCTGCCGCAACCTCCTCGCCTGGTCCTGGACCGCTGACGTGACTCACGGCCAGGGCCGGTACGTGGTGGTGGTCAACCTCTCCGCCGAGCCCGCCGATGGACGGGTCGGGCTCGGCCGGACCGGCCTGCACGGCCGCAGCTGGAACCTCACCGACCTGCTCGATGACCGGGTATACGAGCGGAGCGGCGACGAGCTGGCTGACCAGGGACTGTACGTCGCCCTGCCGCCCTGGGGCTGCCATCTGCTCGCCATGCTGTGACCCATTTCCCCGGGCTGGCGTGAGGCAATAGTGAGTTCCGCGATTTCCGGTGCGCTTGAATTCAGGTTCATGCCGTCTTTCTGCCACTCATCGTTCACCCTTAATTGCTGATATGTTCACCTAAGGGCCGAAATCCTGGCCTGCGAGGCATATTTCCTGATTGTCAATCACCCGTGATGGGCGATGACGTGTCCTGGTGTCGCTGGTAACACTCGATCCACGATGAGAATGAGTCCACGGCCGCGGAGATCACAGCCTGCCAAGATGGCGCACCAAAGAAGTGGCCAGCGCGGTGAGCTCGGTGAAGAGCTTCAGCGCGCGTTCGGTTCGAAATGCAGCCGACCGCTCATGCGGCGACGAAGGGACACGGAAACATGCCTGACGAGCCTGGCTCGCCGGCGCTGGCCGATCCGGCCTCGCTGACGGCCGAAGAGCGGCGGCTGCAGGATGCCCGGGCCGGTGTCCCGTGGCGTGCGTGGGGGCCCTATCTCAGCGAGCGCCAGTGGGGGACGGTCCGGGAAGACTACAGCGACAGCGAGGACGCCTGGTCGTATTTCAGTCATGATCATGCGCGGTCGCGCGCGTACCGCTGGGGGGAGGATGGCATCGCCGGGATCAGTGACGACAAGCAGCGGCTGTGCCTGGCCCTGGCCCTGTGGAACGAACGGGACCCGATCTTGAAGGAGCGCCTGTTCGGCCTCACCAATGCCGAAGGCAATCACGGTGAGGACGTCAAGGAGTACTACTTCTACGTCGATAACCTGCCGACGCACAGCTACCAGCGCTACCTCTACAAGTACCCGCAGGCCGAGTTCCCCTACGACGAGCTGGTGGCGGTGAACCGGGCCCGGTCCCGGCATGACTTCGAGTACGAGCTCATCGATACGGGTGTCTTCGATGACAGCCGTTATTTCGACGTCGAGGTGGAGCACGCCAAGGCCGGCCCCGAAGACATCCTCTGCCGCATCACCGTGCACAACCGCTCGCCGCAGGACGCCGCGCTGCACGTGCTGCCGACGCTGTGGTTCCGCAACACGTGGTCATGGGGAGATCGTGACCCCAAGCCCCGGATCGCCCGCGTCCCGGGGTCCGGGCCTGCGGATCCGGTCGTCCGCGCCGAACACCACCAGCTCGGCGTGTTCTACCTCTACGCCCAGCCGGAAGCGACGCTGCTGTTCTGCGAGAACGAAACGAACGCGGCGCGGATCGGTGGCGCCGGGCAGACCACGCGCTTTCCCAAGGACGGCATCGGCGACCATCTCCTGCATGGCGCCGGCACCGTCAATCCCGATGGTGCGGGAACCAAGGTCGCGGCGCAGGTCCGGCTGGCCGTGCCGGCCGGCGGCCAGGCGGCGGTGCTGGTGCGGCTCACTCGTGAGGGGCCGGCGACGCTCGCGGCGCCGCTGGCCGGCGCGGATGCGCTGATCGCCCGGCGGCGGGCCGAGGCGGACGAGTTCTACGACGCCATCACGCCGCCGGCGGTGACCGACGACGCGAAGGCGGTCATGCGCCAGGCGCTGGCCGGGATGCTGTGGTCCAAGCAGTGCTACTACTTCGACGTGGACCGCTGGCTGCGTGAGCGCCACCTGCACCCGCTGCGGGCGCCGACGCGGCGGGGGAGCCGCAACGAGTCGTGGTTCCACATGGTCAACCATGACGTCGTATCCATGCCCGACAAATGGGAGTACCCGTGGTACGCCGCCTGGGACCTGGCGTTCCACTGCATTCCCCTGGCCATGGTC